>Ga0164296_1003147_pt1 | contig 15778 bp, 20 predicted proteins | sample GEODES057metaG_FD_113533 | JGI IMG/M metagenome (GOLD analysis project Ga0164296, IMG submission 113533) | Dystrophic lake water microbial communities from Trout Bog Lake, Wisconsin, USA - GEODES057 metaG | ecosystem: Environmental > Aquatic > Freshwater > Lake | place: USA: Trout Bog Lake... | reverse complement strand
GTTTCTAAAGGATTTAGTAGTGGCAGGCTTGAATCAAGTATGGCACGAAACAGAATAGTAGTTTAATGCTTTGATAGAAAAGTGTTCAAGACCCGGCTTCGAAGCCGGCACCTCCACCTAAGTATATGCTGTATATTTAGGTGGGGGTGACATGGTGATCGATTGAGCAAAGAGTATTGACAGGATCTACTCGGCAAAGCAGAAGCCGTAGGATTGGATATACGGGATATAGATCAGTTTACCATGGCCGATATCCAGTTGTTGGATTATAAATCGCACGATGCTATTACAGCACCAATGGCAGTTTAAACAGAAAAACTACTACCGCATCCACATGTGGTGGTAGCATTGGGATTCTGTATTACAAATTGACTGCCAGTTAAATCATCTTTATAGTCAATGGTTGCCCCTGCTAGATATTGATAACTCATGCCATCGACAAATAGTCGTGCACTGCCGATTTCCTTAACCCAGTCGTCATCGTTTTGTATTTCATCTAGAGTAAATCCATACTGAAACCCCGAGCATCCGCCGCCCTGTACAAAACAACGTACTGCAAGATCGGGATTGTTTTCTTCTGCTAGTATGTCTGCAATTTTAGCAACGGCAGATTCTGTTACTGTAAGTTCCATTATAATTTCCTTTATATACTATTTACTTAAAAACAAGTCCACTGGCATAGCAATACGCAAGTTGCCAACAAATGTGCCCACGGTGTGATATAAAAAACTAGGGAATATAATAAAATCTCCAGTGTTGGCATGAAAATCTTTTCTAGCAAAATGACTGGTCAATTTGTCGTACTGTGGGTACCCTCGATTGGCATTGGATCTGGGATCGTATAACTGTAAGGCACCGCCTTGACTGGATTCGCTCTGTATATAGAATACCCCAGAAAAATGACTGCCGGCATGATTGTGCAAGTTCAAAGTATTACTACTGATCCAGCTTTTAAATTTATATCGACTGAACTCAGATAAATTCATGTCGTGTGCCATTTTTAAATACTGATCAAATGCAGGAACTACCACCTGTTGTTTAAATTGATCAAGCTCCACAAGATCGCTATCAAACAAATCACGATCACCCATTATAGTATTTGGTGATGCCACTAGTGGTCCTGTAACCAACAGTTCGTTTGTGAGCTCAGATAATCTAGCATAATCTAAAAAACTGCCGGTCATGATATTGGTAGGATACAACTGTTCAACGTGTTCATTCATGTGCAAATCCCTCTAGTAGTATTTCTTTTCTATAATATTCTCTAATTTTGTCTGCCATGGGACTGGTGTGCCACGTGGTGTTTTGCAGTAGTCGATGATATGTAGCAGGATCTTGATAATAAGGAACATAGTGTATGTCATCAGCCAAGAAGTCTTCATCTGCTAGGTAGTCCACGGGATTGCCGCCAAAGTCTTTTGCTAACTCTGTGGCGTATACCAAGGCAACACAATAGCTCTTTGCAGGTACATAAATGTATTCCATGTCATAGAACTGTGCCAGTATGTCGTTGCCGGTTTTGATTTTATCTGCAGAAACATCAACGCCTAGTATATCGTTTTTGATACCCAGTGCATTAAATATTTTTTGATTTACTTTCCAGTTCATACCAATCCAATAAGTTTCTAAATCCGTTACAACTGCGATCTAGACCGGTAACCCGTCTATAATGTTCAGTTGCACAATGTCCTTGCCACGGGCAAGAACCACAATAGGTATTTTGTTGTACCATATTTCTTTCTGCACAACACCATGCTTGATATTCAGCTAAATCTTGTATGGGCCTAAAATACTCTCTATCATTTAAATCAAAATCCAGCACACTGTAATTACCATCTGGCGATATATATAAATGATTGTCGCTATAAGCATTATACAACTTTGCAACACTTTGTTCAAGTATCTGACGATTGACTAAATTAAAATTCAAATCCAGTTTGAGCCAACCTTTGATCCATTCTTCAAATACTGTCCAGTCCATGCCATGCTGATTAAATTGATTGGTACTGTAGGGTTTGATTTCTAGACTGCCCACAGTATTAATACTGTTTAATACTGCGGCTATCTCCCCGGGTTCAACTTGACATAGTTCATGTGTGGCCAACATCAATACTGGAACGGGCCGACTGAATCCCACAATGTTGGCCAGCACTTGATCATGTCGTTCTCTAGCAGTCCAGTCGTAACTGGCACTGACTGATATATCACGCCTATGGAACCATTCGGGCACAATAGAAAAATTGCTGATCACATTGATACTGTTGGTGTGTTGTTGCAATACGTCTAATAAACGTACCGCATAGTCTCGAGGCAGTGTTGCAGGTTCCCCGCCATAGATGTCCACGTGTTCAATTGGAGCCACTGTGCGTAATCGACTATCTAGTAGATCAAGGTCCAACAGGGTTTTGTCTCTGAGCTGGTCAACACTGAGATAGCACCAAGGGCATCTAAAGTTACAATGAAAACTAGGTGCTAGACTTATGTTCATATTTCCACACTCGGTCAACATACAATTCGGGTATGTCTATGTTGTTATATCTAAATCCCATTCTTCTCATTAGTTTTTCACTGTAAGGCTCGTGTTGTATATTTTTATTATTGAATAGCTGGTGTGCTTGATTCAACGAACTGGCAGTTGCGGCATATATTGTTTTATCTTTAAACAACTCTATTAATGTTTTCCAAACAGTTTCTATTAGACTAGTTCGTGCGGACTTTGGCATTCTTGCTATGTAATTGTAATACTTTACACTTGATACAAACACAAAGGCGTCGTATTGATGTACTTGCGCTATCATTACTTCGCAGTTGTCAGCTACAGAACTTTTAACACTCTGTGGTTCCAATTTAAACTCTATAGCACTTGCAACAATTTCATCTGCACGGTATAGTGGCGTGGTCCAAACAAATAAAAATCCTTGACAGTCACACAACTTGGGCACTATGGGAACAATATCTGAATCGATATCTTCTATTTTGGTTTCTATATCGTAGTCAGCTTCAAATTTGTTTAACGGAATGTTCAGCCATGTTCGTACATCATGTTCTATTTGTCTTTGTCTGGGCCTAGTTAGACTGTGTGCCCAGTAGTCCTGATTCAATAGATCAACGCTCAAGTATTCTTGAAACTGTTCAGGAACTTCAAGTAACTTGATGTAGTGCTTTTTCATTGTCAATAAATTGAAATGTTTTCCGGTACACACAGTCATCTAGTTCTTCAGTATATCTTGTCGATGCATGTTGCATAAAGCATCCAAACGAACACCGTTCAACAAACTCACAAGTGATACAATTATACTTGTCAAGGAAATGATGTTCTATGTTCGAATTAGATCGATTGTGTAATTTAATTTCGTATATCTTGGTAGTGGCTTGTTCATTTTGTGCTATGACCAGTGCACCACAATTGGATCTAGAGTTATCCGAGTTGATCATTTTACTGCTACGACAACTGGCAGTGTTCTTGTTATTGTTGATCCAGGATGCCCAGGGATCTATTCTAGGATATTCGCGAATACCTTTTTGAAATACTGAGTATAGCAAACTGTCGCTGGGGCATTGGTACTCAGCAGACTCGTCGGGCATGTAGTAATCAAAGTAAAAATACGCACCTTTGTTGTACAAGTAATCAAAGTAACGATCGGTTTTATTTAAAAAGTATTCACAGTTGGTTTTGGTCATAGTAAGACTGAACGTGCCTATCTCGTCCCAGATCAAGTCCACATTCTTTTTGAACGTTAAAAATTGATTGAGATTGAACCGGCCTCTAAAGTCGTAGCTGGTAGATAGGCTAACTGTTAGTCCTGTGCTTCGTCCGTATTGTAACAGTTCTCGTATTTTATCTAGTCGACTTGTGACTAAATTGGTTACCCAAATGACAGTAGTTTTTTTATTATACTTGACACTGAGTGCTTGAATGCCGGCAGTTACAAACTTGTAATCTTCTAGTAGCTGGTCGTCAAATATGTTGTCAGAGAATAACTCACCACCCATCATGGACAGTGTCACTGATGATCTAGATTCTTCTTGAAAGTATGCTTCCACAGAGGATAACTTTTCACGCACAGTATCAAGGCCGTGCCGGCTGGCATGGTCCTGCCAACAAAAGGCACAACTCATGTTGCAGTTTTCAAAGAAGTAAATCGAGATCTCTTGTTCAGGATCGCGTTTGTTTTCTAGTAGTATATCAACTAGTACAGACATCTAGTTTAGACCTCTTTTTTTCATTCCAATCAATTATTTGCTTGCCTATGTTTTCTTGGTTGATCTCGATTATTCTAGGAGCCAACTGTTTCATTAGGGCGCAATGTTCTTCTACTATGTTGTGTGAGCGTTGATCTCGTATTGTTTTTTTACATCCATTACAAATATCAAACATGGGGCAAGTGAGACATTCGTCTTTCATGCTCAACAGTTCAGGTGCATGTTGTAACGGGGTTATAAATTCGCCTTTCATTTCTCGATGAAATGCAATAGGGTATATTCGATCATCGCCCATGGCACCACAACTGTAGTAGTCGCCCATGGGATTCATTGCACGTATACCACTGTCACAATTGCGATTTTGTGGGCAGGAGGTAGCAACACCATTAAGTCTATTCATCATTTGTTTGGTGTTAAACTCCCACTGCCACAAATCTAGATCATATATCTCTATGTAGGTTTGATATATCCGGCTCAGTGCGTAGGGGCGACTCTGTACCCCGCTGGCCATTGCATAGTTTAACTTGCACTCAACTCCCATGGCTTGGGCCAGTCGAACATTGTCTATTGCAGTATCCGCATTTTCTTCTGTTATAACACTGATAAAGTCTGGTCTATATCCTATACGTTCTAGAAATAGATTGCTCACTTCCCAAAATAATTCCTCGGTATAGTTTTGTTCCACTGTGACACGTCTGGTCTCGCCATAGTTGAAACTGGTGGCCACTCCTACCCTGGGATGACGAAACAGTTCCTGCCACTTGTCGGGATTTTTATAAAACGCCCAAAGATTGGTAGTAAAACTGATCGATGTTGTATAGTCGTGTGCATCTAACCAATTGATAATTTCCCAGTAGTAGTCTATGGGAACCATTAATGGATCTCCGCCATTTATGATAATGGTATTTGTTTCTGGGTAGCGTAGTAGAAATCGCCAAACACGTTCTAGATTTAGTCGTGCAGATTTGTCTTCGGTGATATCAGTAGAAGAACAAAAGGTACATTTAAAGTTACATGCCTCAGTGGGCTTGATGATGAGTTCCATTAAGTCTCAATAATTCCTTTGGTTGAACGCAGGTATCTAGATTTAATCTACGTTGTATAAGTGGTAACAAAAACAAGGAGCATCTACTATTATACATGCAGTCGCGACACTCTGTCAATTGTTTCGATGCTTCCAGACTGTCAATCATTAGATCATTTATGTCCTTGACTAGATTCTCCACAGTCCAAGGTCTATACTTGAACATTCGAAATTGATTGTCTAGTACTGCTATCCGTTCATTGTAAAATGGCAACAAGTAGACTTCACCGTTTCGAAACAACAAATCTATTCCGCGCCCTTCTTGTAATAAACTGGCAGGAAAGTTGTTGGTTTGATTAATTCGATTCGTAAAGAAATTCTTGGCTTTATCAAACACCGGCATCAATTGTTCTATGCCCTGTCTACCATTGCCTATTGCTATATCAAGTTGTACACCCCAGGTATCCGTGAATTTCTTGAAGATATCGGGATCAATATCGTCATCTTCTGTAGGAAGATTGCCTATAAAATACACCTTGCGTGTTTCAGTGCCCAGCGGGCGTCCCAATGCAGATTCAAATAATCTAATCCGCGACCAGATGTGTTCTCTATACTTTGCGTTATCAACCAGTCTCAAGTTAACCGGAATGGCCAATTTGATGGCGATGTCTTTGTAGTGCTCGGCCACTTGTTTGGCATGATATTCTATTTCACTATCTCGTCCCAGTAGGCTTGTACTCAGTATAACTGCTTTAAACTTCCGAGCGATAGCAACCACTTCAGGGTCAGTGTAGGTTACCAATTGGTTACTGGCAAATATGTCAGTGGGGCCAAGCCAGCAGTTGCCCAATAAAAAGTGTTCGCTTGATTGATCTAGTAGCCGGGCAAACTGTTCGGTCTGAGTATTGACCATGGGGCTTGACATTGAAATAACACAATCATCACAACGTCTTTGGCAACCCGCAGACACATCATAAAGAATGTCTATTTCAAATATATCAAACATTTAAATTGAATTGGTCAAGATAATTTTTATTGTCACTGTGAGCAGCAATGGCGTTCCATAGGTAAGGATTTACCTTGATAGTTTTACCTAGATCAAATGTGCAATAGTATTTGCTGATGTTTGCAGGATCTAAACAATGTTTGTCTATAAATCCCTGCTTGTCAGCATAAAAATTATGATATAGATCCAGCAGTGACTGTTGCGGAGTCCATCCAAAGTCGGCAGTGCACTGGTCAAGAAATGCCATCCAGTCACTGAGTTCGACTTGATCAAAACAGGTGGCACTACCATAAATGCTTACATCAAATATTCGGAAGTATTCAGGCAAATGTTCTCGCAAGGTATCTGTAGTAAACGTATCTAGGTCAACACCTTTTTTGGCCAAGAAAGTTATCATCATGGGTGCTATGTTTTTTATCAACTGCCCTTGCCAGTTACTGTCATAGAACATTTCTCGTATTTTGCCTTTAAAACTGGCTACTTGAGCCGCCGACAGTGTTTTGTTTAGATAACTGGCAAACACATATTCCAATCTTAGATCTGTTGTGGGTGCAAGTTTATTTGTAATAGACAACCCTTCAGCTATCATGGCATCGATGTTTGTCGTGTCAAGACTGTCAAACCCTTTGTTTCTTAATGCAAAATCTCTAGAGCCAGCATAGCCAGTTCCGGTATCTATCCAGGTCTTGTCAATCAGTATCAGCGACTTGACGAAATCCACTGTGGGATTTTTAAATATTGATCCACAATAAAATGCCAAAATTCTAATAAAATTATCATCGTTGGTGTACAATACAGTTCTAGCACCGTTGGCTTTGACAACTAAATTTTGCAAGTAGTTGGCCAATTCGTTGTTGTCAACTGTGACATCTAGTTGTAGATTTGGGAAATCATATTTTGCAGAGTCGCAGTCCATGGCCTCAACAGCAGTTGGTCCTAGAATCGCAATCAACGAATCAGCATCGTTACCTATGCTATGATCAGATTCTAGATATAGTCGGTCAAACAAATAAATCATCTTATAAAGGCTCCTAGTTGCTCTCTTGACTGTGCGGCAAAATAACTTATCAACCATGTGTTAACAAACATACGAGCAGTGGCTTCAGTTCCTATAGCAATAAGATTCACTGGATTGTTTTGATCTAGTATCGCATCCCAGTCTCTATTGGCTACTAGACTCCATTGTTCGTGTAATTCAATTATTAACCCATTGTCTTGATCTGATAATAGCCATTGATATATCGATTGTGCAGTTGACCAATCATGTGATGCAACAAATGACTTGGACTTTTCTAAACTTAAATTAGGGTCGCCCATCCAGGACAACCGGGGGTCGGCGCTGACTGTAGACACAAACTGATCAAACGTTGCACCTGGGTGTTGATGCATCCATCTTTGCGAATAATTTTTCATACTTTCTTCGCCCCACTGTATGAATGATTTCCACCAAAAATGTTCTAGTCGTTGTTTGATAACGTCTAGATTGCTTCCATCTACCCAATATCGAGCCATCAAGTGTTCTAGCCCCATGTTGTTTATCAAATACGGTTCTGACAGAATCCAAGGACTACTCAAGGCCCATGCTTCTCGATAATTTGATCTCATTGACGTATTGATTCCAGTAACTGAATCAACTGTGCCGGTACGTGCCAACATTTTGGACATGCTACTCTTTTGGTCCGGGCTCATGTGTCCGCCAAAATTGTCATAATCTATTAGATAAAATTCTGCTCGTTTCAACGCTATTTCAATTATCTTTACCACATTGTCGTATGTGATGTTGGGATTGAGTGTTCGTAAAAAACTAAAATACACAACAGGAAAATTAAGTGCATCGGCATATATTACAGTTCTGGTATCCGGAACTGAATTAAAAAATCTAGTCCAATCAACTTCGGCAGCAGTGTTATATCTACCGAGATCTTTCCCCATGCCTATATGCTGATGCAGGAAAGAATCATGCACCAAATGATTCTTGGACAAAGTCAATGTATTGTAAGCTGGTCTTATGTTTATATCAAAATTGAGATATACTTTGCCAAATAGGTGTGCTATCATTGTACAGTCTCTTGAAAATGTTCTAGTCCCGCTTTCATCACTGACATCAAGAATGGATATTCTGTTAGATAATTTAGCAGTGTTTTTCCTTTGTATATTGGTTCTGAGTATTGATAAGGGAAATAAACCAATTCAGCAAGCGGTGGCATAACCGAGTAGTAGTATACAGAAAATACCGGATGTTTAATTAAGTTTATCCAGGTATGCCCGATCCAGCCAGGATCCTTGACCACTCCTACTTTACCAAAATCACCGTCTAGTTCAATATGCATGTCGTTAAGACTCAGCATTAGATGTACCACTATTCCATCCAACAAGAACGTAGCATGTTCAATTGCATCTCTTACTTCAGTATCAGACTGCATCATGTCAGCTATTTCGTTGTCACCGAAGATGCACAATCGATCTAGTTCGACCTGATCTTCGGGTCTAACAGTTATTCCTTTAAGTGCAAATAAAAACTTGATGTAGGTTTCGGCCATGCCCACAACTTCCACAGTGGTTTTATGATTCAAAAAAGACAAGAAGAAGTCTCTTCGATCCAATAACTCAGTGTCCTTGATATCAATTGTGGCATCTTGCAAGTTTAAATTGTAAATGTAGGTCAGCAGTGATTGATTTTTTATTTTACTGTTTTTAAAATCAATCACAGGCGATTTAATTTTCCCCGAAACTATTTGTTTGAGTTCTTCTATTTGGAATGGTGCTACTAACATTATCTTCTGCTCCTAGAACTATGGCACGATACATGGCACGACGTATGGCAATAATATTCATATGCCGATATTGTACTAGCTGATTGATTTTTTAATGCATTGTACAATGATGTTACAAAACTTTCTAGTACCGATGCAGTAATTATGGTACTACTGCCCGGTGCACTCGAGTATGATATAGATGACAGAGCCGAGCTTGTCGAAGCCACAGCAGTTTGATTATAAAATACGCTGTAAGAACCACCGTTGTTGTAATACTTTATCAATGTTATTGTGGCTATATTGCTTGCTGCCAATGCCGCAGTATAGAATGTGCTGACAATATTACTGGCCGAAATGGGATTACTAAGCCCGCCAGTGTCTAGAGAGCTTGGGTTGTATCCGGTTATGTCGGTGCTTGCTTGCACCAAACTACCGTTGGTGTTGTTGGGATAGAATGGTGTATTGCTACGTTGCCACGTTACCAATGCATTACGTGCGGTAATAACCACGCTGTTAAATTCGCTTACCATGTTTGATTTTGATATCAGTGATCCTGCTGGATATGTCATTTATTCTGCTCCCACAAATCCGTTTAATACGGTTTTATATAAATCTAAATTATTTTCGCGTTTTAATTCTGTCATGAGTGACTTGGGACTAGCACATACATCGCCTTGCCAGGCCAATTGATGGCAATCACCATTGCAGATATCAAATACTTCGCAACCGTAGCAATTGGGATTGCGTTGGCTTTCACAAGCAATGTTTTCTAAACGACCTTCGCTAGTGAGTAAATCCACAATGTCATCACGCATGTAGCCAAAGGTGTTGTCCACTGCTGAATTAGGGCATCCACCTATGGTGCCATCTGCGTTTAATGTAAATATCTTTTGCTCGCAACTGCGGCATCTGCAACCACTATGTGTGGTGTTTACTAGACTGGTCAATACACTTTCAAACAAGGTATTGCCAAAATAGCGATGTGATTCTGTTTCTATACTGGCATGCCAAAGATCCAACAACCATCTATCCAGTTCCACGTTGGTAGGGAATATATCAGTATTGAGATTGGCATTGCCATTGGGTGTTATTCTTTCAAAGTGCACCCAATTGACTCCTAGATCTTTAATAAACTCGATTAGGTCTCTAGGATCCATTTCAGTTATGGCTCGATTGATACTGATGTTGAGAGTTATGTTGTGTCCATCTGCAACAAGAGTACGCACGTTTTGTCGCCACAGTGCTTCTTGCTTGTCATTGTCGAATCGCATGTTTTTGTCCCAGCTGGTACTGATACCTTGCGGGAACGCTTCTTTCATGAAGTCACGTATTTCGTCTGTTAATTTAAAAACCAAATTGGTAGTTGTTGACCACCATAAGTTGGGCCATAAGTCTCGGCAGGCTAGCCATACTTGACGCATGTCCGCTACCGGAGCAAGAAATGGCTCGCCGCCATGAAACGCTATATTGCCGCCCTGTATGTTTGGTACTAGCTCGTGTAAACGTTGTAGCCAATCTATAGTTTGATCTGGGTCAAAGTATATTTTGCGCCCATTTGTGCCATTTGTAAAGCAATGTTTACAGTTTAATTGACAAGTTTCTGTAGTCTTTAGATAAATCATTAGAGAACTCGGAATCAACATAGGGTTTATGTTGGCACTTTTTGCCTTTAGGGCAGGACGATAAAACGTAATTGGTTTCTCTAATAATTGCATAGTATCTTTATTTATCTGTTTAACTCGATGTGATTTAGGTAATAGTCAAACCAACTTGAGTCGTGTTGTTTGGTTAGAATTAGATTCCACAATGACTTGTTTATCTGATAAAACCACTCTTCGCCGGGCCAGCCACGGGTTCTTGGATCAGTGCCGTTGATCAATGCTGCCAGTAGTGCACGAGGATTTCCGTAATAGTCTCTCATGCCCGAAGGCATGGGCCATTCTGATACCCTATTGCGTATAAAAACGTCCTCGATAAACTGATAAAAAGCCAGTACTTCGTCTAGTTCAGTTACAGTGTTTTCATAAAAGATGTATTTGAAGTTGTGGTTCTTTTTGATCAGTAGATTTTTTACATCGGGATCAAGTACATTGACATTGTACATCCTACACACCGACGGCAAGTTTTTTAGCAGTATGGTTGCGAAGTCCTGCATGACACCGCGTACTTTTTTGCGTAGCATACGATCTATTCTGGCACATACAACATCTGTGGTTGATTGATCATATATGTGATACATCAAAAGAAACTCTAGTCCTAGATCTTGTTTGGCTAGCGATATTGGCAAAGCGTTGGTGTCTTGAATAACAATGTTGAAATTGGTTAGATAGTCAGCCACCGACTTTGTGTAATACTGCTGAGTAAATCCTGTGTTATTATTGAATTGATGGTTAACTGATTGCACCAACTCGGCAATATCCATGCCCGGAAACAGGGTTGAATAGAATCTAGTCACTAGCGAACAAAATGCAGTGTCACTGAATGTTAGCAGTATTTTGTCTGTTGAACTGTATACACTGTGCCATTCTTCAGCACTGTCTAGATCTAGGTCATGTATGACTGTGTCATGCCAATATAACACCGTTTGAATATAGTGTGTTGTGGCGTATACATTTTTAAATAGATGTATCATCACGCAACTCCAGTTTGCTTATATCATCTAGCGTCTGTGCATAGCCCAGCAACCATGTATCGTCATTGGGCAACAACAGTCCCGGTAATTCGGCTTCTCGTGTGATAACTGATTTCCAACCCAATAGGCTCCACTGATCAAATGGCATGTAGTGATCCATGCTGGTAGGCCCGTATACTCGAGCAAACAAATAGGCACGTCTGGTGTCTGCGTTGATTATTTCCACACAATGTTCTATATGCTCTAGTGTAAAGTGGCGGTCAGCCAACAATAGTTGATAGTAGTCGTCATCTGACACTGCCAGTGGATTGGGACGCACAAAATTCAATGTTTCGCAGATGCATTCGGCTAGTGTTTGTTTTATTCGATAGTCCACTGCATGGTCCAGTTGTTCAGAGCAACGGCCAGTGGCCCAATAGTTGACAATATGGAACTGTAGGCCTATAGTGGGTTCAGTGCCCAGCAACCCTCGACGCAGTTGATCAAGATGTTCAAGGTCAGCAATCACCTGACTGTTGGGACGTTTGAATATACTGTTATACACGGCTCACTCGTTGTACAATTTCTTCAATACCACGTTCGTAGTATTCTAGTGCCAATTCCGGCAACGAATACTGATCATCAATGACATATAAACTCCGGTTGGTGCTGCCGGGAACTATCAATGCTTGTAATTTGGGGTACACTGACTGCCACAACTCGGCCCAGCCACCCTGTTGCACCACGGGAATGACATTTACAACTCGTCGCCAAAACTCACTTGGCAATAGATCCAATTGTAGTCTAGCATGTTCCAGCATGTTCCAGGCACCACTGTCGTTTTTGGCTGCAATATAAAATCTATCTAGTATAAACGCTTCTAGCCATTCTTCGGGTGCCAATGTATTGGTTCCTATCACGTACTCCCAACTGTCGCGATTTGCAGTCCATGTAGACGGCTTTTGATCTCGATAGTCCGACTCCACTGTTTCTGCCCAAGCAGTAATTATGCCATGTTGTTGTCTGTATGCTTTGGTATGTGCTTCGGTATTGGGCAACACCCACCAAACAAAGTTAATAAAGTCCTGAAACTCGTGTCGCATGTCAAGAGCTTGATAGTAATCATCTAGAGTGTCACCAGGCAAGGCCAACATCAATTCAAACTGTATAGCTAATCCTATTTCGTCTCTCACACGTCGAGCAAATGCCAATCTAGTTTCCACTGGCACATCAGATCTACGCACATTGGTGAGTGTGTCCTCGCGAATGGACTGCAAACTGACTGCATAGTGTTGCGTGTATCCTGCCGACTTCATTAAAGCCAGTATATCATAATGATGTTTTATGTTGTTCTTGCTCCAACCGTATATCTCTAGATTTTTGGGCATGCCTATCAGTTTTTTATACTCACAAATGTACTGCATGACTTCAACATCTTCGGGCCAGAATCCAAAGTTACTGTCGCATATTTGTATAGTATCCACTCCACTCTGTACCATGGCATCAATGTCGGCCTTGATGTCGATCAGGGATCGCTTGTTCATTTTGGTACCTATGCCGCCGCCCCACTCACAGAAACTGCATCGATAAGGGCATCCCCTAGATGTTTCCAATTGCATGGCAGTATAAGGATGGCGTTGAGCAATATCAAGTGCTAGATCTAGACTGTTGGTGTACGGGCTGGTGGCCCATTCAAATTCTCGTATTATAAAAGGTCGTGTGCTACGACCATGCGGCCATACTGCACCAGTTACATCGGCCAATGCATTACCATCCAGTAGATCTTTAACAAATACTTCGCCATAGGTGTTGACATCGCAACACACCGACACCCAAGGATGTGCAGTAAAATAATCGGTTGATGGAAACACATGCGGGCCGCCTACTGCTATAGTAACAGTGGGACACAGTTGTCTATACCGTTGTAGTACTGCATGAGAGTAACTGTAGTTCCAAACATATAAACTGCACAACAGATAATCTAGATCCAGAGTGGCCAACCAGGTTGCAACTACACCGGGATCAGTATCCTGTGTGATATAGCGTGGATCTATCCAGGTATAGGTGTTGGTGCCGCGTTGTTGGTAGTAGTGCTTGAACAAGGCGTACACATAAGGAAAACTTATGTGTTCTGTTATTTGTGGACTAAAGTTTAGTACTGTTACATTCATAAAATATTAGTCGTGTCAGGATTCATGGCAGTCACATCCCCTGACCAAAACTGACTAATACTTAATCTTGGAACAACTCCAAAGTAAGGTCTAATCCTGTGTGTTTTAACAGGAGAGAATATTACTAATCTATTTTGTTTGCACTCAATCAATTGTACATTTTTAGGAAATGATGCATAATCAAATCTATCATTGATCGACAACTCGCCGCCTACGTAGCCATCCGGCAATACACTGTGGGAATCAACTCTAAGGTAGTAGGCCACACTCCATAATGCTCGTTCGTAAATGTCATTGTGTGGTTCCCATGAACCGGCCAGGGCATTGTTGCGACTGTAGTGTTCGTTGCGTAGTGTTTGATAAAAGATAGGCGAATATTCGTCGGCTTCGTCGATCTCTTGCAAGAATATTTTAAAATAAGTGGTCAGTTGGGTTGTTAGTGGGGTGATCCACTCAGGAACACGGTGTGCTTCAAAACTGGTATGATAGGTACCGGCGTTGGCATGATGTTGATCTAGTTGCTCGGCAATGGTGGCTACCTCCGCGGGATCAAATACATCATCATAGATGCCAATAGGATAGTTCCAAATGTTGTGTATCACGTAATTTTTCCCAGTTATGGGTGCGTTATTTCGTAGGACTTGCCGTTCCAAGTCTTTACAGGATTTGCCGCCCTGCGAGCCTTTACCATCTTTCCAATCTTCGCTCTATGCTCGGGCGTTTGAACTCTGTTCCTTGCGGCTAATCCGCCTTTTCGTCCGCCTTCTATCATAGATTGTTTTTGTATTTAGTCGAAACCAACTAACATCAGTTGACAATGGTTTCGACATACTGTACAATAAATACTTGATATTGCTGTATGAAGCAAAGAGAAAAGTGTCTTGGACGGGGGTTCGAATCCCCCCTCCTCCACCGGAGGGTATTTGAGAAAGTATCCTGCGTTGGGGGAGCATGGTTTCGACAGGGCAAAGAGTATTGAAGTGGACAGCTCGGCAAAGCAGAAGCCGTAGGATTGGGGTAACCCGGTCGTAGAAGCAAAAAAGTAACTGCAAACGCAGCCAATGATGAGGTTTTTGCCCTAGCGGCATGATCTCCGAGGTAGTTATACCTTGTCACCCAAAATAGCAGGACCCGCTTCGGCGGGTTTCTTTTGTTGTGTAAACGCAACGGTTGACAGATTGGTAAAACTACTGTATAATAAGTACATAGAAACAAAAAGGTTCTACTATGGAATACCACATAGAGGCTGGCCCAAAAACTAAAAAGTATATTGAAATATTACTGCCTGATTTACTCAAAGAGTTAGGACTAGATCACTGTCGTAAATATTTGATGATTAGGGTAGATAAAGATATGGAACACGCAGGTACTACAGTACCTATGCTAGGTATTGACACCATACTGGTAGTAATCAAACCTGTCCGTGACAGAATGATGCTGGGTATTACGCTGGCACATGAACTAGTACACGTGGCACAATTTGCCAAAGGCCTGCTAAAGCCTACCAAAAATGGCAATAAATGGTGCGGCAAGTTTTATCCTAGAAAAACTCCATATCTTTACCAACCCTGGGAAGTACAGGCATTTGCCAAACAGGAAATCGTATTCCGTAGAATATTAGAAAGGACTGAATAAAATGGAGATCATTTTAGTGCTGTATATGATGACCGCTACACCAGATGGTGGTAAGACTATCGATTGGAAGATCATAGAACGTTACGAAAAGAAAGAAGAATGTCTACAAGCCAAATACAGTCTAGACAGTATGCATGATAAGAATAAAACCTATCGATGTTTGGTTCGATCGGTAAAATGACCTAATTGGAAAATTTTGTTAGTGAAAATACTTGACTAAATATTACTTTCAATGTACTATCTATGTACAGTTATTTTTTATATAAAAGGAAATTAAAAATGAAGAAAATCGCATTAGCGTTATTGGCACTAGCTACTTCAGCAGTTTTTGCCGCAGACTTTGCAACTTTAGAAGTTGACCACGTTCGTGAC
>Ga0164296_1003145_pt1 | contig 15780 bp, 16 predicted proteins | sample GEODES057metaG_FD_113533 | JGI IMG/M metagenome (GOLD analysis project Ga0164296, IMG submission 113533) | Dystrophic lake water microbial communities from Trout Bog Lake, Wisconsin, USA - GEODES057 metaG | ecosystem: Environmental > Aquatic > Freshwater > Lake | place: USA: Trout Bog Lake... | reverse complement strand
GCGGCCAGCATCTGGCACACCTCTGCGGTGGGCTGCGTCCCGCGCCCGGGTACCAGGTGCTCGTCGGCGGGCAATCCGTTGCCGTCGCACAAGTGCAGATGAACCAGGCCCGCCCCCATACGCCGTGCCATATCCAGGGAGTCGGTGCCCGCGGTCGCGGTGTGGGACAGGTCCAGCGTGTAGTGCGCGTGGTTGCCGTCCAGTGGGTCGTAGGACGGCGCGAAGGCCGAGATCGCCGGGCCGGGGCCGCCGCCGCGTCTGCGCATCCGCTCCAGCGACTGGCCGGCCCCGAAGAATCGGTCCGCGCGGAACGGGAACATGTTCTCCACGGCCACCATGACGTCGCTCGACGCCTCCAGGGCCGCGACCTGCTCGCCGAATCCCTCGGCGTAACGCCGTTGCCAGCGAAACGGCGGATGCACGACGACGGTCGCAGCGCCGAGATCCTCGGCGGCCCGAACGCTGCGCTCCAGTTTCGGAATCGGGTTGGAGCCCCACACCCGCTGCGAGATCAGCAGGCAGGGGGCGTGCACGGAGAGCACCGGCACGCGGTAGCGCCGGGACAGCTTCTTGACGGCGCGGATGTCCTGGCTGACCGACTCGCCCCACACCATCAACTCGACCCCGTCGTAGCCGAGACGGGCCGCGTACTCGAACGCGGCCTCGGACCGCAATGGATAGACCGAGGCGGTTGACAGTCCGACTCTGATCGCGGGGCGCACGGGTCTGCGTGGTTTCGGTGCCGCTAGCCGGACCGCAGCGACAACGCCAGCGGCCCCAGGGTGATCAGCGCCCCCACCGCGACCGCGATCAACGTGCTGGTGATGTCCTCGGTCTTGCGGACCACCCGAACACCGACCACCAGGCCGAGGATGACCAACACCGAGAGCACCAGCGCGACGATGCTGTTCCAGCGCCACAACTGATCGAACGACAGGAACAATCCGGCCCCCAACAGGACAGCGAGCACCGACTGCACGACCGCCACAGTGCCGAGCCACAGCGCGTCGAGGCGGCCGCGGGGTGCCCGCGGACCCGGGAAAGTCGCGGCATTCTCGGCGGCACCCTCAGCGGCCCTCTCAGCGCCGCTCCGGCGGGCCAACTCGTCGGCCAGTGTCTGCCCGCCGCCGAACAGCGTCGAGTCCGGCGCGGGCGGGAAGGCGCCGGCACCCGCCGGGGAGTCGGTCGCGGCTCCCTGGATGAGTTCATCGGCGCGAACCTCGGCATCCGTCACCTCCACCGGGGCCCCGGAATAGGGGGTCGCCGGGTCGGGGCTCATGTGCTCGGCGCCGGATCGCACCGGCGCGGCCTGTCCTGCCCGGCGCTGCGGACGCGGGTATTCGCTGAGCGCAGGACCCGATGCGGTGTCCATCGGCGGTGGGGACGCGGGCCAGGGCGATCCGGGTTCCGTCCAGTAGGGGGCTTTCGGCTGCTCCTGCTGGTTCTCGGGGGCGGCAGCGCTCTCAGAGGCTGCCTCGTTCTCGACGGGCTCGGGCGCGACTTCGTCGGCCGGGGCGTGATCGAGCTCGCGGATCTGCTCGCGGATCACCGGGATCTCGGCGGTCAACTCAGCGACCGTGACCGTGTCACTGTCTCCGCGGCGACGGCGGCGCCGCCGGGTCACAGCCGGGGCACCGACGGTGCCGTTCCTGGCGAGGAGTTCCGCCACCGAGATCGGTCGGGTGCCCGAACTGTCGGTGTCGGGGTCTGGTCCGGTCATGTCTTGTCGCCTCTCGATCGGTTCGCGTCCCGATCACCGTGGCCTCTAGCATCGCGCACGGAAGTCTCAACGAGGGCCGTCCCGTCGGCTTCGCTATCAAGTTTGCGCAGAATGAGACCTTCCCGTAACGCCCACGGGCAGATGTCCACCGTGTCGATCGACAGCATTCGCATACTCGCCTCCGCCACCAGGGCACCGGCGACGATCTGCGGTGCCCGCTCGACGCTCACTCCCTCCAACTCCGCGCGATCAGCGGACGTCATCCTAGAGATGAAAGATATGAGTTGTCTGAGGCCATTGGCGGACAGCGACCGTTTCGCCCGGGGTCCGGCGGCTGACGGGGCCGCGCCGGTGAGTCGGGCCAGGGTGCGGAAGGTTTTCGACGTGGCCACCGCTAGGTCCGGGGCGCCGGCCTCGAGCACCGTCTCCGCCGCCGCGGCCAACTCCGCGTCCAGCCAGTCGCGAAGCATCGCCACCCGGCGCCGGCTCGGGGGATCCTCGGCCAGCCATTCGCGGGTCAGCCGTGCCGCCCCCAACGGCAGCGAGAGGGCGACCTCGGGCTCCTCGTCCACCCCGTTGGACACCTCGAGCGAGCCGCCGCCGATGTCGAGGTTGATGATGCGCCCGGCACTCCACCCATACCAGCGGCGTACCGCCAGGAAGGTCAGCCGCGACTCGTCGACGCCGCGCAGTACCTGGAGATCGACGCCGGTCTCCTTGCGCACCCGCGCCAGCACCTCTTCGGAATTCTCGGCGTCGCGAACCGCGGACGTCGCGAAGGCCATCAGCTCCGCGCAGCCGGAGCTGTCGGCGATCCCGGCGAACTCGTCGATCGTGGAGATCAGCCGCTCGGCGCCTCGCTTGGTGATCTTGCCCGAGCTGTCCAGCGACTCGGCCAGTCGCAGCGTCGACTTCGTCGAACTCATGGGAGTCGGATGCCCACCACGATGGGCGTCGACCACGAGCAGATGAACGGTGTTGCTACCCACGTCGAGTACGCCCAGTCGCACGGTATCCAACCTAGCTGGCGGGTTCGGGTGTCAGCGGAGCGGTCAACCATAACCGTGGTCTAACGTTGACGCCGTGGCGAATTCACACTCGAATCCCGGGCAGGAGGTCGGATTGGACTTCCCCCGTGAGTGGGTGGAGTTCTACGACCCGGACAATTCCGAGCACCTCATCGCGGCCGACGTCACCTGGCTGCTGTCGCGTTGGACCTGCGTTTTCGGCACACCGGCGTGCCAGGGCACGGTGGAGGGCCGGCCCTCCGACGGGTGTTGCTCGCACGGCGCGTTTCTGTCCGACGACGACGACCGCGCCCGCCTCGACGACGCGGCGAGCCAACTGACCGACGCCGATTGGCAATTCCGCGACAAAGGCCTGGGCCCCAAGGGCTACCTCGAACGCGACGAGCATGACGGCGAGAAGATGTTCCGCACCCGCAAGTACAAGGGCGCCTGCATCTTCCTCAACCGGCCGGGCTTCCCTGGCGGCGCCGGCTGCGCCCTGCACACCAAGGCCATCGAGCTTGGCGTGCCGCCGCTGACGATGAAGCCCGAGGTGTGCTGGCAGCTGCCGATCCGGCGCAGCCAGGAGTGGGTGACGCGGCCCGACGGCACCGAGATCCTGAAGTCGACCGTCACCGAATACGATCGGCGCGGGTGGGGATCCGGGGGAGCAGACCTGCACTGGTACTGCACGGGCGATCCCGCGGCCCACGTGGGCGCCAAGCCCGTGTGGCAGACCCTCGCCGACGAGCTCACCGAACTGCTCGGTGCGAAGGCCTACAAGGAGCTGGCGGCGCTGTGCGAGCGCCGCGGTTCACTGGGACTCGTCGCGGTACACCCGGCGACCCGGCTCGCCGAGTAGTCCCGACCGGTCAGGTCGCGCCGCAACCTAAGCCTCGAGCTTGTAGCCCAGCCCCCGCACCGTCACCAAGTGCACCGGGTTGGCCGGGTCGGCCTCGATCTTGGAGCGCAGGCGCTTGACGTGCACGTCGAGTGTCTTGGTGTCGCCGACGTAATCCGCGCCCCACACCCGGTCGATCAACTGGCCGCGCGTGAGCACCCGGCCGCTGTTGCGCATCAGGTACTCGAGCAGGTCGAACTCCTTGAGCGGCAACGTGATCAGATCGCCATTGACCGAGACGACGTGGCGCTCGACGTCCATCCGCACCGGCCCGGACTCGAGCACGCCGTCGCCGATCTCGGAATCGTCGTCACCGCCACGCCGAAGCACCGCGCGGATCCGGGCGATCAACTCCCGGGCCGAGTATGGCTTTGTCACGTAGTCGTCGGCGCCGAGTTCCAGGCCGACCACCTTGTCGATCTCGCTGTCGCGGGCGGTCACCATGATCACCGGCACCCCGGAGCGGACACGCAGCTGCTTGCACACATCGGTCCCGGACATCCCCGGCAGCATGAGGTCCAGCAGCACGATGTCAGCGCCGGCGCGGTCGAATTCGGCGAGCGCGGCGGGACCATCGGTCACCACGGTGGCCTCGAATCCCTCCTTGCGCAGCAGGAAGGCCAGCGGATCGGCAAGCGACTCCTCGTCCTCCACGATCAACACATTGGTCATCGGCTCAGCTCTTCCTCTCGTTCGGATCGCTCGGGTCGTTGGGGTCGTTCGGGTCGTTCGGGTCGTTCGGCCCTGACAGACCGGACCTCGCGGTCCGGCGATTGCTCGGGGGTCTCGTCTCCGTCGCGGTAAGCCGGGATCGACAGGGTGAACGTCGACCCGGTTCCCGGCTTGCTCCACACACCTATGCTGCCGTTGTGATTGGCGGCGATGTGCTTGACGATCGCCAGGCCCAGGCCACTGCCGCCCGTGGCCCGCGATCGTGCCTTGTCCCCGCGGAAGAATCGTTCGAAGACGCGTTCCTGGTCCTCCAGGGCGATCCCGATTCCCCGGTCGGTGACCGCGATCTCCACGTCGTCACCGCAGGGGCGACGGCTGATCGACACCAACGAACCCCGGGGCGAGTAGGCGATCGCGTTGGAGACCAGGTTGGCCAGAGCGGTCACCAGCAGAGTCTCGTCGCCCAACACCCGCAAGCCGCTGGGGGCATCGGTGCGAACCTCGATGTCGGCGTTGTCCGCCGCCACCTTGTGACGCGAAATCGCCTCGGACACCACGGAATCGACATCGACCTCGGTGACATTGGGTAGCCGTTCGGCACCCTGTAGCCGGGACAGTTCGATGAGTTCGGCGACCATGTCGCCCAGTCGGTTGGCTTCGACAAGCACCTTCTCGGCGAATCGGCGGACAGTGTCGGAGTCATCCGCCGACGCCAGCAGAGCCTCGGCGAGCAGCGCCATCGCGCCGACCGGCGTCTTGAGTTCGTGGCTCACGTTGGCCACGAAGTCGCGCCTGGCCGCCTCCATGCGGGCGTAGTCGGACTGGTCGTGGGCGAAGACGACGGCGAACCGGCGGTCCTCCTCGCTCAGCAGGCGGGCCTGGCAGTGCACCGACAGCCGGGAGCGGCCCGCCGAGCGTTTACTGGGCCGCAGGTCGAATTCGACGTCCACCCCGGCCAGCGCCTGCTGCGCGGGCTTCCAGGCCTGGTCGTCGAGCTGACGGTCGCGCACCAGGCCCAGCTCCCTGGCCCGCTCGTTGAGGTAGACGACGTCGCGGTGGGCGTCCACGACCGCCACGCCGAGCGGCATCAGCGCACCCACGCGTTGGAGCATCTGCGCGACGGTGATCCCGGTCCAGCGGGCGTCCGCTCCGCCAGCCCGCCGACTGCGCTCGAGCGCCGTGGACGACAGCCGACGCCCGACCGCGACACCCGCGGCCAGCGCCAGCACGGACAACAACCCGGCCATTAATAGCGCCGAGGAAACAGCCACGTAGCGAAGTCTACAAATCTTCCTGAACGGCGCCCTAGCGCAACGAGGCCAAAATCGCACACGTCACGCCCTGCGCGGCAGGTGTTCGGCCCGCGTTCACTCGGTGTTTGCGCACGGGCCGTCTGCGCGCCCCCTTGGGGCCCTTACCGCCCGCCCTGGCCGGCGACTGCCGCGGCGCCGGCCGCGGCGGCGTCCGGGTCAAGATAGGTGCCTCCGGCCACCAGCGGCCGCAGGTGCGCGTCGAGGTCGTAGCGCAATGGGACGCCGGTCGGGATGTTGAGCCCGACGATCTCCTCGTCGGACATCCCGTCAAGGTGCTTAACCATGGCGCGCAGGGAGTTGCCGTGCGCGACCACGAGCACTGTCTTGCCCGACCGCAGGTCCGGAACGATCACGTCGGTGAAATACGGCAGGAAACGGGCCACCACGTCGGCGAGGCACTCGGTCAACGGGCCCCCGCCGAGGTCGGCGTAGCGGGGGTCGGTGTCTTGGCTGAACTCACTGCCCCGCTCGATCGGGGGCGGTGGGGTGTCGTAACTGCGCCGCCACGCCATGAACTGCTCGTCGCCGTACCGCACCTTGGTCTGCGCCTTGTCCAGCCCCTGGAGCGCACCGTAATGGCGCTCGTTGAGACGCCAGCTGCGCCGGACCGGGATCCACAGCCGGTCGGCGGTCTCCAGCGCCAGGTGCGCGGTGATGATGGCGCGCCGCAGCAGCGAGGTGTAGACGACGTCGGGCAGCAGGTTGTGCTCCGCGATCAACTCGCCGCTGCGCACCGCCTCGGCCCGGCCCTTGTCGGTCAGGCCGACGTCAACCCAGCCGGTGAACCGGTTGAGGGCGTTCCAGTCGCTCTCGCCGTGGCGCAGCAGCACCAACGTGGCCGTGTCGTTGCGTTGCATCGGCCTAGCATGTCACGGCCGGCGCGAGCCGTTCGAGCCATCGTCCTTGGCCTCGTGTTCGTCGATCAGGTGCTCGAATGCCCGCAGGTTCTTCAGCGACTCCCCGCGGGACACCCGCCATTCCCATTCCTTTTGAATCGACGATCGAAAACCCAACTCCAGCAACGTGTTGAAGTCGGAGTCAACCGCCTCGAGTACCTGGCCGAGGACCCGGTCGAGCTCGTCGGCGTCGACCGATGCCAGGGACATGCGGCCCACCAGGTAGATGTCACCAACCTTGTCCAACGTGTAGGCGACGCCGTAGAGCCGGCGATTGCGTTTGAGCAGGAAACGGTAGACGCCCTCATGGTTTTCGTCGGGCCTGCGGCACACGAACGCCTCGACGCGCACCGAATGCGCGCCGATGCTGAGGATGGCATTCGTCTTCAGCTTGCGCTCGCCCGGCAATTCGACGACGAGCCCCGGCAGCGCTCCGGGTACTCCGGGGAACCCGGAGTAGGCGAGCCCGCTGGCCTGCAACGCATCTTCGATCACGCGCTGGACGGGGGTGTGGGAGGTCATGCACCGACTCCCCGGCGCGGCGACCAGTGCCGGGGCCTGCGCATCGCCGCCCGGTCCCGGACCCGACGTTGGCGATCGGCGGGGAAACTCCCGATCGCGCGACCGTAGCTGGCCAGCAGGGCGTCCGTGGTGTTGTCCCAGGAGAAGGTGGACGCATGCGCGACGGCCGCGCGGCTCATCGCCTGCGCCTGCTGGGCCCCCTGCCGCAACAGCCGGCCCAGCGAATCCGACCACCGGTCGATGTCGTGTCCGGCCACCAACGTTCCGGTGATCCCGTCGCGCACGGCCACCGGCAGGCCGCCGACAGCGGCGGCTACCACAGGTGTGCCGCACGCCTGCGCCTCCAGCGCCACCAATCCAAAGGACTCGGAATAACTCGGCACGGCAACCAGATCAGCGGCCCGGAACAGCGTCGCAAGATCCTCGCGTGACTGCGGTGGCAGGAAAGTAACCCGGTCGGAGATACCCAACTCCGCGGCGAGCCGCACCAGCCCGTCAGGGGTGGCCAGGCCGCTGCCCGACGGCCCCCCGGCCACGACAATGCGCACGCCTGGCAGGTTCGCCGCGGCGCGCAGCACGACATCGGGCGCCTTCAGCGGCTGGATCCGTCCGACGAACGCCACCACGTCCTCGTCGGGCGACAGGCCCAGTTCGGAGCGTGCGGCGCGCTGGTCGCCGGGGCGGAACATGTCCAGGTCCACGCCGGGATGGACGACATCGATCCGCGCCGGATCTGCGCGGTGGAGCGCGATCAGCTGCGCGGCTTCGTCCTCGGTGTTGACGATCAGCCGATCAGACTCATCCACCACCTGCTGCTCCCCGACCGTGCGCAGGGGCGGCTCGGGTGGCTGCGACACGCTGCCGTCGGCGAGCGCGGCGTTCTTGACCGCGGCCAGCGTGTGCGCGGTATGCACCAGCGGGACCGCCCAACGGTCGCGTGCCAGCCACCCGACCTGCCCCGACAGCCAGTAGTGCGAGTGAACGATGTCGTAGTAACCCGGCTCATGGGACGCCTCGGCACGCAGCACCCCCGCCGCGAACGCGCACAACTGGGTGGGCAGTTCGTTTTTATCCAAGCCCTCGAACGGGCCCGCGACGATGTTGCGGACCACGACGCCGGGTGCCACCCGCTCCACCGGCGGATCAGCCGAGGCGGTGGCCCGGGTGAAGATCTCCACCTCGATGCCCCGCCGGGCCAGATGCAGCGCGGTCTGCAGCACATAGACGTTCATCCCGCCGGCGTCGCCGGTGCCGGGCTGGGCCAGCGGGGAGGTGTGCACCGCCAGTACCGCTACCCGGCGCGGACTGGTCCGCCGGTGAACCTCGTCATACCGCACACTTCCATCTTTACAGCACGACAGGTCGCAGCACGGCACCCGTGGGCCCGCGTCAGGCGGACGACTCGTCCTCGTCGAACTCCCGGGGGCCGATCACTCCGGCGCGCCTCATGGCGCCGAGCGGATTGGCGTATAAGCCGACCAGCGATACGGTGCCAGCCCCCGCTTCCTGCACGCGGTTACCGAACACGGTGACCCTGATGTCGCGCGGCGGCAGGATCGAGCGGGCGGCGAAGGCCGCCTCAACCTGGTCCATTGCCTCCGGGTACTCCGTGAACGCCTGGCCGCCGACGACCAGCTCGTCGGGATTGAGCATGTCTCGCAGCAGCGCGACCGCCTCGCCGAGCACCCGGGCGCGCTCTCCCAGCAATTCCCTGGCCTGATGGTTGCCCGCCCTGGCGACTCGAAGGACCTCGGCGACGGCGGAGGCCGACCCGGCCACCCGTCCGTCGGGGGCGGGCGGAATGACCTTGAGCCGGCGGGCCGCGGCGACAACAGCTTCATCGCTGACCGTTGACTCCAATTGCCCTGTTCCTCCGAGTAGTTCGGACTGCGCGGGTAGCGCAGCGATTGTGCCGGGACCGCTGGCCGGGCAGTGCACCCGACCGCCGATCACCAGCGCGTAGCCCACGGTCTCGCGGGCGTAGACATACAGGCTGGTCGGTGAATCCGGCGCGAACCGCCGCATGCCCAGCAACAATTCCGCCGCGGCCATGGCGTCGACATGGGAGGCCACCGAGACCGGCAGGCTCAGCGCGTCGGCGAACACGGGCCCGACCGGCGCCTGTCGCCAGCCCAGCCGCGGGTGGTCGACGTGGCCGGCGGCGCCGTCGACCGTTCCGCCGGTCGCCACGCCAACCCAGAGCGGGTGCCGCCGGTGCCAGCGCCCGAGGTAGCGGCGGGCGCTCTCCGCCAGCGATGCCAGCGCCGGCCCGGCCGGGGTCTGCGGCGTGGGCGTCTCGACGGCGTCCAGGGTGCGACCGAACAAGTCGGTCGCGACGATGCTGGTGGTCCGCGCCCCGATATGGATGCCCAGGGTCACGAACGGCTCGTGGTTGATCTCCACGGGCACCCGCGGGCGGCCGATGGCCCCGGCGACGGCCAGGTCGGCGCGCTCGCGGAGCAGGCCGGCGTCGAGCAGGGCGATCACCTGGCGGTTGACGGTCGCGATACTCAGCGACGTGACGGAGGCGATGACGTCGCGGCCGACGGGGCCGCGCAGCCGGACCGCCCGGAAGACGGATGCGGCCGCCGAGTCGGGCATGTGCAGCGCTGGAGGCAGAATCTGGCGGTGGGTCCGCCGGTGGAGGGTGGAATGCCTGCGGGTGAGGGTATGGGATCGCACGATGGTCCTTTACTCGCGAGTGTGGTTGGGGAGTCAGGAGCGGCGACATGAGCGACAACGGCACACGCCCGCCGCGCACGTACAGGCGGCGGTCATGCTGGCCGTATTGAGCATCGGTAAAACATATCACGTTGGCAAAGGTGGTCACTATGGTCAGGAATATCGGGAATAGTCGCGTCGCGGTGGTCACCGGTGCCAGCTCGGGAATTGGCGAAGCGACCGCCCGGGTGCTCGCGGGACACGGGTTTCACGTGGTCGCGGTGGCCCGCCGGGCCGATCGGATCACCACCCTCGCCACAGAGATCGGCGGTACCGCCGTCGTCGCCGATGTCACCGACGACGACGCCGTGGCGGCGCTGGCCGGCGAACTGCCCCGCGTGGACGTGCTCGTCAACAACGCCGGCGGCGCCCGGGGCCTGGAGCCGGTCGCCGACGCGGACCTCGAGCACTGGCGATGGATGTGGGAGACCAACGTCATGGGCACGCTGCGCGTCACCCGCGCGCTGCTACCTAAACTCGTCGACTCCGGTGACGGCCTGATCGTCACCGTCACCTCCATCGCAGCCTTGGAGGTCTACGACGGAGGCGCCGGGTACACGGCGGCCAAACACGCCCAGGGAGCGCTGCACCGCACGCTTCGCGGGGAGCTGCTGGGAAAGCCGGTGCGGCTCACAGAGATTGCGCCGGGCGCGGTCGAGACCGAGTTCTCACTGGTCCGCTTCGGCGGGGACGAGAATCGCGCGGGCGCCGTCTACGACGGAATCACACCGCTCGGGGCGACCGATGTCGCAGAGGTCATCGGGTTCGTCGCCACGAGGCCCCCGCACGTGAATCTCGACCTCGTGGTCATCCGGCCCCGCGACCAGGCGAGCGCGACCCGGTTCAGCCGCCGGGGCTAGACGTCGCCGTCGTGGTCGCGCTCGTGGTCGCGCTCGTCGTGGGCGTGCCCGACAGGCTCGGCGCGTCCGACGGCGTGGCGGGTGCCGTCGCAGGAATCTGAGTCAAGGGGGGACGCGCATTCGCCGATGGCAGCGCGGACATCGCCACCCAGGTGTCCCAGTCCACGGCCCAGTCCCAGAGGTCGCCGTCGGCGGAGGAGAGATGGATCGTGCTCCCCGTCACCTCGACCGGGTCGCCGTAGATCGCCGAGGCGTAGTACCTCTCGGCGTCGCCGGTCGAGAGGTTGATGCAGCCGTTCGTGACGTTGGTGTTGCCCTGCGCGCCCGCGCTGGCAGGGTTGGCGTGGATGAACTCACCGTTATTGGAGATCCGCACCGCCCAGCGCTCGTGGATGTGGTTGTACCCCGCCGCGGGATTGGACATGTAGAAGTCCGAGTACTTCTCGCTGACGACATGGATGCCGCCCCGGGTGACGTTGCGCGGCTTGTCGCCTTCGCCGTAGCTGCACGGGAAGTCCATGATGACGCCCTCGTCCCGGATCACCTGGATGCGGTGCGACGACACCTCGGCCCGCACCACCTGACGCCGACCGACCTGGATGTTGAGCGAAATGTCCTGGGCCCCGTAAGCGCCGTCGCCGAAGGGCAGGCCGTAGATCTTGGCATCGACGTTGACGGCGGTGCCCGCCGGGAAGTACTCGCGGGTGCGCCAGTGCGCACGGGCGCCCTGCGACTCGTCGGGCAGCCAGGCCCAGCTGCCCTCGACGGGCGGGGTGGTGGTGACGACGAGCGCCCTCTCGACGGTCGCCTTGTCGCTGATCGGGGCGTCGAACTGGATGATGATCGGCGCCGCGACCCCAACCGTCTGGCCGTCGGCGAGCTGGAATCCCCCACCGATCTTCCTGGTGGGGGTCAAGGTGGTGAACTTGCCGGTCACCGGAACCGCCTTGCCGTTGCGTCCGACGACCGAGCCGGTCCAGGTGTAGGTCGCGGCGTACCCCAGCGGCTCCGTGGTGGCGAAGGCGGTCCGATCCCGGTTGAGCACGCCCGCGACGGACTTGCCTGAGGCGTTGGTCAGCGCGACGTGCTGAAACCAGCCGTCGCGGACCTCGGCGCTGACCGCCGTGGTGGGGACCACGTTGACGGCCGAGGGCCCGTCCAGGGCCGGTTGAAAGCGCACACTCGGCGCTGGCGGCTCCTTCTCCCCCGTCCGGGTGCCGAAGGTGTCGCCGCACGCGGCCACCGCGTTGGGGGCCAGCACACCGAGGCCGAGAGCCGCCATCACCGCACGCCGGTTCACCGGCGATGGCAGGCGCGACGTGCTCACACCGTCCAAAGATACCGGCAGGAGCCGGTTCGGCCCGCCGGAGCTACAGCCGGCACCCCAGCAGGACCGGCTCAGGTTCGAGGGTGACGCCGAACGCGTCGCGGACACCGTCGCGGACGGTGCGCGCCAGGGAGATCACGTCAGCGGACGTGGCGCCGCCGCGGTTGGTCACCGCGAGCGCATGCTTGGTGGACAGCCGGCACCGGGCTTGGTCGGCGCCGGGAGCCGGGTGCGGATAGCCCCTGCCGAACCCCGCGTGCTCGACCAGCCAGCCGGCGGCCAGTTTGACACCGTCCGGAGCCGGGTAGTGCGGCACCGGACCCTCGACGCTGCCCGCCAGCCGCTCGTAAAAGTCCTGGGTGACCACCGGGTTGGTGAAGAACGAACCCACGCTCCAGGTGTCATGGTCGGCGGTGTCGAGCACCATCCCCTTGCCGGCGCGCAGCCGCAACACCGCATCCCGGACGGCGCGCGGGTCGGCGCGCTCACCCGGTTCGGCGTGCAGCGCTGCTGCCAGCTCGCCGTAGCGCAGCGGGGCGCTGCGGCCCGATGCGTCGAGAGCGAACTCGACCTCGAGAACCACCTGCGGGACGTCCAGCCCGGTGGTGTTGGCGCGCTTGAACACGCTGGTGCGGTAGCCGAAGCCGAGTTCGGCGGCGGGCACCCAGCGCACCGCGCCGGTGGCGCGCTCCAGCGTCCGCACCCGTGTGATGGTGTCGGACACCTCCACTCCGTAGGCGCCCACGTTCTGCACCGGCGTGGCCCCGGCCGACCCGGGGATTCCGGACAGGCACTCCAACCCGCCGAGGCGGTGGGAGATGGCCGCGGCCACGACGTCGTCCCACACCGCACCCGCCTCGGCGCGCAGCAGGTTGCCGTCGACGCTGACGGTGTCCCCGGCCAGCCGCACTACGGTCAGGGCGGTCATGGTCTCGGCGATCACGAGGTTGGAGCCACCGCCGAGTATCAGCACCGGATGACCCTGTCGGCCCCGGGGACCGCCCCGGGCCTCGGTATCCAATTGGCGCACCACAGCGATCACCTGGTCGGTGTTGTCGCAGGTGATCAGGCGCCGGGCCACCGGTCCGACCTGTAGCGTCGTCAACGGCGCCAGCGGCACCTCCGCGGCGACGTGCGCACCGGCGTAGAGCGACCCGACACCGCTCCGACTCATGGCCCGTAACGGTAACCTGGCCATCTATGCCGCGTTCATTCGACTTGTCGGCCGACTACGAACACAGCGTCGGGCAGGTGCGCCGGGCCTTCGCCGAGGAGCGGTACTGGCAGGCGAGACTGGCCGACATTCCCGTCGATATTGCGACGGTGGAGTCGATGCGCGAGCAGCCCGGCACGACCGGCACCATCGAGGTCGTCACGCTGCAAGTGGTGCGCAGCAACAACCTGCATTCAATCGTCAAGCAACTTCATCGCGGTGATCTCTGCATCCGCCGCACGGAGACGTGGGGGCCGATCATCGACGGGACCGCGACGGCGTCCATCGTGGGGGCGATCGTCGACACCCCCGTCGCGGTGTCGGGCACGGCCGAACTCGTGCCGATCGCGAACTCCGGCGGCGCCCGCCTCGCGGCCCATCTCGACGTCCACGTGGCGGTGCCGATAATCGGCGGCAAGGTGGAGCGATTGATCGGCACCTACCTGGCCGAATTGGTCAGCAGGGAGCAGCAGTTCACCGCCGGGTGGATCGCCGAACAGGTCTGACCCGGGGACGCTTTAAGCTGGCGGCCATGCGAATCGCGTTGGCGCAGATCCTCAGCGGCAGCGATCCGGACGCAAATCTGCAACTGGTGCGCGACTACACGCGCCGGGCCGCCGACGCGGGCGCGCGGCTGGTGGTTTTTCCCGAGGCGACCATGTGCCGCTTCGGCGTCCCCCTGCTGCCGGTCGCCGAACCGTTCGACGGGCCCTGGGCGAACGGTGTGCGCGAGATCGCTGGTGACACGGGCGTCACCGTGATCGCCGGCATGTTCTGCCCGGCGGGCGACGGGCGGGTGACCAACACGGTGATCGCGGCCGCGCCCGACCAACCGGCGATTCGGTACGACAAGATCCACCTGTACGACGCGTTCGGGTTCGCCGAGTCGCGGACGGTGGCGCCGGGTCACGACCCGGTGGTGATGACGGTCGACGGCGTCGGGGTCGGCCTGTCGATCTGCTACGACATCCGGTTCCCCGCGCTGTACACGGAGTTGGCGCGGCGCGGCGCCCAGGTGATCGTCGTCTGCGCCTCCTGGGGGGCGGGCCGCGGAAAACTCGAGCAATGGACCCTGCTCGCCCGGGCCCGCGCGCTGGACTCCATGGGCTACGTCGCCGGAGTCGGTCAAGCCTGCCCGGGCGATCCCGAGGCCGACCCGGGCGCCCCGACCGGGGTGGGCGGCAGTCTGGTGGTCTCGCCGCTGGGTGAGGTGATCGCGTCGGCCGGCCCGGACCCGCAACTGGTGATCGCCGACGTCGACGTCGCGCGGGTGGCCGAAGCCCGCGACACCATCGCGGCGCTGCGCAACCACTCAGAGTTCACACAGATCGGTAAGGCACAATCGGGCAGGTGACCACCCCCGAGGGACCGGCGAACCAGGACCCGTCGCCGTGGGCCCGTACTGAAGGTTCGTTAGGCCCGCCACCCGAGGAGCGCCCCACAGAGCGCATCGGCGGCCTGAACCCGTCGCCGCCGGCTGCGCCCACCTGGGTGCCCGGGCAGACCGACCGGATCGGGGCGCCGCAACCCAACGCCCAGGACCCCGGCTACCAGGCTCCGCCCATTCCGAACCCGGCCCCAACGCAGAAGTTGGCCGCCCCCATCGAAAGTCCGCCACCGGTGAAGAGAAAACGGCGCTTCTTCGGCGACCCGCTGTCCATCCTGCTGGTCTGCATCATCGTGGCCGCGCTCGTCATCGCGGGCCTCGTCGGAGTCGAGTTGTACGCGCGTCAGATCGCCAAGGCCAAGGTCACCCAGGCGGTGGCGTGCGAGATCCAGGACCAGGCAACCGCGTCCCTCGGCGTCACGCCCTTGATGGTGTGGCAGTACGTCACCAACCGCTACACCAACATCTCGGTGCAGACGGCCGGCAATCAGATCCGCGACGCCAAGGGCATGAAGCTCGATCTCGACATCCGCGACGTGCGGCTGAAGTCGACCCCCACCTCCAAGGGCACGATCGGCTCCGTGAACGCGACCGTGAGCTGGACCAGCGAGGGCATCAAGGAATCGGTGCAGAATGCCATCCCCGTGCTGGGCGCGTTTGTGACCAACAGCGTGACCGCCCACCCCGCCGACAACACCATCGAATTGAAGGGCATGCTCGACGACATCACGGCCAAGCCGGTGGTATCGGGCAACGGCCTGAGGTTGCAGATCGACACGTTCAACGCGCTCGGCTTCACGCTGCCGAAGGAGTCGGCGCAGACGACCCTGGACGAGTTCACCTCGACCGTGACCGACAGCTTCCCGCTGGGCATTCACGCGGACAGCGTGCAGGTGACGGACAGTGGAGTGAGCGCCCACTTCTCCGCCCAGAACGCGTCGATTCCCGCCGGCAACGTCAACGACCGCTGCTTCGCCGGCATCTGAGTCGCCGGGCTCGGCGTTTACCTAGGCGGTGCTTACCTAGGCGCGTTTACCTAGGCGGCGTGTCTGGCGAGTTCGATTCCGATGCGGGTTTCGAGGTGGCTCAGGTGGATCAGGGTGATGTGTGGTGGGGCGGTGGAGTGGTAGGTGGCGCCGGTGGGGGTGGTGAAGTCGGCGGTGTGGGTGTGGTCCTCGGTGGTTGCGGTGGTGGCGGTCCAGGTTTGTTTGGTGTAGTTGCAGGCTTCGCACAGTCCTAGG
>Ga0164296_1003143_pt1 | contig 15786 bp, 11 predicted proteins | sample GEODES057metaG_FD_113533 | JGI IMG/M metagenome (GOLD analysis project Ga0164296, IMG submission 113533) | Dystrophic lake water microbial communities from Trout Bog Lake, Wisconsin, USA - GEODES057 metaG | ecosystem: Environmental > Aquatic > Freshwater > Lake | place: USA: Trout Bog Lake... | reverse complement strand
GGGGCACGAATGGACGCTGCGCACAAGCTGGGCGGGCGTTGCAAGACGCACCTGCTCCGCCAGGCTTCTTTTCACTTCAATATGAGGGCTACCCCAATATACACACGACGGCGCCCCTCGCCCCAACGCTTATCCCCGTGGGCTCTCGCTCAAGCGCGTGCCCGCGTACATCATGGTGCGTTCCCAGCGCTGGACAGGTGGGCGGCTGTCCCGGGGTGCTGTGCGGAGGAGAAAAGGGAGCGCACTGGGTGCCCAGCAGCTCCATCCCCGCTCCCCGCGTGTCTGCCGGCGCCCGCCCAGCGTACTCTCCGTGTACTTGCTTGAGAACGAGGGACGGGAGGGACTGGCCGCGGTGTGCGGGCGTGGGCCGAGGCGCTGGGGAGTCGACGACCCTGCTTTAGGCTCAAGAACCCTTTGTGTCGCAACTCCTGGGAACGTGACCCAGCGCTCCCGGGCGAGCAGCACCGCCCTTGACACTGTCTTACACTAGTACGCACTCAAGGTTGGCCGCCACGACACCTCTCAGCTGCGCTGTGCGCCGCCAGCAGTACTGCTGATCCTTCTCGCTTCCGTCCTCTGCGTGTTCGCCCAGCCGTCTCCAACTGGTGGAACCTCCCTGAGCGGCACGCCTGCAATTGCGCTAGGGGTGGGCTTATCCTCCAGCGGCGGCGGCAACAGCTGCGCGAAGGCCTCGACCGCAAGCTGGACGCTGCCAAACTCGCAGACTTCTTACTATGCTTTCTATGGAGCCACCAGCCTGAGCGGCGTCTCCTCCTCTGCACGCACTTTCCAAGCTGGGAACAATGCCGCAGGTTTTGGAGGCGTTTTCACCGTCACGTTCGTCACGAACCAGTGTCCACCGACGGGCATGTACAACGTGTACAGTGGCTCCTCAGTCAACTACTATGCATCCGGGGGCACGTACTACTCGATCAGTCTGCCCATGTCAACGTACACCACCAACCTGCCAGCTGCCTCCCCGGTCAACGGAAACATCGGGTACACCCTGTACGGGGTCAACATTTACGATGCCACTGACGGAGGCTTCTGGAGCGGCAAGGGTGGCCTCAATCCCTGTGGGAGTGGGAGCGGCTTTTGTCCGCCCGGCACTGACCTCTCCACGTGTTACTACTTTGCGGAGGCGCAGTGCGGAACGAGCGGCTTGAACCAGCAGGCTTTCATGGATGATTGCGGCGCTCACGCCTCGCCATGTGCGTTGTCCGTTGGCCCCATCAAAATGCAAAATCGTTCCTATTACTGACACGCAACGCCAACAGATCATTATCACACAAGCCTGCGCTGTGAATATCCGCCAGTTTCCGGCGGAGCCGGCTGGAATGTCAGCACAAGCGGCCACTCTCCCATGCTGGGCCTTGCGCTGGATGGTCGAGGCATCTACGGCCAATTTGAGGGCGCGAACACGTACCCGACGAATCTGGATGCGTGCGGCGGCCACATCGGCACCGTGCCGACCACCACCTCAACCGTTGGCACCAGCGGCACTGCGCAGACTGTGACATTCACGGGCGGGTCGTTCTACCATTATCACGTGGTTGACCAGACCGTCTCTGGCTTCCCCACTGGACCAACCTTCATCAATTGCTTCGGCACGGACGGCACCACGACCGCCGCCACCGCTGCAGCGTTGTACTCCACCTCCGTGGCGTCCATCAACTGCGGCACGTCCGGCTCTGTGTCCACCTATTGCACGCCTTACGTCGGCTTCGCCGGCTGCAACGGCGCATCGGGGTCGCCAAGGTCGTACAGCTTCTGCACGAGCAAAGGCATGGTGACTAGCTACAACTTGTTCTGCCCCATCTTCTCGCAGACGTCGCCAACAACCAAGAATAGCCAGATCACGTACACGCCGACATCGTACTGCCCAGCATGCAGCGGCAACTGTCCGGGAAACAGCAATTACACGGTCAACACTGTGTCTTTTACCGGGTCGTTCGCGGCCATCACCACGACGCCGGCATCGTCGCCGCCGCCGTCGCCGCCGCTCCCGCCATCGCCACCACCAGGTGTGACGGCCAGCCCGCCGCCTCGGCCTCCACCGTCAACGACTGTCAATCCACCGCCAATGGCCAACACGCCTGCTGGCAGCACGCCTGCTGGACCCAGCATGTCTTCAGCGCGTGGCGTGGCACCCGCCGCTGCTGCCATCGCCGCGGCTGCCTCAGCCTTGCTTGTGCTGTGATTGTAATCGCAATTCTTTATGTTTGTGGCATCAACGCGAAACGCAAACTGCAGTTGCGTTGCTCCCTTCTGGCCAGCAGATTGATTCAGTAGACGTGACTCTTCGCAATGCACGTCGTCGGCTCCACAGATCTCCCGCTTCTTTCCGGCGCTGCACTGCCTCGCCGCCGCAGCCGGCAGCGGGCATCATGTGCATGCGGCGCCAGTGCAGAGCCGCTGCTGCTGCGCACCGCACGTGGGGAAGGTATAGACTCAACGTGCCTCTTCCTGGCTGTGTCTCTTCACTCCCGCACGCGCGTCTCACACCTCTGTGTCCGTGTGTGCCTCCCAATAGACGTGGAGCGCCCACCTGTGTGGCTCATGCGGCAAGCAGGTCGCTACATGAAGGAGTTCAGGGCGTGCGTTGGATCTGCACCAGTCGGGCTGCTTGTCCGTGCGCTGCTCTGACGCCGTGCGTCTTTCACTGCAGGTATTCTGACAAGTACCCGTTCCGTATGCGGTCAGAGACGCCTGAGATTGCCATCGAGCTGTCGCTACAGGCGTGTAGACGGATCCAAAGCAAGCTCTCTAAAGCTCAACCAACTGACCCCCCACGCACCGGGTCCACCACCTCCAGCCGTGGCGTGCCTTCAAACCTGACGGCGTCATCATGTTCTCCGACATCCTCACGCCGCTGCCTGCACTCGGGTGCGCCTTGCAGCCGCACGACACGATATCGTCCCCGTCATAAGCAACCTGAGCGCGCTCGTGTTGCCACGCGCACCACAGGATTGAGTTCGACGTCATCAAAGGCAAGGGGCCTGTCATTCCGGAAGCAGTGCGGTCGTGGGAGCAAGTCAAGGCGTTGCGCCCCATGGAGGTGAGGTGCACTGTCGCTCTCTGTTCTTGGGCACACCTTCTCTTGCTGCGCCTGACGCGGTTTGAATCTTCCTCCACGTCACGGTGTAGGACCCGGCATCGTCGTTGGCGTTCATACGGCCGATTCTGCAGACGCTGCGCAGTGAGGTCGGGCAGCAGTCCACGGTGTTGGGTTTTGTGGGTACCCCCTGGACGCTTGCGGCGTACTCTGTGGAAGGCGGCGCGGATAAAGATTGCCATGCGACCAAGTCCATGATGTTCTCCAATCCCCAGCTGCTGCACGCGTTCCTGAGCCACCTGACAGAGGCACTGGCGGTGTACGTGTGCTACCAAATCGACTGCGGCGCGCAGGTTGTGCAGCTCTTCGATTCGTGGGCACACCACCTGTCACCTGCTCAGTTCGCGGAGTTCTCTCTGCCGTACGCGGAGCGCTTGATGGCGGCCGTGCGTGCGAAGCACCCGGACACGCCTCTCATTTTCCATGCGAATGGCAGCGCTGGCAAGGAGGCTCTCATGGCGGGCTGCACCGCTGACGTATTGGGCTGGGATTGGTCGACTGACATGAAGGTTGCCCGCTCCGCATGCGGCGCGAAGCGAGTGCTGCAGGGCAATGTGGACCCTCAAGTGCTGTTCGGCCCGCAGGAGGCCATCGCCGCGGCGGTTGCTTCCTGTGTCTCTACCGCTGGTCGGAAACACATCCTGAACGTCGGCCACGGCGTGCCGCAAGGGACGCCTGAGGAGAATGTGGGCCACTTTTGCAATCTGGCAAGGCAAAGCCTCTACCAACGCGCGCCGGCAGCCACCGGGCGGTGATGATGTCCTACCCGTCACTATTGATGTGAATGACACTTCATCTTTAGAGGCCACCACGTGAGCACGTGCGTCACTTTCTGTCCCTCTGTCGCCCCAAGCCCATTGCAGGATGACGGGCACGCCAGGCCCGTCCAGTGATAGTCCACCACCGCTTGCAGCTGCCGCAACGCCTGCTGAAGCTGACGCAGATGTTGGCGCCGGACAAGGCGAAGGCGAAGGCACACACAGCGACGCTGCTGGTCCTCCACCGCCCAACTTGGTGGGCCTGGGCGTCGACCTCGGCTCGCGAACTCAGCTCGACGTCGACCTTGCGGAGCGAGCAGCTCAGGAAGGCGTCCTTGCTGCGAGTGAGCAGCCTCGTGACGCGCGAGAGACTCTACTGTGCGTTCGTCGCTCCGTGCTTGTTGCCAGCGGGCTACAGGAGCTGCGCCCGCGCTGACCGATGCGAGTCTTGACACACGCCTTATTGCCACTGTGCTGCAGGCACGAGTTGCTGGACTGCAGCGACAGCGTGAACGCGGCAGCAGCAGCGATAGTGGACGACACCTTCACAAAGTGCTTCAAGAGCAACGCGCCTGACCCGTGGAACTGGAACTGGTATCTCTTCCCGCTCTGGTGCATCGGCGTCGTCATCCGATACGGCCTGCTCTTCCCCATAAGGTGCGTGGCGGTGCAAGGACGAGGCAAAGACTCTCTCTCAAACACCGTGTCGCGACGCCGCGCACCACACGCCTGCTAACTGCCTCTGCTGCGCTGCACCCTCACTCAGGCTGGTGGCGCTTCTCCTCGGCTTTGTTGCGTTCTTCCTGGCATTCCTGCCTGTTCACTACTTGGCGCCCACAGCTGTGCGCGTGTCCGTCGAGCGGTCGCTCATCCAGTTCCTGGCCTCTTCCTTCGTATTCTCGTGGACAGGCGTGGTGAGATACCACGGCCCGCGGCCCAGCGTGCGGCCGAACCAGGTGTTTGTGGCTAACCACACGAGCATGATTGATTTCATCGTCCTCGAGCAAGCCACGCCATTTGCAGTCATCATGCAGAAACATGGAGGCTGGGTGGGATGGCTGCAGACCACAGTGCTGGCGAGCTTGGGGTGTATCCACTTCAACCGTTCTGAGGCTGCAGACCGGGCGTCAGTTGCGGCGCGCATCAAGGAGCATGTGCACACGCCGGGCGCGAATCCGCTGCTTATATTCCCGGAGGGCACGTGCGTGAATAACGAGTACTGCGTGATGTTCAAGCGCGGCGCGTTCGACCTGGGAGTCACGGTATGTCCCATTGCCATCAAGTACAACAAGATCTTCGTCGACGCGTTCTGGAACAGCCGGCGCGAGGGGTTCACAGGGCACCTGCGGCGCATCATGACTAGCTGGGCACTGGTGGCGGATGTGTGGTATTTGGAGCCACAGACGAGGGCGGAGGATGAGTCACCAGAGGCGTTCGCGAGCCGCGTGCGCGAGATCATCGCTGAGCGTGCGGGTCTCAAGTGCGTCCCGTGGGATGGGCTGTACAAGTACTACAGGCCGAGCGAGAGCATGCGCGAGAAGCAGCGCCAAGCGTTTGCTGACCGTATGAAGAGACATTTAGAGAATAGCGCGACGCCCCGAGCGGGGCCGACCGGCGTTCGCACAGACGCTGATGGTGGTGCTGCGGCGTCGCTACGGCGCAGATTTGCGTCATCGACGGAGGACAAGGGAGGCCAATAAGAGGAAGCGCCGCCACTCGGAATGCATTGGAAGGCCCCCTCGCGGGGGCACAAAATTGAATTGAAGAAACAGAGCTGAAGACGTCTTGCACCATGATCGGAAGCCACCATGAGAACGGGCGCAGTGACCCGGCGATGTCAATCACTGACGCATGGTCACCACTGCTATTCGCGCTTTACCTCGTATCTGTCTGGCTCGCAGGTAAAGCTGCCGCACGCGCAGGCTTCGCAGCGATGGTGGGTGCGCTTAGACATCGCAATTTTTGCCGTTGCCACTCATCATCGCCCACTCTTGGACTTTGCACAGGCTGGTGAAGTTATCACAGGCATGTGCTTGGGGCCGCAGCTCGCTGACATTGTGCCGTATGCCAGCGCCGTCTCTCTCCTCGGACAGCTTGGCCTGTATTTGCTTGTCATCGAGGCCGGGTTCGAGATCAAATTGCCGTCACTGCGCGAAGTAGGCAGTCGAGCCATCGGCGCGAGCTTCACCGGCATTTCATGCTGCTGCGGCTTAGCGTTCGGAATTTCCCAAGCGCTCGGGCTATCGACGCGCGAGTCGCTTGCTGTCGCTGCCTCGCTCACAGCGGGCAGCACGGGCATCGCGCTACGTCAGCTGAAATACCATGAGGCTACGAACACGCCAGTCGGCCAGCTCATCATCGCGACTACCATCTTCGAGGATCTGTTGGCCTTGACCCTCCTCTCAGAGCTCAAAGTTGTCGCTAGGCAACACGAGGACGGCGCCCAGTACCTGGTGCCAGTCGCCATTAGCATCGGCGCGGTGGCCGTCATTGGACCATTCGCGGTGTGGATTCTGCCTCACGTGCTCTCCCGGTGGGTGCTGCCGCGGGTACCGCTGGCCATCGTGGAGCCGATCCTTCTGCTTCTTCTCTTTGCTTTGGCAGCGGGCCTCGTAGCTGCATGTCAAGCCGGCGGTGCATCGCCTCTGCTCGGCGCCTTCCTTGCCGGGGTGTCCTTCTGCCAAATCACCAGCTTGCAAGAGGTGTGGCGCTCACAGGTTAAGCGTATGCAGGCCTGGCTCATCCGACTGTTCTACGCCGGCAATGTCGCCTTCAACACGCCAGTGCAGCTGTTTGCCAAGGGCACTGTATGGGCCAGAGCCGCGTGCCTCTACTGCGCCACTCTCGGCAAGCTGTCCGCCGGGCTGTGGGCGACGCCGCGTTCACTGCCGTCGACGGCCATTCTCGGCACCGCAATGGCTGCGCTCGGCGAGTTCAGCTTCATTGGGGGCACGATTGCGCGCAATCTGGGCCTTATGGCTGCGGAAACATATGCATCTGTGACTCTTGCGGTGCTCTTCACCATCGTCGTTCATCCAGTGGCCATGAGCGCCGCGCTGGCATGGGCTGAGCGCCGCGCCAGAGCTGCTGTTGAGGACGGCCCCGACCGGAACCGGTTCGTGTACTACAAGCTTGCCATCAAATGCAGTGTGCGCTGGGGCCTCGTGGGCGACGTTCTCCGCGTTCTGAACGGCAAGGGCGTGGAGGTCGTCGACTGCCGTCTCGAAGAAATAGGGCAATTCGCCATCTACGAGGCGTATCTCAAAGATCTGCGAATTCAGGCGCCTCCAGTCGAAACAGACGCGGTGCAGCAGACGCCAGCGGAGTCTCCAGAGGTGAAATGCCGCATAGGAGAGCTGCGCGTGGCGCTGCTTGAAGTCATCACACACGATGCCGCCGCAGCTACTGGGGCCAGTGAAGGGCCAGCCAGCAGCGAGGACGACGCGTCCGTGCAACACACTGTAGACTTCTCCGCTTTGAGAGGAGTTTCGATCCACCGCTGGTTTCCAAAGGACATGGACGCCGCGCCAGACGATTGGGATGCGGCCCACGCGGAGTGCACTGCGGGCCATCTTATGCAAGAAGAGGCACAGCAAACCACGACGTACACGGGTCCAAGCTCTGCGTCAGCCTTACAGACGCCGTCACCGGTGTTTCAAGGGACTCCGACACCGACATCGTTCCGGGCAGTGCGGAGCTTCACATCAGAGGCAAGTCCTCTTGTGCCGTCACGCACAAGCCTCGATTCCGCAATGGCAGCCATGGCGTCGGCTCAAAGAGGAGCGAGCACATTGCCTGGGGAGGGCCAGCCGCTGCATCGCACATCTGCTGACGACCGCCGGCTCATTGTTGATTACGACCCCGATGATGTTCACCGAGCTAACCGGCTGGTCGCGCAAGCCCACGCTCAAGCTGAGCGCCACCACGCAGCGCAAGCAGCGCGATCACATGGCTTGCTCGGCATCATGCGGCATCACGTTCCAAGAGGCCTCGGCCCACCCGTTGAGCGCTGAACGCGATAGACAACGCCTGAAACACAGCCCTCGTGACGCACGTCACTCACTTGCTGCGTCTCGAGGCCAGCATCCCGGATGGCGTCGAACAGCGCAACATCTGTGGTCTTTGCGCGACTGCAATAGCTGAGAAACAAGGACCCGCCGGGCGCGAGGAGAGAACACACGCTGTCCACCAAGCCTGGCAGCGCAGCCTGACTGCCAGGATACACCACGTCGGCCGCAAGCAGCACTGGAAAGCCCCGTGAGTCAGGCGTGTGACTCAAGAGCTCCGTGTGAGCAGCAGAGTCGCCCCAGAGCAGTGGCGAGACGTGGACTGACCCGCCAGAGGCGACGTCTATAGTGACACTCGCTGCGTTCCGCTTGAGCAGGTCCAACACTACGGGCTGGTAGTCTGTGAGTCGGATATCACCGCCGCGTGCGTAGAAGTACAAGCCTGCAAGGCCAGTGCCGGCGCCGAGCTCCAGAGCAGGTGTTGATGCCGCGAAGAAGGAGGCTGGCTGGGCAGCGAGCCAGTGGCAGAGGATGCTGGCTCCCGGCCACGTTGTTTGGCCAGTCAAGTCGTGGTCAGTGCACGCGGCGGTAGAGACTTCGACAGCGAGTGTGAGATGGCCAAAGATGAACGGAACACGGCGTGTGGCGAGATTGACGAACAAATCGCCGCACAGCGTGTCACTGTCGGATAGGGGCAGCGCCATGCAGGCATTGGCTTGTTGCAAGGGGGCGATGGCGGATGACACGTCATGACCTAATCAGCGACGTCCCCTGGCAGGGACTTCTGCGGAGAAGAGCCCCGCATGGGCCCCTCCCGCCGAAGCGCTGGTTTTTGTTTCTGCGTGCAGGAAGATAAATATGCGGGTGGTGGCCAGCCGGTAGGCAAGGAGTGGGAGCTGCGCTCTCGGTCGTTCGCGACCCAACCGCCTCACCGGGCACGATGCTGCAGTTGCTTCCCTCGGGCACTGCCCATCGGCGCATTCCGTGTTGCCGTGGCGCCCTGTACATGTGCCTGCTTTTAAGCTCCGCGCACCGTGCTGCCACGCAGCAGACGTGCACGCGCACGGTGAACACAGTGCTGCTGACTCAGGGACCATCTTCGAGTAGTAGCAGCAGCAGCGAAGCAACAAGTGCCGTCGCACTAAGTTCAGACCTGGGCGCGTACTCCGGCTTCTGCGCACCGTTCAGCTACGCGACGCTGCCGGCGCCGCTCTGCGGCCCTGTGAGAATCCCTGCAGGCGGCGTCATCGAATTTGGCACTTGTGTCTTGCCCGGCTCTTTCTGCAACCAAGAGACGACACTTTCGCTGCGCGACGCAACCACTGGCGCACTGCTCGCTGCCCCAACTGTGGTGGCTCCCGGGGCGGCGGCAAACTCCAACTCTGGTGCGTATCACCCTCATTGGGGGCCCCATCGCGCTTATCGTTTCACTCCTGACTCCCACACCACGTCTCGTCGCCGCAGTGTACGGCTGTGTCAGTGGTGGTCGGTTTTGCAGCTTCGATGAGTGGTACAACAATGCCCTTGCACCACGTTTTGTGACTCTGCAGCCCTCGTGCACCGGCGATTCCGACTGCTCCGGCAGCCCCGCCTGGCGCATCGCGATGTCACAAAGCGATGCTTTTGCGCCTGCACCCGCACCCGCGCCTGCACCTCCGGTGGCTGTCAATGCCCTTCTCTTCTCTATAGCCTTCTCGCCAGCTGCCTCAGCGCTCTTGCAAGCAGCCGGTGTGTCAGCGTTCACGCTGCGAAGCATCGCGGGCGATGCGATACCGGGCGGTGCAACTCTGCAGGTGTGGACTGCGGCGTCTCAGAACCCCTCATGGGCAGGCTTGCCAGCAGCAGCAGCAGCAGCCTCTTGGACGCAGAGTGGGACGAGCGCCGTGAACGGCACTAGTGGCAGCGCCACGACACTCATGCTCAGCGGCCCGCCCAGCGTGTCCGTGGGTACCGGGGCTGGCGCACTGCTTGTTCTTGTGAAGGTCGCTGGCCAGCTCTTGTGCGCCAACACGCTGGCCCCGGGCGCGGCAAATACACCATTACATGATGACGGCTTTGTAGTCGTGAGCCAAGGTGCTGCCGTGGGGCTCATCGCTGGTGGTGCTGCTGCACCTGCTGTTAATGCGACAGCCACAGCCACACCCTGCGCCTGGGCTGCGCTGCAGCTCACATATTCTTACAATTACAACGCCACCTCGGTCGCAATAGCGACTGCGACGGCCTCCGCAGCGGGTCTGCCGCTTCCACCTGCTGCCTGCCCTGTATCGCCCTCACCGCCGCCACCCGCCGCCGCACTGCCCACGACCACACCCGTTGCATTGGCATTATTGCTTGCAGACATGCAAGCAGCAGTTGCAAACCCGAATGTGACGCGCGTGGTTGTTGGCGCGAATATGGCACTTGGAGGCGCACCTCTCGTCATTGCGAGTGGCACTGGTGGCGCACCGCGTGCGCTCATCATTGAAGGTACAAGCAGCTCGGCGTGCGCACCGGAGCCGATGTGCGTGCTGGACGCAGGGTTCTCCTCACGTGTCATAATTGCTGGGGAAGGGGTATCCCTCACACTGACGGCGCTGGTCATCCGCAACGGTGTGGCGCCGCAAGGCGGTAACGGCGGCTGTGTGGCCATATCATGCAACAGCAGTTGCAGCCTGGTGGTTTCACAAGCCACATTGCACCACTGTTACGCTGCCGGCGGTGCAGGTGGTGCACTCGCACTCACGCCTTGGAGCACCAGCTTCGGTGCGGCGCTTCCAAATGCCAACGTCACCATTTCGAATTCCGTGCTCTCCAAGAACGTGGCCGCAGCAGGCGGTGCAGTGGCTGTACGCGGGGCGTCAGTGAAGATGGTCGGTGTCTCTTTCTTTCGGAACAAAGCGGTTGCAGCTGCCAGTGACGCCAACTTGGCCTCACTCGTCGGCGGCCGGAGTGGCGCACCTGGCGACCCCTTTGCTGTGCTGTCTGGGCCGTCAGGAGGCGCGGTGGCGCTGCTCGGCATCCCAATGAGTGCGTCATTCACAAGCTGCGTCTTCCAGAGCAATCGCGCAACCACCGTGGACATCGTGTCTGGATCCAGCACTGCCAATATAGACGTGCCGCAGGCGCGCGCAGGCGGTGTATTCGCTGTCGATGTCGCATCTGTCACCGTTGTTGGTTCTACCTTCATTGGCAACAGTGCCTCTTTCGGCGGCGCGGTGTATGTCACCATCGCGGCGCTACCTCTTGCCAATTCTACGAGCATCATCTTGCGTTCCAGCGCGTTCACGGGAAACACGGCGCAGATCGGCACCGGTGGCGCTGCGATGGTTGATAATGCCAACACCGCATTCATCAACTGCTCTCTGAACGGGAACGTGGCGGGCGGATTCGGTGGTGGCGGTATTGCCTTCCTCGCGTGTTCAACATCAGTCACGTCTTGCAGCCTGCTCAACAATTCAGCCCCAATGGGCGACGGGGGCGCCATTGCGATGTATGAGGGCGCGGTGTTGAACGTGACCAACTCGAATCTGGTGGGCAACTTTGCTGGTGGTGACTCGAGCGGCTACTACGGGGGCGGTGGTGGCATCGCGTGCCTCTCGTGCATGTCCGTAGCTGTGAGCAACAGCACCTTTGTCGGCAATTCCGCAGCGTCGGTTGCGTCGGTGTTGAGCACCGGCATCGGTGGCGGCGCAATTTTTGCCGTGGATGCCGCCTACGCGTTGACGCTGAGCGCCACATCTTTCTCGAACAACACTGCTGCTGCTGGTGGCGCTGTCTCCGTGTCGTGCACTTCCCTCTCCGCGCTCGGTTCCAGCTTCACAGCTAATATTGCAACCACAACACATGGGGGCGCCTTATTTACAAGCTGCACCGCAAATAGTGTGAATATGGCGCTACAGTTGATTACCACGACCTTCACGGGCAACAATGCGGCTGTCTCTGGAGGCGCAGTTGCTGTCTTTGGCGCTACAACAGCCGATTTTTTGAATGCCGTGTTCACGCAAAACAGCGCTAGCTCATTGTCTCCGCTGGGGGGCGCACTGGCGCTATTTAATGTGGTTAACGCAAGCATTGCAAACACATCTTTCACTGGCAACGCCGTGGTGGTCACGCCCACCAAGTTCAACGACGCGACATTCGTGCCCGTATATGTTGCATCTGAGAGTGGCCTCGGCGGTGCGGTATGGGTCAGTGTCAGCCCTGTGACCCTGAACTCCTCCAATGCTTTGTTCGGTCCGGGCGTTGTTTTCACGGGCAACTCCGCAGCAAGCGGAGGCGCACTTTGCGCGAATGGTGCAGCAAACGTGCAGATGACGGGCGCTACTTTCAGTCAAAACAGAGCAGATGACGGCAATGGTGGTGGCACTGGCGGCGCTGTTCTCACTTCAGATCAGGTGATGTTCACGGCCTCAAATACGTCTTTTGTGGCAAATAAGGCGGCTCGGGGCGGCGGCGGGATGCACACAGGCAGCTCGCAGGCATCCTATCGCAAGACACTGTGGCAACAGAACATGGCCTCTCCCGATGTCTCCGGTCAGGGTGGCGCCCTGGCGCTTGTGGACTCCTCAACAACGACTGTTTCAGCCTCTACATTTTCTGGCAACATGGCCGTCTCTAGCGCCCAGAGCGCTGGCGGTGGTGTGGCCATCTTTCAGAGTGCAGCATTCGGAGTCGCTTCTTCCTCATTCCTTGCCAATGTCGCCAACTTGGGGGGCTCTATTTACGTCGACGTTAACGTTGTCAATCCCGCGGCGCAGATTGCGCTTCTAAACTTGACTTTTTCTGGCAACTACGCCACTGGTGCAGGCAGTGTTGTCTACACAGAAGTTGGATGGTCATCTTTATTTCCCGGGAGCACTCTTGCATGCGCTTCGTGCATGTTTGCGAACAACACAAGCGGGAACTACGGCTCCGTTATCGCAACAGCGCCCATCACATTCAGCGTCAACATGTCGAACACCACACGCTCCGGAGTAAAACTCCCTGTTACCATCAAGCTTCTCGATGGCCTCGGCAACACGCCAATGAGCTGGCCTAACGCCGTAGCCAGTCTGTCGAGCACAAACTGCAAAGTGCCGTTATTGAGCCGCGCATTTTATGCGAACGGGCAGGCGATCTTGCCTGCATTTTCTCTGAGCTCCAACACTACGAACGTCACCTGCCAGCTGTCAGTTTCGATGACTGGCGACGATCTCTTCGCTGGATACGTAACACAAGCAGGTTCACAGACGTTGAATGTCAGTATCTCAGCGTGCCAGGCGTCCGAACAGTTCGACTCAGTACTGGATGCCTGTGTTTGCGCCTACGGCTACGGACTTCAGCTCGATGGCTCCTGCGCCACGTGCAGCGCAAACTCAGTCACCCCACCGGGCCAGACCACGTGTGTAGCTTGTCCTGCTTACAGCGCCCCATCCTCGTTGTCCAGCTGCACCTGCTTCCCGGGCTACAGCGGCGTCATTGCCGGAGCTACTGGTTTCTGCGTCGCGTGCCCCGCGGGTTTTTATCGCAGCGCCTTGGATTCGCCAGCCGCGTGCATCCCGTGTCCGAGCTCGAGCACAACGGTAGCAACGGGATCTGTGTCTCTCAGCGCTTGCATGTGCCCCGCTGGCCAAGTTCCCGCTTCCTCCGCCAAAGCGGCCGCCATATCAGCAGCTGTGGGAAACAGCTCAGTGTATGATGCGGCAGTGCGAGCCAGTTTCGAGTGCGCGCCACTGCCACTGGGCGGTCTGACGATACCTGGCTCCAGCGCGCTCTATGCGGCCGAGGGGTATTGGCGACCCACTGCTGAGTATGATCTGACGGTGATGAAGAAGCACGTGTTCTTCCAGTGCAATGACGGGCTGTGCCTTGCAGAGGTACCCATCATGGAAAATAATGCCACTGTTCCGCAATCTGGCTACAACTGTCGTGAGGGACACACTGGCCACTTGTGCGCCGTATGTCAAGAAGGCTGGGCGTACCAAGGCAGCTTTTGCAAGCCGTGCGATGATTCTGACCAGTGGGTCAACTGGCCCGTTGGGAATCAGGCAGTTCTTCTTTTCTTCGTATGCGGCACGCTGGTGCTTTTCTTGTGGCTCTTCTTGTACCTGCCACTGTTTCCGCAGCTGGAACGCCGACTTGGAATGCGCGTCAATGCTGTGTTACGGAAAGTTTTCGGACATCATATTCCGCGAACCGCGACACGATCCAGACTGCGCTCCGCCAGCCGCCACATCGAATCCAACAAAATTCCAGACATACTGCAGAGCACACCAGCAGAGCATATGGGCTCGCCATCTGCACGGAAGCTGCTTGCGAATGCGGACCACTTCAAGGAACTGTTTAGGGAGGTGGCTGCGGAGCCCCTAAGAGTCATCGTCGGGTTCTGGCAGGTTATTTCTAGCTTCAGCGGCACACTCTATGTGCCGTGGCCGACAGTGTACTACCACTACGCGTCGGGGGTGGACGTCACAAGGCTCGAGTTCCTGAAGATGCCCAAGTTGGCGTGCATCACACCCGAGGTGTCTTTCTTCAAGATATTCGACGCCACAACGATTGCATGCTTTACTTTCATCCTGCTCATCATCTTCTCGCTGTACATCGGCATGCGCTCAGACGTTGTGAAGAGCGAGCCGAAACGCGGCGAGCGCTTTCGCTCACGCTGCCTCCTTATTTTGACTTGGGGTCTGTTTCTAGTGTACCCGCAAGTTGCGCAGACTACACTTTCGATCTATTCCTGCACAACGTTGGAGAACGGGACTCAGTGGATGTCTGTAGACTATCGCATTCAATGCTGGACAACGAAGCACTGGCTTCATGCAGGAGCCGGCATTTTTTGGACAGCTATGTTTCCTATTGGTATTCCTGCCGGCCTCGTTTTACTGCTCTACAGAGCCAAAGTACCGCAGATGGCACGCTACAAGCGCGACACGGCGTGGGTTAAATCAATGATCGAGCGCGCCATGATTCTGGGCATTCCTGCGCCCGCCGACATAGACTTGGACGCGTTGGTTATTGACAACTTGCCGTTGGAGTATATACGCACGCTGCATTCAACATACTTGCCAAAGCGAGAGCACAGGAAATCGACTATTGCCGCAGACAATGAATTTGCGGAAGTAAAGGCAGCCGCCCCGCCGCAAAAGTGCACCACTCTACCAGCTCCTATCGAAACGAGCGCGAATGGACACAGTGTCCAGCAAGGAGCAGCTGGTGGAGACACTCATCTCGAGCCACCACAACCGCCGAGCACAAATCTGGCAGCACTGGTTTCTTTCTTGCGCACACTATGGATTGCCGTGGCGGAGCTGTTCATGAAGGGCACTGAAAAGAGCGGTGGCGGAAATGATTGGCGCACCCGCGCTCACGCGCGCGTGTTTTCGCTGGACGAGCGTACGCTCCTGATCAAGCAAATCTTGCACTGGGCGAAACACTCTGAAGATGCGCACGTGTACGAGCCGCGCGAGACTCAACTGCGTTGGCGAACTCATCACGACTGGAAGAGACTTCTGAAGAGCGTCAGCTCAGCAGACGCGTTGCGTCCATTCGATAAGACGGAACTGGATGCACACCGAACGGTGGCTTTCTTGTACGCAAACTACAGCCACCACGCGTGGTATTGGGAGGTTGTTGACGCAGTGGAGAAGCTGTTTCTGACAGGTGCGCCCTTGTTGTATAGGCCACTTCGCTTGTTTTACCAATACGGTGCGATCTTTGCAGGTCTTATTGCATTCATCGTTCCGCGCACGATTGTGCAAATCGTTGCTGCACTGCTATTTTCGTTTGCAATGTTGTTGATCACGATGCACGTGCGTCCGTACAAGCGCGAGAGCGTCAACCACCTCGCGGTTCTGTCGCGCGTTAACATCGTTCTTTTTCTATTGACTGGGCTTCTCTTGTCGATCAATCCTCTTGGATTTTCAGACAACCACGTCGCCACCAATGTCAT
>Ga0164296_1003142_pt1 | contig 15786 bp, 17 predicted proteins | sample GEODES057metaG_FD_113533 | JGI IMG/M metagenome (GOLD analysis project Ga0164296, IMG submission 113533) | Dystrophic lake water microbial communities from Trout Bog Lake, Wisconsin, USA - GEODES057 metaG | ecosystem: Environmental > Aquatic > Freshwater > Lake | place: USA: Trout Bog Lake... | reverse complement strand
ATGACACCTAGTAGAGATCCGAGCAAAAAAGCGATGATCCAGCCTAGACATCCCATCTGGATGGTTGTCCACATCCCGGCGAGTAACCAGTCTAGGTAGGTTTCTTTGGCACTGGCCGGTTGCAGAAAAACCGACCAAGTCCATTGATAGCCCATACGATTATTGGATTGCTTGGTCGTTGGGGTTGGTGTAAAGCGCTTTCAGGTCATCCGATTGCGGGAAAGCAAGTGATGTATCACGAGGAGGGATGGGTGACTCGAACCATTTTTTGTAGACCTGATTGATTTCGCCAGATTTCATCATTGCCGTTAGTGTTTCGTCGACAAGTTTTTTAAACGGCGCATCATCTTTGCGCATCATGCATCCATAGGCTTCTCTCGATAGTGGTGCGCCTACTACGACCCATTTTTCGGGATTCTTCGATTTTGCTCGTTCTCCATAAAGGATGGCATCATCCATCATGAAAGCAATGGCCCGTCCGCTATCTACAGCTAGAAAAGATTGGGTATTTTCGCGGGCTGTCATAATATTCATGCCCATTGCCTTGTCCTCGTTGTATTTATTGATCAAGCGTTCCGAGGTAGTGCCTGCGGTTGTCGATAAATTTTTTCCCTTCAGATCACTGAAGTCTTTGATGCCAGAATCCTTGGCAGTCAGCAGACGAGTTCCGATGACAAAAAAGCTGGTTGAAAACGCGACTTGTTGCTGACGCTCAGTAGTGTTCGTAGTCGATGAACATTCAAAATCAAGTGTGCCGTTTTGAATAAGTGGAATACGGTTTTGTGCCGTAAACGGAATGATTGTGAACTTCAAGTCAGGCATCTTTAATTCGATTTTAAGACGATCAACAACTTTCATCATCAGGTCTACTGAGAACCCAACAAATTTGTCGTTACCAAGGCTATAGCTAAAAGGCGCAGATGACTCCCGGGCACCTAGCGTGATGGTGCCTGATTCCTTGATTTTTTTCAGCGTACCGGTTAATTCCTGACCGTAACTTGATCCAGCCGTAAGCGCGATAGATATCGCCAGAATCAATTTCTTCAAATGCTTCATGTCTTAAATCTCTCTTCGAGGGGATATCTCCTCAAATTACATTTAAGACATGGGTTTCGTCAACGTTTTTTGCTGCTGGCGTAGCGTTGTGCGTATTGCCAACCGATTTCGGCTAGAGCGCGACCTTTTTTACCTGTTTCTAGTGCGTCGGCCGCAGCTGCAGTACCATCGAGCGCTCTTCTCATAATGCCCTGCAAAATAGCAGCCATTCTGAATAGGTTATACGCAATGTAAAAATCCCAGTGTTCTTGGCCTTGAAAACCCGTCGCATCGATATACCGTTGCACGTACTTATTCTCTAGCGGAATGCCAAGCGATTGCAGGTCAAGCCCACCGATGCCTCGCCAAAGTGCTGGAGGCACATGCCAACTCATGCAGTGATACGAAAAATCGGCCAGAGGATGCCCGAGCGTTGATAGTTCCCAATCTAACAGGCCAATCGCGCGTGATTCCGTTGGATGAAAAACCAAATTATCGAGTCTGTAGTCGCCATGAACGATACTGGTCAACTCACCTGGCGGAATATGCTCGGGCAGCCAATCGATTAACGCATGCATTTCAGGAATATCTTCCGCTGGTGCCTCTTTATAGCTGCGTCCCCAGCGAGTAATTTGCCTTGCGAAATAGTTTCCGGCTTTACCAAAAGTCTCAAGACCGATGGAATTAGGGTCGATCCTGTGTAAAGCAGCGATGACTCGGTTCATCTCGGTATAGATCGCACTGCGCTCTTGTTTTGTCATACCTGGCAAGGCCTGATCCACCAAAACCCGCCCGTCCAGAAACTCCATTAAGTAAAAAGGCGTACCCACAATCGATTCGTCATCGCTGTAGGCGTAAACTTTGGGGACGGGTACATCGCTGCCCTGTAGCGCGTGTATGACGCGATACTCACGATCCACAGCATGAGCCGATGGCAACAGTGGTCCGGAAGGTTTTTTTCGCAACACGAATTGAGAATCACCGCTGGTTAGCCGATAAGTCGGATTCGATTGTCCGCCGGTCAGTGGTATGCCCTGCAGAATTGGCTTGTCGATCAATCCTCGTTGTTGCATCCAAACTGCTAGATTATTGAAATCAAGTGCTGAGGGCTTGTTCAGATCGCTCATTACAAGGTACTCACCAAATGACCCCAATCAACAGCAAGTGTCGTACCTGTCATGGCGATACTTGCATCGGAGGCCAGTAGTAGCAAAGGCCCTTCCAGATCTGACATCTGGCAGAATCGGCGCCCTGGGATACGCGACATTAGCTTTTTACCTGCATCGCTCTCAAGAAATTCTGTATTTAAATCGGTCGCGACATAGCCCGGGAGGAGGGCGTTCACTCTAATTTTATGCCGTGCCAACTCCAAGGCCATCGCTTTGGTTGCTTGAATGACTCCTGCTTTTGAAGTGGTATACGCAATGACCGCCCCTGCGACGCGCTCGCCTAGAATCGAGGCGACGTTGACAATGCTGCCGCCTTTACCGTGTTTGATCATGCGACGGGCCGCTTCTGTATCAACTAACCAAACACCCTTCAGATTGGTATCGATGACGCTATCCCAATCTTGCTCTGTTTGTTCAAGCAAAGGTTTAGCCACGGTCGTGCCAGCGTTGCTAATGACAATGTCAGGCGCCCCCGCGATTTTTTCTATCTGATCAAAGCACAATTTAACGCTATCGGCATGTGAAACATCAAGTGCAACGGCATGCGCAGTGCCGCCATTGGTCTTGATTTCTTTTACCAACGCTTCTAGTCGATCCACTCGACGTGCAGCAACGATAACAGTCGCTCCGGCATGAGCCAACGTTTGCGCAAGGTAACGGCCAATACCGCTTGAAGCCCCTGTCATTAGGGCTATTTTGCCCGTCAGGCTAAATAGCGATTGCGGGGAGGCTGAGGGTTTGCTCATGCTCGGACTCCCGCTTCAAGGATTTTGCGAGCCATGCTCCAGCGATGCACCTCACTGGGGCCGTCATAAATACGAAAGCCTCGCATATCCATGAAGATTCGCGAAAGTATTTTTTCGCCGGTTACTCCTTGGCCGCCAACAATTTGCACGCACCGGTCGATCACGCGCCATTCCGCTTCCGAACAAACGACCTTCGCACGGCTGGATTCGAAATTGCCTTGCTGTCCTTGATCGAGCAGCCACGCTGTGTGCCAGATATGTAATCGGGCGGTCATGATATCCATGTCGTTGTCGGCCAGCATAAAGCCAACGCCTTCATGCTTACCCAGTGCCCGTCCAAAGGCTTGTCGTTCCCGAGCGTATTCGGTTGCGACATCGTGCGCACGGCGAGCTTGGCCTAGCCAACGCATACAGTGAGTGAGTCGCGCAGGTGCCAATCGGACCTGCGCATAGCGAAAACCTTTGCCTAGTTCACCCAAGACGTCGGTGGCTGGCACACGCAGATCCTTAAACTCTAAAACAACATGACCACCGGTAAAGCAGGTGTCCATTGAGTCCATGGGGCGAACGATATTTATTCCAGGACGATCCATGTCACTTAAGAACATAGTTGCTGAACCATCCTCAAGTTTAGCCATGATGATGCAATATGATGCACCATCACCACCCGTGATGAACCACTTGGTGCCATTGATCACATAATGATCTCCGTCTTTTACTGCAGTGGTCATCATCATCGAAGGGTCCGCACCGGCACCGGGCGCTGGCTCTGTCATTGCGAAACATGATCGAATATGGCCTTGCACCTGTGGACGCAGCCAACGCTCTTTTTGAGCTTCAGTCGCAACGACTTCCATAAGATGGATGTTGCCTTCGTCTGGCGCATGTATATTCATCGCCGTTGGACCAAGTGTCGAGTAGCCGGCCTCTTCAAATACGATGGCTTTATCGATGTGACTCAAACCTAAGCCTCCCATCTCTCTGGATGCATGTGGAGTCAGCAAGCCCTCGGCGCGAGCTAGCTCGACAAGCTCTTGACGTAATTCAGGGCTCGGTCCATGAGCTGTTAGACGAGGGTCTTTCTCGTAGGGGATGATTTTGTCAGCTATAAATGCTCGCGTGCGGGCTTGTAGCTCTTGTTGTTCTTGGGTTAAGGTGAAGTTCATGACAGTGTTCTTCTTTGAGGGCAATAATACGATTGTAAGGAGTATTCAGTTACCCTTCAATTTGACGCAGAAAATCAAAATTTATGAGACAAATTAAACATCCGGGCCCTGTAGTTGAAAAGTATCCTGAAGTGCAACCGAGCCGAGTCAAAATTGTTCACACGCAATTACAGCCTGGCGATACGTTACTTAATAGCGTCAAGGAGGTCGTTAGCTCCTTTGACTGCGAAAGTGCGGTGTTACGGGTAGGCGTGGGTATGCTAAGTAATTTTGCATACTACATCCCGGCGTTATCTGATCATCCCGAGCATGCAGTTTTTTTTAGTGAAAAATTAGTCTTAGCCGATGATGTGACACTGGAGATGGCCACTATTACCTATGGTCGACGCAATGGTGAGCCTTGGTTGCATTGTCATGCTGTGTGGCTTGATGTTCATGGACACCGCTGTTGTGGACACTTAGTGCCCGACGAGGTTGTCGTTTCTAGCGCTATCTCCGTTGAAATTTGTTTGATTGAATCGGTATGTTTTGAAGCGAAATATGATCCTGAAACTAATTTTTCGATATTCAAACCTACTGCGCTCAACAAAGTTACTGAGAGCGGCATATGGGCCACCGAGGATGTTCAGGATGCACTCGTCATCAGAGCCATACCTAATCTTGATTTTTGTGAAACACTTGAACAAATTTGCACAGATAGGTCGTGGACGAGAGCCCGGGTGTGCGGTGGGGTAGGCAGTATAAATGGAGTGGTCTTTGCTGATGGACGCAGCAGCGATTCGCTTGCTACCGAATTATTGATCGAGAAAGGTTTTATAGATATCGATCGTTCTGGCAAACTTCGTGCAGATATTGATATCACACTCGTTGATTACCACGCTAACGTCGTAAGAGGCACACTCGCTCGCCAAGTCAATCCCGTCTTGGTTACCTGCGAACTTGTTTTAGTTTCCCATTAATTTATCGATTTTTGCTTTACTCTCCGGATGTTTGCGCAAGTGGAGCTGCAACTGAGCAATGGAGAAATTCTTTGTCATTCCCATCATCGTTGACGTGGTCCACGCAAAACCGAACATGCCGGAAAAAGAGATCATGATGATGGTCATTTTCCAGCCTGTTGGTAAAACGTCAGAATAAAACCCGAGCGTGGTGTACGTGCTACCTGCAAAGAGCACGGCGTTACTGACGGGCGAGATGAGGCCCATCCAAAATAATGCGCAGCCCCATATGATTATTTCAAAAATATGCGATATCACCATACGCAATACGCAGACGTAGAACAGCACCATGACAGCAGCGTAGCGGCCGTCAGCAAGGTACTCTTGAGATGTGATGTTGTAGCGCCGTGCTGTGCGTGACAGGCTGATGCCGTGCCCAACTAGTATCACGATCAGCATCGTTAAGCCAAACACGTAAGAAGGTACATCATAGTGAGTTGCGATTGCAGCTAGCTGATTAGGATCGGTGATGATGGTCAACATGACATTAACGATAGGTCTGAGCGAGTCTAGTTAGGTTTATTGATCGGCTTTGATATTGAGTCGACTCACAATATCTGAAAATCGTTTGATCTCGCTTTTAGAGAATTCAGCGAGTTGCTCAGAGGTCAGGTAGCGAGCCTCGGCGCCCTGTGTCAACATTGCCTGTTTGACCTCGGCTCGTTCCAACGTGTGTTTTGCCGCGAGATTAAGTTTTGTGATGGTGGCCGCGGGTGTGCCTGCTCTGGTGAATAAGGCATACCATTGTGCAAACTCTAAACCGGGAAAACCAACCTCGGCCAGGGTGGGGACATCGGGCATCGCCACGGCGCGGTGGTCACTCGCTACAGCAAGTACCTTGATCCTACCGGCTGCTAAAAGCGGTGAGGCAGAAGCCACTCCGATTACGGCAATAGGGACCTGCCCGGCGGCGACATCGCCAACCGCTGGAGCGTCGCCCTTGTAAGGTGCGTGCACCATGTCAAGGTGGGCGGCAGCATTGAATGCCTCACCCGCCAAGTGACCTGTGCCGCCGATGCCACTGCTGCCAAATGCCAGTTTGCCAGGATTTTTCTTACCGTAACTAATAAGTTCTGCGATGCTATTAATACCTAAACGTGGGTCAACTGCAATGACTAAGGGTACCGATCCCACCATTGAGACGGGGGCAAAGTCATTTATCGGATCGAATGGCATATTTGGATACAAACTCGGGTTGGTGCCATGGGTGGCGCTGTTTCCCATCAGTAGGGTGTACCCATCTGGGGCAGCCTTGGCGACAAAACTTGCCCCAACGATGCCATTGGCGCCCGTTTTATTGTCGACAACGATGCTTGTTCTAAGCTCGTTTCCCATATGCTGAGCCATTAACCTTGTGAGGTAATCGTTTGCGCCGCCTGCAGCAAACGGGGCGACAAAGAGGATAGGCTTATCTGGGTACTCCGCCTGAGCTACGGTGCCGAATACCAATAATCCGAGCCAAACAAAGGCTAGTTTGTTCAACTTTGAGCGAAATTTCAAAAAAACCATTGCCGAGTCCTCATTGCGTTATTTCTCGCTTACTTTGAACGATGATCAAGCATACCTAACAAAAAGACTTTTTCGGCGATTCAAGCCAAATTTGTTAAAAAATCAACTCTTGCTTCTTGAGGCGAGTGTCGCCGTGCTATATAAATACCTTTGGCTGCGAGTTAGCCAGAACAAACTAAAACGGTAACAAACGAGACAAGCAAATGACGCAGCGCAGCATGGATGATTCAAGTGAACTGATGGTTTCCTTGTCTGGTGGCGTGTTGACTCTTACGTTGAATCGTCCGGCTCGTCGCAATGCGCTTAGTCCATCGCTCTACAAACTGCTGCTCAATGCTCTGCAAGATGCATCAATTGACCCCGCCATCGGTGCTGTCATCGTCACTGGTGCGAGTGGGGCCTTTTGTGCGGGTGGCGATGTGGCTCGAATGGCTGGGGCGGGAGTTGAGCCCTTAAGTTTCGAGGACAAGGTTCGACGCTTGCGTCATCGTAATCAGATCAGCGAGCTTCTTCATACTATGGCCAAGCCGACAATTGCAATGATGTCGGGTGCGGCTGCAGGTGCAGGGCTCTCGCTGGCATTAGCTTGTGACATGCGGATTGCCGACGATACGGCTAAATTTAAGACTGCGTTCGTCAATGTTGGATTATCGGGGGATTTTGGCGGACATTATTTTTTACCTAGGCTTGTGGGAGCTGCCAAAGCTCGTGAGCTGTATTTAACATCGCCAACACTCGACGCGCAGCAAGCATTGCAGCTAGGTATGGTTAATCATGTGGTTACGGCAACAGAGCTCAGTGATTTCACCATTGAAATCGCACGCAAGCTCGCCAATGGCCCGCGAACTGCAATTGCCCACATGAAAGCAAATTTGAATTTTGCTTTGAACGCCAGCCTCGGCGATGTGCTGGATGAGGAGTCATGGCGGCATGTGCGCTGTACAGAAACCTCAGACCATAGGGAGGCTACGCGTGCCTACGTTGAGAAGCGGGCACCGCGGTTTGGACAAACTGAAAATAATTAAGTGTTTGCAAGCAAGGAGAGATGTAATGAGCAAACTTTGTCAAGACAGGGTCGTAATCGTGACTGGTGCGGCGGGTGGTATCGGACGGGAGTATGCAATACAGCTTGCCGCTCACGGGGCAAAAGTAGTAGTGAATGATCTTGGCACTGGACGTGATGGTCATGGTAGAGACTTATCGGCTGCCCATGCGGTTGTTGACGAAATTATTGCAGCAGGTGGACAAGCGATCGCTAACGGAGATGATATTGCGGACTGGAAAGGTGCTCAGCATTTAATCGAAAGCACAGTCGCACATTTTGGTGGCCTTCACGCGTTGGTCAGCAATGCCGGCATTCTACGTGACCGAATGATGGTCAATATGGAAGAAAACGAGTGGGATGCCGTTATCAATGTGCATTTAAAAGGCACCTTCGCCCCTGCACACCATGCGGCGGTTTACTGGCGTAATTTAAATAAGCAAACGGGTGAGCCGGTTAATGGACGCATTATCACGACATCATCTAGTTCAGGCTTGTTTGGCAATATCGGACAAACGAATTACGGTGCGGCGAAAGCCGGTATTGCCGCCTTTACAGTCATTTCAGCCCGGGAATTAAAGCGCTATGGGATCACCTGCAATTCGATTTCGCCTCACGCGCAGACTCGCATGACAGAGGGGCTGCGTGAGCGTACGCCCGAGGAAATTGAAATGCGCCATCCCAAATGGATTGCGCCCGTAGTGGTATGGCTAGCGAGTGCAGAGAGTCAGGATGTGACGGGTCGCGTGTTTGAGGTCGGAGGAGGTCATCTTGCGGTGCTTGAGGGATGGCATCGCGGACCCGAAGCAGAGCCAGTGGCTGATCCAACCCAGATCGGACCGGTCCTACAGGATCTCGCACGTCGCGCGCGTCGCAACGCCGACATGAAAGGCAATGACCTGGACTAACTATGATCGATAAACGTATCGCCTCGATTGCCGAGGCCTTGCAAGGTATTAAAGATGGAGCAACCATACTTGTGGGTGGATTCGGTACGTCCGGGCGTCCTGCCGAGTTATGTGCCGGGTTGCTTGAATTGGGTGTAAGGAATTTGACTATCGTAGCCAACAACTCAACAAGTGGCGGCGATGTCATTGAAGCATTGATCAAGGCAAGGCAGATAAGTAAGGTGGTGTGTTCTTATCCCCGAGGTATTTATGGCAAGACTGCCTTTGATGAACAGTGGTCTGCCGGTGAGATTGAGTTGGAATTGGTGCCTCAAGGCACCTTGGCAGAGCGGATAAGGGCTGGCGCTGCAGGGATAGGTGGTTTCTTTACTAAAACTTCAGCGGGTACCGAGTTGGCCAGAGGTAAGGAAACCAGAATAATCAAAGGCCAGGAGTATGTATTGGAGGAGCCGATTACCGGCGATGTTGCATTGATTAATGCTAAGCAGGGAGACAGATGGGGCAACCTGATTTATCACCGCGGTGCACGTGTCAATAATCCCGTCATGGCAGGCGCCGCCAAGCTCGTAATTGCACAGGTTCGGCAGATCGTTGAGCTAGGTTCGTTAGATCCAGAGTCTATCGTGACACCTGGCGTTTTTGTTGATCGACTGGTAGAGGTCAAATCATGACAGGAGTGAGTCGTCAAACGATGGCGCAGATCGCTGCGCAGGACATGCCAGACGGCAGTTGTGTCAATTTAGGGATAGGTGTGCCAACACTCATGGCGGACTACGTGCCAGTGGGTCGGGAAATTATGCTTCATAGTGAGCAAGGCATGCTCGGCTTGGGACCAAAACCTGAACCTGGTCTAGAGGACGATGATGTCGTTAATGCTGGCAAAACGCATGTGACGCTCGTGAAAGGCGCATCGATCTTTAGCCATAGCGACTCATTTTTGATGATACGCGGTGGACATGTTGACATCTCCTGCTTGGGGGCGTTTCAGGTCGCGGCAAACGGTGACATGGCGAATTGGTCAACCGGTGATCCAACACATACGCCCGCTGTCGGAGGTGCTATGGATTTAGCGGCTGGATCAGCCAATGTTTGGGTGCTAATGGAGCACTGCCAAAAAGACGGCGCTCCGAGAATTCTGGAGCGTTGTACTTACCCGATCACTGCTGCCAGATGTGTTGATCGGATCTATACCAACTTGGCACTTATTTTAGTTACCAGTGAGGGACTGGTCGTGGATCGGATCGCCGAAGATATTGACTTTGCCACTCTCCAAAGCCTGACGGGTGCTAAGTTGACTCTGAGTCCCAGGTGCAAACCCTATCGCCCCTTAACTGAGTCTGAGTTATTGACTCAAGAACCCTCACTAACTCTAACAGGTAAGTAATCTATGCAAACGGCCATCACAAAAATATTGAATATTGAACATCCAATCGTTCAAGGTGGAATGCAGTGGGTAGGGCGCGCGGAATTAGTTGCTGCAGTATCGAACGCTGGCGCTTTGGGTACTTTGACTGCCTTGACACAGCCATCACCAGAAGCATTACGAGACGAGATCGCTAAAGTTCGTACGCTGACTGATAGACCGTTCGCCGTCAACCTGACCCTATTGCCAACTCTGAAACCTATACCCTACGAAGAATATCGAAGTGTCATTATTGAATCCGGCGTCAAAATCGTTGAGACAGCCGGTAACAACCCCTCTGCGCATTTGCCGGCTTTTAAAGCTGCTGGAATCACAGTTATCCATAAATGCACAACTGCACGACATGCTCTAAAAGCACAGCAGATTGGCGTGGATATTGTCAGTATTGATGGATTTGAATGCGCGGGACATGTAGGCGAGGACGATATTCCGGGGTTGATCTTGATACCCTCCGCGGTTGAGCAGTTGAGCATTCCTGTCATCGCTTCGGGTGGCTTTGGAGACGGCAAAGGTCTGGTGGCAGCACTGGCCCTCGGTGCCGAAGGCATAAATATGGGCACTAGATTTATGTGCACACAAGAAGCACCGGTGCACGACAATATTAAGCGTGCCATTGTTGCTGGTACGGAAACTGATACTGCTCTGATTTTGCGCAGCCTTCGAAATAGTAGTCGAGTCGCTCGTACTGCCTTGTCAGAGAGCATCATCGAGATGGAAAAAGCTGGTTTAGGGATTGATCAGATAGGTCCAAGAGTATCTGGTGTGAAAGGCCGTGGTGTTTATGAAGCCGGAGACACAGAGGGCGGTATTTGGACAGTCGGCATGGTTCAAGGCTTGATACACGACATCCCTTCTTGTGCGGAGCTGGTTAAAAGGATTGTCGAGGAAGCAGAGCATTTGATTAAAGATCGGCTCAAACGGTTTTGCTCTTGAGGCAGAGGGGCTTTGGTTAAAGATAATGAGCTTGTATATAAATAATAGATAGGAGCGGTTGCAGCATGCTTGAATTAAAAACTCCGTACGACTTCGAAGCGTACGTTGGGAAGAAGCTAGGTACGAGCGATTGGATCACGATTGATCAAAAGTTAATTAATGATTTTGCTGATATTTCGGGTGACAGAAACTGGATACATATCGACGTTGAGCGTGCGCGACACGAGCTGCCGGACGGTAAAACCATTGCGCATGGCATGTTGACATTTTCTTTGATCACTGACTTAGGCAGCAATATTGTCAAAGTGCTTGAACGCTCCAAAGGCGTCAACTACGGCTCTAACAAAGTTAGATTTACTGCTCCTGTACAGGTAGGATCGCGTATTCGCTTGCATCGCACCTTGGTAAAGTTCGAGCGAGCTGAAGGTGGCGCCCGACTGACATTTGGCAATGAAGTGGAAATAGAGGGCAAACAAAGGCCAGCGTTAGTCGCTGAGACGATTTCGATGATGTATGCAAAGGGAAACTAAATCTCATGTCTAGTACTAAGCAATCTCCATATGGCGCACATTTGTCTTACTTACAAAAAGGACAGCTAGGTTATCAATACAGCACTGTCGCGCAGAAAGCAGTTTATTTTCCTCGCGAATTTTGTCCATACTCTGGCGAGGATTGTCTAGAGTGGCGCATCAGCAAAGGGCTTGGCACTGTGTACAGCACGTCGTCAGTTTTTCCCAAGGACGGCGTTGCGTACAACGTATCTTTAATTGACCTTGATGAGGGTTTTCGCATGATGAGTCGTGTGGAAACGATTCCTTCTGAGGATGTCAAGATTGGTATGCGCGTTCAATTCAAAACACATACGCCTGAAGGCGATGATCCCTATCCCGTTTTTGTACCGGTGGCAGCATAATGACTTTATCCAAATCACGCGGCCGTGCGGCCATTGTAGGTGTGGCAGAATCCGATCTTGGTCAAGTGACCGAGGGCTATTCGGCGATGGATTTAACGGCGCAGGCAGTATTTCGGGCCTGCAAAGATGCCGGTTTGAAGACGACCGATATCGACGGCATTTTTTGCGCGCAGTCGCAAAATCGTTTTGCAGCAATGGCCTTGGCAGAGTACCTTCATTTGCCCGAGGCCTATTTGGATTCGACCTCGTACGGTGGCTCATCTTTTATGGGACTGCTCGCGAAAGCGCAAGAAGCGATTGCAGCGGGTCTGTGCGAAGTTGCTGTCGTTGCCTATGGCAGCACACAGCGGTCAATGGGACGAAAAAATACGAGTCCTCCAGAATACAACCCGTATGAATCACCTTATAAACCTTTCCTGCCGCCCACCGCTTATGCAATGGCAGCAGCCAGGCATATGCATCAGTACGGAACGACGCGAGAACAGCTAGCCGAGGTCGCAGTCGCTGCGCGTCAATGGGCATTACTCAATCCCGTTGCCTGGGAGAAGAAACCGCTTTCAGTTCAAGATGTCTTGTCGGCGAAGATGTTAAGTTATCCCCTCACCGTTCGAGACTGCTGTTTGGTGACTGATGGTGGCGGCGCCGTTGTGATGGTATCGACTGAGCGTGCCAAGACGTTAAAAAATACGCCTATCTTCTTGCTTGGTGAAGGACATTGCACAACGCACGCCAGTATTTCAAATATGCATGATTTGACGGTTACTGGCGCAAAGCGATCGGGTGAGCTGGCATTCGCACGAGCGGGTCTCAAACCTAAGGACATAGATGTCGTGGAAGTTTATGATGCATTCACGATCAACACCATTTTGTTTCTTGAGGATCTTGGTTTTTGTGCCAAAGGTGAGGGCGGATCATTTGTATCAGGCGGACGCATTGCACCTGGCGGCGTATTGCCAGTGAATACCAATGGCGGTGGCTTGTCATATTGCCATCCTGGTATGTACGGAATTTTCCTGTTAATTGAGGCGGTGCGTCAATTGCGTGGAGAGTGCGGTGCGCGGCAGGTTGCGGGCGCGAATACAGCCATAGCGCACGGTAATGGTGGCGTTTTGTCTTCGCAGAACACAGTGATTCTGGGGACTGCAGCCACGTTATAGCGTTTTAGGAAAGCCGCCTCGGCATTGGTGTTGCACAATGCCGAGTTTTTTTGTAATTGTTGCTGTTGTTGAGAATGATATGTCGGACCCGTCCATTGCTAACCATCCCATTATGAATCGAGTGCGTCACGCAATCGTGCTTAATCGTAGACCTGGCTATCATTTCTGCGGTAATTTTTTTGGTCAAGTCTTTGATGATGTGCACTTGACACATTCAACCCTGAAATTGCCATTTGCCCGACACTTTCAAGATTCAGATGGGCAAATTAATCTTGCTGCATTTGCGATGATTACCGATATGGGATTGGCAACGGGTATTCGTGCAAGTTTGGATCGTGCTACTCGTCTCGCGACCGTCTCGCTGAGTCTCCAAATGACTGCCGCTCCGCGTATTGGTGATCTGACGGTTGCGAGTATTTCAGAAGGGTTTGTGATTGGTGCAGCGGGCAAACAAGGTTTGAGCCGAACGCAAGTGCATGCGGATGGTGAATTAACATGTTTTGGCTCGGGGGCTTTCATGATTCTGCCACCGCCGCCAGGCGTTGAGTTGCATCCTATTCCTTGGGTCGACGAAGTGCCTCCAGAGACTTCTGAGTTGGATCCGGCAACCGTCACCGAATCGGAGGCTTTGATTCTTAAACGTGCCGAGCAATCGCTAGCCAACAGTCTGGCTGACGGCTCCGATTTCATTAATCATTTCCTAGGGTTCAAGCCAGAGGCAATCAAAGGTGCCGCTCACTGCGTGGTGCAAAATGGTCCTCACATCGCCAACCGGGTTCATCATGTGCAAGGCGGTATCACGCTGGCACACGCAATGGTGACTGCAAATGCGGCATTGTCCAATGCATGGTCGCTCACTGCGGTCCATGCTAGCTACATCAGTCCAGGCGAGGGCGAGACGATTACTGCAGACTCTCGCGTTATTCATCAGGGACGAATGACTGCGGTCGTTCACACCAAGCTTATGAGTAGTAATGGTCGCCAGGTTCTTGATGTCGTGACGAATCATGCCAAGCGCGCTTTGTCGGAGTCCACGTAATGCGTCGATCGAGTGTTTCATTATTGTTCAGTGTGATGTTGCTCGCAACCTCATTAAGTGTGGTCGCTCAGACAACTGCGTCCCCATCGTCCGGCATGGATGGATATCCCAAACGCCCTGTCAAATTAGTCGTACCTTATCCGCCTGGCGGTGGCGCCGACACGCTTGCGCGCTTGGTGGCAGCAAAAATGGCCTTGAAAATTAATCAACCCGTTGTGATTGAAAACAAGCCTGGCGGAAACACCGCGATTGCCAGTGAGTATGTGGCCAATCAGCCTGCAGATGGCTACACGCTTTTGTATGTTGCTAGTTCGTTTACGATTAATCCGAGTCTATACAAGTTGCGCTATTCGACGCAGAAGGATTTCGCTCCAATTGCACTAGTGGCACAGGTGCCACTCATTATTATCAGTAATAAAGACGTAACCATTTCTTCGACAACAGATTTAATTGCGGCGGCTAAGAAAACTCCTGGACAAATTACCTACGCGACATTTGGTACCGGTAGTCCTGTGCACATGGCAGCGGAATTGTTCCAAGTGATGACTGACACTAAGCTGCTACATGTTCCCTATAAAGGTAGCGCGCCGGGGTTGACCGATTTGGTAGGTGGGCAGGTCAACTTGGCGTTCAGTAGCATTGAGCCAGCACTAGCATTGATGCGTTCTGACAAGGTAAGACCTATCGCGGTGACTACTGCCAGACGGATCGCGGCTGCCCCAGATGTACCTACTGTTGCGGAGATCGTTCCTGGATTTGAGGCGATAGGTTGGAACGGTATTGTCGCCCCAGCCGCGACATCTCGAGATGTCGTGAATTATTTGAACGCCGTGATCAACGAAGTTGTCCAGGATCCTGAGTTAGCGGCGAAATTTGCATCGCAAGGTGTCGAGGTGGACTTAAAAACGCCAGAGACTTTTACAGCAATGATCAATAGTGAGTTATCAAAATGGGCTGCTTTAGTAAAAAAAGTCGGTATTCATGCTGACGACTAAGTGCAGTGGCTTGGATGAGCTTATCCCTTGTTGCTAGAGGGTTTTGCTCTCGGTTGTCGATACCTGTTGTAACCCCATAAGTACTGTGTCGGCATCAGGCGAATCATGTCTTCCATGGAACGATTGACTTGCGCAGCAGCGATTTCAGGGTTTTCTGACAACATCTCCGTCAATTCATGGCAATAGACTGTATAGCCCTTGCCAATACCATTTCGCTTTGCGGCCATTACGAAAATGGGCGCTTGTGTCAGACTTTGTAGACGTTGAACTAACGTAGTTGTGTAAGCGGGTTTGCCAAAAAATGGTGCCCAGGTTCCTTCGCCCATCACGGGAACTTGATCGGGCAAGATCCCGATCGATTGGCCTCGCTTGAGCGCTTTGACCAAACTCCTTACTCCCGTGTGATTAGCCGGTGCCATCGTCAGTTTTGAGCGGCTGCGGGTTTTGATAATCCACTCTTGTAACCAAGCCATTCTCGGTGGACGGAAAAGCACTGTAGCTGGAAAACGACTGGTATAAATTGCGCCAAGCGATTCAAAGTTACCAGCGTGCGGGCCAAGTAGGATGAGACCTTTACCTTTTGCTAATGCAACGCCGATTTTGTCCCAGGAGTCGAACTTAACTTGTCTAGCGAGCTCCTGTTCACTCTGACGGATATGCCAGTAGGGCATCTCCATGAACAGCTGGCCGACATTGATGAGTGATTCGCGCAGTGTCGATCGCGTGGCGTGTGGGATGGCGATTTGTAGATTT
>Ga0164296_1003139_pt1 | contig 15789 bp, 14 predicted proteins | sample GEODES057metaG_FD_113533 | JGI IMG/M metagenome (GOLD analysis project Ga0164296, IMG submission 113533) | Dystrophic lake water microbial communities from Trout Bog Lake, Wisconsin, USA - GEODES057 metaG | ecosystem: Environmental > Aquatic > Freshwater > Lake | place: USA: Trout Bog Lake... | reverse complement strand
CCTTTTGCGGCAAGACATCCATTGACCAGATCGATACCTCCATTTTGTTGCCGGGAACTTATCCAAAGTAACGTCGCTTTGTTTTACTAACCCTTCACTTTTGTCTTTGTTTTGTAAAAAAGCTCCTATCTTCGCTGGCTCAGTTAAAACACGTGAGAGACTTATAAACAGTCTTAGAAAAGCATAAATGTTTAAATGAATTCAGTCGAGTTCTCCAAAGACGCTGAGATTTTTGAACGCCAAGGCTTGAATTTACCAAGGCGTATTGCTCACTTGGATATGGACGCTTTTTACGCCTCGGTGGAGCTCCTGCGCTACCCTCAGCTCAAGGGACTAGCGGTTGTGATCGGGGGATCTAAAAGGCGCGAGGACATGTATCTAGAGCGTTTGCGGCTAATAGATCCTCAAAAGGATTGGCTAAAAGCACCTCTCTCAGACATTCCAGTTGAAGTATTTCCTCGGTTGAAAGATTACGCAGGCAGAGGCGTGATCACCACTGCCACCTACGCTGCTCGTCAATTTGGGATTGGCTCTGCGATGGGGTTGATGAAGGCAGCACTCTTGTGTCCGCAGGCTATTTTGTTGCCTGTAGATTTTGAGCAGTACCGCAAATACTCCAAACTCTTTAAAAGTGTTATCACCGATATAGCGCCAGTCATGCAAGACAGGGGAGTTGATGAGGTGTATATTGATTTTACAAATACCCCTGGGGGACAAAGGGAGGGGGGAAGGGTGCTTGCAAGGCTCATTCAAAAAAGTATTTTTCAAGCAACCCAACTCACCTGCTCGATTGGAGTTGCACCTAATAAATTACTCGCCAAAATGGCAAGTGAGCTGAATAAACCCAACGGTATATGTATCTTGCATGAAGAGGATTTAGAGACAAAGATTTGGCCCCTTGCTTGTAGAAAAATAAACGGCATAGGTCCCGTAACAGATGAGAAACTAAAATCTTTGGGTATCACCCTAATTGGCCAACTCGCACAGTTTGATCCTAATGAGTTGATCACTCATTTTGGTCAAAACTACGGGAGGTGGTTATGCGACGCTGCCAATGGGAGAGATAACTCCCCCGTTGCTATTCATAGCGAGCCTGTGAGTCTGAGTCGAGAAACGACCTTTGAGCGGGACCTTCACCCCGCATCTGACAAGGAAATGCTGACCCCTATATTTACTCGCTTGTGCGAGCAGGTCTCAAACGATCTGAAACGAAAAGGGTACTTAGGTAAAACGGTAGGTATTAAACTGAAGTACGGTAACTTTAAAACCGTGACCAGAGACCAAACGATTGATGTACCCACCAATCACTCCCAGGATATTCGACGGTTTGCGGGGGAGCTTTTAAAGCGGGTTGATTTGAGTCAAAAAATAAGATTGTTGGGTGTTAGGATGGGCTCATTGGTCAAGATAGAGCAGTGGAGTGCTGAACAAAACAGCCGCGTAACTCAGCTTGATGAGGGACTCAATCAAGAACTTTTTTAGTGAGCTAGAGCTATTTGACACAGCCACTTTTACTGGCGAGCTGTCCGGTGGTGTTTGGGTAAGGCTCTAGGTTTGCTTGTTCTAAAGGGACTGATATCTATTCCTCCTCTCCTTGTAAAACAAGCAAATACGCTTAATTCCGCTGGTTTACAGCGCGTCCAAATATCGTTGAATATTCGTTCAACACAAGGTTCGTGAAATTCATTTTGATCTCTAAAGCTGACGAGGTAGCGAAGTAATCCAGCTTGGTCTATTTGTGGGCCGTAATAGCTGATTTGCACGCTCGCCCAGTCAGGCTGACCGGTGACGAGACAGTTACTTTTAAGGAGATCGCTTTTAAGTGTTTCTTGAACGGGTTGTTCCCCCGTGCTTGAGCTTAAAAGACTTGGGTCTGGGTGATAAATACTACACTCTAAATCGAGTCGATCAAGGCTTAGGCCATCAAGCTCATGGGGCAGGTGAGCGCTGAATTCTTGTGGTGAGAGTAGCTCGGTGAAGACCTGTCCTTTGGGTTGAGAGCCGCTCCAAATAGCCGAGGTTAAGTCTTGTTCGATCACCCTTTTGACAGCTTCTTTACTTTCAAACTGGGTTGAATTGAAGCTATTAAAGTAGAGTTTTAATGACTTGCTCTCAATGATGTGCGTGGACTCGCAGGGCACTATTAACCTTGCAATGCAGACCTCGGGCTTTCCACGTTTGTTGAGCCAACTGAGTTCATAGGCCGTCCAAAGATCGGCGCCTAAAAAGGAGGGTGTTGCGCGAATACCCATTCTGGCACGCGTAGGCGCACGTGCTATGGGAAACAATAATTGAGGTGTGTAGGTGTTGATGTAAGCAGAGGCTTTGCCTAGCTCACCAAGCTCACCAAGCTCCCTGAGTTCTTTGATTTCTTGAATCACTTTAAGTTCACTCGTTTCGCTGTTTTCTTTGGGTTGATCTGTTACCTCATTTACTGAGCTGAGAGTGGGATGATTTGGGGTGGGTAATGTCATGAAAAGTTTAAAAAAAACTTACATAGTAAAGTGTAGGTTCTTGGGTGGGTGAGGGCGGATGTGGAACGGGAATTCTATGTAGTGTATTTTCTAAAAACGAGTCGATCCTCGGTAGACAAATCGGACTCAAAGACGTAACCTTCACTGTTGAATTTGCGCAGTCCATTAGGTGTTTTGATTTGGTGTTGTACCGCGTACCTTGCCATTAAACCGCGAGCGCGTTTGGCTAAAAAACTGATGACTTTAAATTGACCAGACTTTTCTTGTTCAAAGACGCATTCAATAACTCTGGCTTTAAGAGTCTTAAGATGTACAGATTTAAAGTACTCTTGAGATGCAAGATTAATCACAACAGGTGTTTTCTCACCAGACAGCCTAGTGTTCAGATATTCTGATATGGACTCACCCCAGAATTTATAGAGATTGGAGCCCTTTTGGTTCTCCAATGCGGTCCCCATCTCCAAGCGGTAGGGTTGCATTTTATCCAGCGGCCTAAGAACCCCATACAGACCACTCAATATGGCTAGGTGATCCTGCGCCCAACTCAGCTCTTTAATGCTCAAGGAGTAAGCATCTAGTCCCTCGTAGACATCTCCATTGAAGGCAAGCAAAGCGGGGCGGGAGTTTTTTGGAGTAAATTTTGGAGACCAATCTGCATAGCGCTGCAAATTGAGTTGGGACAAAGCCTCGCTCAAACTCATTAGATCGCTGATTTGACTTATGGATTTAGTCTTTAAGATAGAGATCAGCTCAGCAGATTGCTTTATAAAAACGGGTTCACTGGCATCGACCTGAGGAAGCGAGCGTTTGTAGTCTAATGTCTTTGCAGGTGATAACAAGAAAAGCATAAAAAGGCGACAAATCATCGCTGTAATCGTTGATGTTTAATTTTAGCAGGGTGCGTGGAAATCCCCTGAGTTAAGGGGAAGGATGTCAAGTATGTTTAAATCGTTCAACGCAGAGTTGAGGGCCTAACCAAAAAAAACCTCAATAATATGAGGCTTTATAAGGGAGATTAGCAATTATTAGTTAACTTGTTGCCAAGGCACGTTACAGGTTTGAACCGCGGGATAATAGTTCTGGGCACTAGCGCAGTAATAAGCATGGGGTTGTACAGCGTAAGTTTGTTGGGGTTGAACGTATACAGTTTGTGGTTGAACATATACTGTTTGTGGCTCAATCACCTGGGTGGGCGTTGAGTAGTAGGTTGAGTTGGTTGTGGCGTAGGAGGTGCCAACGATGGCTCCCCCAATGAGTGCGCCGGCAATGAAAGGCGCGACACCAAAGCCTCCTCTGTAGTAGCCTCCGCCGTGGTAATAACCACCACCGTGCCAACCCCCTGCAAAACTGGCGTTGCCGGCTAATAGGCTTAAGGCGGAAAGCAAAAGAATGAGTAATTTTTTCATAACTGTTCTCCCTTATATTTAAATCTAGTGGGTATCTAATCAACGCGCCATCAGAACGAGTGGTTGACAAGGAAAACGGCAAAAAAGAGTTGGGGTTATCCAAACTACTCCTGGCCAGTACGTATACTCATTGCACAACTCGTTTACTATACAAGAACCGGCCCAAACAAGCCAGTTAAAATCAGCTCAAAGCATGAAATACTTGTGAATTTGTAAACTGCTTGTAAAACCAAATACCCTGTACCCTGCGCGTGTAAGCTGAATTTAAGTATCCTAGTTTTTTGACCTTTTTAGATAGGCTTTGTTGGCTTCATAGGGTCATAACAACAGATTCTGAACAAATTTAATTATCCTCCTTATAAACCCTGATATGAGCCAAAACTCTTCCCCAACCTCTCCCTTGCCCAACTCCGCAGACACCAAGATCCCTAGTCAACAGGCTCTTGCTGCGCATCAACCTGGTCTAAACAGTTTGCCTAAATCTTTCGAGCCCTCGGCCATAGAGATGCGTTGGGGCCCTGAGTGGGAGAGACGTGGGTACGGGGTTGCCGGAGCATTTGGTAGCGGACAGGCTCAAGTTGGATCCCCCTCCTTTTGTATTCAACTACCCCCCCCCAATGTAACGGGTACGCTGCACATGGGACACGCCTTTAATCAGACGATTATGGATACCTTGACTCGTTATCACCGCATGAGCGGGTTCAACTCGGCTTGGATACCCGGCACCGACCACGCAGGAATAGCGACACAAATTGTCGTCGAACGCCAGCTCCAGGAGCAGGGCATCACGCGTCACCAGATGGGAGATACGCCGGAGCTTGCACGCAAAAACTTTATCGATAAAGTTTGGGAATGGAAGAAGCAAAGTGGTCATACGATTACGACCCAGATGCGTCGTATGGGCGACAGTGTGGACTGGTCGCGTGAATACTTTACGATGGATCAAAATTTATCGGACGTCGTTGTCAAAACTTTTGTAGAGTTATATCAACAAAAATTAATCTACCGCGGCAAAAGACTGGTGAATTGGGATCCAGTTTTGAGCACCGCGGTGAGTGACTTAGAAGTAGAGAGTCGTGAGTCTCAAGGGCACATGTACTACATCCTTTATCCATTCGCAGGCAGTGAGCAACTCGTTGAAGGCGTTCTTCAAAAGGGCCTAGTGATTGCAACGACTCGACCAGAGACTTTGTTGGGAGACTCAGCCTTGGCGGTGCATCCTGAGGACAGCCGGTATTTGCATTTGATTGGGCAAGAAGTTGAGCTCCCACTTTGCAACAGGCGAATTCCCATCATCGCTGACTCGTTTGTCGACCCAAGTTTTGGCTCAGGGGTTGTAAAAATAACGGGCGCGCATGACTTTAACGATTATGCGTGCGCACAAAGACATAACCTTCCCTTAGTGTCTATTTTTACGCTGGACGCCAAAGTTAACGAAAACGCACCTTATGCTTACACAGGGCTTGATCGATTTGATGCTCGCAAAGTGATCATAAATGACTTAAAAGAGTTGGGCTTATTTGTAGATATGAAGCCCCACAAACTGATGTTACCAATTTGTTCGAGAACGGGCCAAGTCGTAGAGCCCATGCTGACCGATCAATGGTTTATTGCTATGAACAAAGTCGGTGAGGCAGACCCAACCGGTAAAAGCATAGCCGCTAAAGCAGTAGAAGCAGTTCAATCCGGGCAAGTTCAGTTTGTCCCAGAGAACTGGATCAATACTTATAACCAGTGGATGAACAACATACAAGACTGGTGCATTAGCCGTCAATTGTGGTGGGGACACCAAATACCGGCCTGGTACGACGAGGAGGGGCATGTTTATGTGGCTGAGAGTCTTGCCCAAGCGCAGGCTCAAGCCCCTGGTAAAACTCTTAGACGAGACCCCGATGTCTTAGACACTTGGTACTCATCTGCAATGGTGCCGTTTTCAACGCTAGGTTGGCCTGCTAAGACTCAAGATTTAGATCTGTACCTACCAAGCTCAGTATTGGTCACGGGCTACGACATTATCTTTTTTTGGGTGGCGCGAATGATCATGATGACCACTCATTTCACGGGAAAAGTCCCGTTTAAGAGGGTCTATATTCACGGTCTTGTGTTGGACGCAAGCGGCAAAAAAATGAGTAAATCTGAGGGCAATGTATTAGACCCGGTCGATCTCATAGACGGAATCGCATTACCTGCTTTGCTTGAGAAAAGGGTGGTCGGGTTACGTCGGCCGGAGACTGCGGGACAGGTCAAAAAAGAGACAGAAAAAGAGTTTCCAAGTGGCATTCCAAGCTACGGCGCAGATGCGCTAAGGTTTACTTTTGCGTCAATGGCCACGCTAGGCCGAAGTATCAATTTTGACAGCAAAAGGTGCGAGGGTTATAGAAACTTTTGCAATAAGCTTTGGAATGCAACCCGGTTTGTGTTGATGAACTGCGAGGGCCATGACTGCGGCTTGATGGAGCACACCAAGGAGCAGTGCCAGGTTGGAGGCGTCGCTCATGGGTATATGACATTTAGCCAAGCAGACCGGTGGATTGCCTCACAACTACAAAGACTTGAGGAGCAAGTTGAGCAGAGTTTTAAAGATTTTAGAATCGACATTGTTGCAAATTCTATATATGACTTTGTTTGGAATGAATTCTGCGATTGGTATTTAGAGATCGCAAAAGTCCAACTCATGGGAGGTGAGATCGCTGCGCAACGCGGCACACGACGTACGCTGATCCGCACTTTGGAGACCTTACTCAGACTTCTTCACCCGATTATTCCCTTTATCACCGAAGAACTATGGCAAAAAGTTGCGCCCGTCGCGGGACGGGTCAAAGAGGGCGATTTGGACAAAGCCTCTGTTTCGATCGCAACTTATCCCAAATGTATGCCAGGAAAAATTGATCCAGTCGCTGAACTCTACGTGCAAGACCTGAAAGCGATTGTGGACTCGTGTCGTAATTTGAGAGGGGAGATGGGGGTGTCTCCTGCAACCAAACTGCCTTTACTTATTTTGGGGGCAGATGAGCGAGTGCGCTCTATGCTGCCAGCCATGAAAACCCTTGCAAAACTAAGCGACATTAAACTCTTTGATGATGAGTCTCAGTGGCGACAAAGCAGTGAGTCCTCTCCCGTGGCAGTGGTTGGAGCCGTTAGGATGTGCCTGCACATCCAAGTGGACGCAGCAGCCGAGCGCTCGAGACTGGGTAAAGAGATACTTAGAATTCAAACAGAGCTCGATAAAGGACAAGTTAAGCTCTCCAATGAGTCTTTTGTCGCTAAGGCACCTCCCGCAGTAATTGAGCAAGAGCGCAAGAGGATGGCGGACTTTGAACAAACGATCGTGAAACTAAAAGATCAGCTTGCTCGATTGCCAACATAGGCAAGGTCTAAAAGCTTTTTAAGAGTTGGTGAACTTCCAAAAACACAGCTGACCCAGCGCAGCGTGTCTTGGGCTGTCTTTGAAAAGGTCTTATATGATCATCTTCTTTTGAGGATGTTTATGAACTCTTTTCCCTCTGTTCTTTGTTCAATCAATTCATTGCCCGTTTGCTTGCAAAAGGCCGCAAAATCTCTATTTGAGCCGCTATCAGTAGATACAACTTTAAGGAGTTGACCAGATTGCATAGAGGAGAGAGATTTTTTAGCTTTTAAGATAGGCAGTGGGCAATTCAAACCCCTGGTATCAAGCTCTATATCAATGATCATCTTAAATTCGACCTTTTGAGTTTAGGGCTAATGCGTTAATCCTTTCAATTTCGTCCCATTCAAGAAAACGCGGTTCAATGGATTTAGTTCTTAACCAATCAGCCAATGCATAGCCCGTGCCAGCAGGCCAGCATATTAACTCTTTGAAGTCGAAAAGCCTGTGCTCGAGCAGCTCAGGAGATAGCTCAATGGTGCCCGAATCTTGGGTCAATGCGTGATAAGCGATCAAGACTTGGTTGCGTCTTTGAAAGTCATAAACGCCTATCAACTCTAGTGAAATCACATCCAGATTTGTCTCCTCTTTGACCTCTCGAGTGATTCCCTCTTGCGGCGTCTCCCCTGCCTCCATAAATCCTGTTATGAGGGCAAAACGCTTACCCGTCCATGCTGCGTTTCTGGCTAACAGTATCTGCCCTTTGTGCTCCACAATGGCAGCCAAAACAGGGGTGGGATTGTTCCAGTGAGTCCATTCACAGCTTGTGCATGCCATACGCTCTTTAATGCCCCCATCCTCCTGTCTTGCAATCAGCTCTAAAGGGGTCGCGCACATTGGACAGAATTTGAACTCACTCATGCTGGAAACACTCCTGTAGAAAGATACCTATCACCCCTGTCACATACAATGAATACTATAGTTGCGTTAGTAACTTGTTTGGCCAACTCTAAAGCAACCCAGCATGCGCCGGCTGCAGAGACGCCGGCAAAAATTCCCTCTTCTTTTGCTAGCAGCCTGCACATTTGTTCGGCATCGGTTTGACTCACTAAAGTAATTTTGTCTACATGAGTTGGGTCGTAAATTTTCGGCAAATACTCTGGAGCCCATTTTCGGATGCCCGCTATTCTAGAACCCTCGCTTGGTTGAGCACCAATGATTTGAATATCTTTATTCTTATTTTTAAGGTATTTTGAAACGCCTGTAATGGTCCCTGTAGTACCCATTGCACTTACAAAATGAGTTACCCTTCCTTGGGTGTCTTGCCATATCTCTGGCCCGGTCGTTTCGTAGTGAATGCGCGGGTTGTCGGGATTTGCAAATTGATCTAAAACATGGCCTTTGCCTTCTTTTTCCATCTGCAAAGCGAGGTCTCTTGCCCCTTCCATTCCAACGCTTTTTGGCGTTAAGATTAACTCCGCCCCATAAGCTTTCATTGTCTGGGCGCGCTCAATTGATAAATCCTCGGGCATGATGAGGATCATCTTGTAGCCTTTGATTGCAGCGACCATGGCCAGCGCGATCCCCGTATTTCCTGATGTTGCCTCAATCAAGGTATCACCGACTTTTATATCCCCTCTTTCTTGTGCGCGTTGAATCATGGAGAGTGCTGGTCTGTCTTTGACAGAACCAGCCGGGTTATTTCCCTCTAACTTACCTAGTAAGACGTTCCCCCGCTCTAGGCACTCTGAACGTCCGATGCGTTGCAACGCAACCAAAGGGGTGCGACCAATTGTTGACTCTATCGTGGGGTATTGCATGGTTTTTAGTTGGATTATCAGGGCGAAGTCATAAATATAGTGTATTCGGGAGATGATAGTGGATATCAAGGCAATACTGTGCCATAATTTAAATCCTTCTTCTTTGCCGGAGTGGCGAAATTGGTAGACGCAGCAGATTCAAAATCTGCCGGTGCTAAACACCGTGCCGGTTCGAGTCCGGCCCCCGGCACCATTGATTGACCCATCAATGGATTGAGTTAGCTTTTCTCCGCTATCAGCTAAATACCAGGTAGCTTACAAGTTTAAGTAGCTTGGGAAAGTTTGCATTCATGCATTCATGCGTTCATGCACAGGCTCGAATTAGCCTTTAAAACGCCTCTCAATTAACATCGGCAAGGGCTCTGGACCAGACCAAGCTTTGGTCTGAAACGCTAATTACTGTCCCTGTGAGATGTCAATGTGTTGTGTGTAATAGTGGGCTTGGTGCACGAACTGCGTGCATTGCGCAGAAAATTGCGCGCGATAATATTGCATCAAAGCACACTATTTAGCATTGCAAAATACCCTCTTTATACCCATAAGTTATATATAAAGCAAAAATATATATTTTGTTTTTATCAAGAGGGCAGTTAAAGTCCCTGCATGAATGATTTTTACTTTGTTTTAGCGGGCTTCTTTGTTGGGACTGTTGTCGGACTTACCGGAGTTGGGGGCGGCTCATTAATGACGCCGCTGCTGATTTTCTTGTTTGGAGTAAAGCCGCATTTGGCGGTGGGTACCGATTTGCTTTTTGCAGCCATCACCAAGTCGGGCGGTACATACACTTTATGGCGTCAAAGGCTAGTTCCGTGGCGCGTTGTCTCACATCTGAGTATGGGAAGTATTCCAGGTTGCTTGGCAACCATTTATGTGCTCAATCAATATGATCTAGGAAGTGCTGAAATTGAGCATGTCATTAAACGAACTTTGGGTTTCGCACTTTTATTGACAGCTGCCTCCCTGCTTTATAAAGTCTTAAGAACTTCTTATTCGCATGCTCAGAAAGAGGCGAGGGAGGTTCCAGGAATTGAGCAGCTCTCACAGACTAAAAACACAATTAGCATCAGCGCGAATGTAGCCTTAAAAAGTGATCAAACAGTAATTGATAAGGAATCATTGGAAACAAATCATCCTGTTTTAACCGTTCTTTTGGGTCTTGCAATAGGCTCGTTGGTCACACTGACCTCAGTTGGTGCAGGAGCCATTGGAGTGAGCGTTTTAATGCTTTTATACCCTAAACTTCCTCTTCCAAGGATAGTTGCCGCCGACATTGCCTACGCAGTCCCGTTGACGTTAGTTGCAGGGCTGGGGCACGCAGGGCTAGGGACCGTAGACTGGAGTCTTCTTTTAAAATTAGCTGTAGGCTCGCTACCAGGAATTTGGGTTGGTGCTCACTTTCTCAGTCGTACCCCTGAGCGATTGATTCGTTTGGGTTTAAGCGTGCTTTTAGCGTGGGCTGCGTCCAAGCTCATTTTAGTTTGAGGCGCTTCGTTGAACGGTTCACCTCCCCTATATCGAATTTCTTTATACCGAATATTTATAAATGATGAGCTCCTCACTATTTAAAACCAAGCAAGAGTCTGCAATCCGTCGTTGGGCAAAGCCAAGCGCTTTGTACGATGTGCGTCTAACAAATACGTTGACTGAGCTTGAGAAGTGCGTCAAAAAACTTAATCCCATTAAGCAAGCAAGCAGTTTAGGTCCAGAGGACGTCGTAATCAGTCATTTGCTGGAGAAGATTGGCCTTGTGGTTCCCATATTTGTTTTGGAAACTGGGGCTTTGCATTTCGAAACTTTGGCTTTTTTAGAGCGCTTTCAAGCCAATTCAAAGCTCCAACTTGAGATATACAGACCCAAACCTGAGAGTGTCCTAGAGTTTGTAAAGACCAAAGGCCAAAAGGCTATCTACTCATCAATTGAAAACCGAAAGAGTTGTTGCCAGATCCGTAAGGTTGAACCCCTTCAAAGAGCTTTAAAGGGTCAAAGGGCTTGGGTTACTGGATTAAGACGTGAGCAGTCTCCTGCCCGTGCCCAGGTAAGTTTTGTGGATGATTCTGAGTTTGGGCAAACAGGACTCACTAAAGTCAACCCTTTAGTGGATTGGAGTTGGGGCGACGTATGGCACTACATCGATGTCAATGGCCTGGACTACAACGCGTTGCACGATGAGTTCTTTCCAAGCATTGGATGTGCGCCTTGCACGCGAGCTATAAGTGAGGGCGAAGAGTTTAGAGCCGGGCGTTGGTGGTGGGAACAAGAGAGTGCTAAAGAGTGCGGACTTCACGTCAGCGCCTAAAGATTGATGCAGCAATTCTTACGAGCTCAATCAAAGAACCATTTAACGTAGGGCTGTTTCTTGGCTGCCCTTAATCATTGTTTCCTATTGTCTAAAAGAGTATAAATGTCTACTACTGAAAACCCAATTCTTGGGAGCTCATCAGAAATTAAAAAAGGAGAGGGGGTTCAAGATACCCCGTCCTCATTTTCCCCTAGCCGGTCTCACTTGGACGGGCTGGAGAGTGAGACCATCTTCCTCTTGCGCGAAGTTGCAGCCAGCTTTGAGAGGCCTGCACTTTTATTTTCAGGTGGGAAAGACTCATTGGTCATGCTTCGGTGTGCAGAAAAAGCGTTTGGCGTTGGACGTATTCCTTACCCACTGCTGATGATTGATACGGGTCACAATTTTGAGGAAGTCATTCATTTCAGAGATTACCGTGCACAACAACTGGGTGCTCAACTTATTATTCGCAGCGTTGAGGACTCAATGAGCAGAGGCACAGTGCGCTTAAGCAGCCCTAATGAGCCGAGGAACGCTCATCAATCTGTCACTCTTTTAGAGGCCATTGAGGAGCATAAATTTGATGCCTTAATAGGTGGCGCCAGGCGGGATGAGGAAAAGGCCAGAGCCAAGGAGCGAATTTTCTCACACAGAGACAGTTTTGGAACTTGGCAACCTAAGTCTCAGCGCCCTGAGCTGTGGAGTTTGTTTAACACCAAACTTCAGCCCGGAGAGCATTTCCGCGTTTTTCCAATCTCTAACTGGACCGAAATGGATGTGTGGCAATACATCGAGCGCGAACAAATTGAATTACCTAGCCTTTACTATAGCCACCAAAGGGAGATTGTCGAACGCAAAGGCCTGCTGGTTCCGGTGACCCCCTTAACACCCATCAAAACTGGGGAGACGTCAAAACTGATGGATGTGCGTTTTAGAACGCTTGGGGATATTACATGCACATGCCCAGTGTCGAGTGACGCCAAAACACCCAATGAAGTTGTGACCGAAACGCTAAGTGCAAGACAAAGTGAGCGAGGAGCTACACGAATGGACGATCAAACCTCTGAGGCCTCAATGGAGAAGAGAAAAAAAGACGGCTATTTTTAATGACCATTGCTCTGAGTTAATCTAGAAATAGCATTTAGATCTAAAAAATTAAACCCTATGTCATACCTATCCGACTCTCCCCCCCGCTCCTCCAACCCAAGTCTTTCTAAAGATCCTCTGAATGCTCTTAGGTTCATTACCTGCGGTTCGGTGGATGACGGCAAAAGCACCTTGATTGGTCGGCTTTTGGTGGATTCTCAGGCCGTGCTTGAAGATCACCTTGCGGGGGTTCAGCGTCGTGGCCAAACCGATTTAGCCCTTTTAACAGATGGCCTCTCCGCGGAGCGAGAACAGGGAATCACCATAGACGTGGCGTATCGTTACTTTGCAACTGAAAAAAGAAAATTTATCATTGGCGACACCCCCGGACACGAGCAGTACACCCGCAACATGGTTACCGCCGCCTCAAGCGCAGATGCTGCTCTCGTCATCGTGGACTCCACCAAATTAGACTGGGATAATCCGGATTTGGTTTTACTGGCCCAAACGCGGCGACACGCTCTTCTTGTGAATCTCTTGAGGGTTCCAAGCATCCTATTCGTCATCAACAAGCTTGATGCAGTGACAGACCCGACTAAAGCGTTCAATAATATTAGGTCTGCACTTGAGACCTTTGCAACTAAAGCAAATATTCAAATCAGCAATGTGGTTCCAATATCAGCCTTGAAGGGTTGGAACGTTGTCAATTCAAAAGAGAATTGGTGCGACTATAAAGGAGATAGTCTTATTACTATTTTAGAAAAACTTCCCTGCATTCCGCCCGAGCACGAGGGAGTCTGCGCCGTATGTATCCAGTGGATTGAAAAACAGCACGACTCCAATCGAACCAACAAAGGACGAAGAATTTTATGGGGCCGCGTTGCCAATGGAGGGTTGAAAATTGGGGATACAGTTCAAGTCCATCCTAGCGGACAAACTGCCAAAGTAGTGGAAATTCTTAATTCTGTACGAGCTGAGGATGATCCTCGCCTTGGGCAAGCGGGACAACAGGTGGGAGTTATTTTAGAGCGAGAGATCGATATCTCAAGGGGTGACTGGTTGGTGGTGTGCGGACCCAATGAGTCTAAATCTACGCTCGAGCCGACTCGAACATTAAAGGCAACAGTAGCTTGGCTAGACGACGAGCCGCTCCTGAGGGGCAGAACTTATTGGGCACTCCACGGACATCAATGGGTTAAGGCGCAGGTCAGTCAAATAGAGAACATAATCAATATCGTGACCTTGCAAAAAGAGAAAACAGAAACACTGAGTACCAATGAGATTGGCACAATTGAACTCGCTCTTAAAGAGCCAGTTCTGAGTCAGTCCTTTCTTAAATCTCGACTAATGGGTGCAATGATTTTGGTTGATACCGCCTCTCATAAAACTTCTGCTGCTGTGCTCATCAATTGAACTTCATCTTGGTAATATTGCTTCAATCTGATTTCAGGGGCAGAAAACCTAGAAAAATTAACTTTTTTTTTGAAATTTAAAATTGATTTCGGATGTGACAGATCATGACCAAGATAGAGAAGTGAACAGCCGACTCTTAAGGGTCGCTTAAGCAATAGGCAGGTTTTATCTGGTGTTTTTGAGTCCTATTTTTTTAATTTACACGGTATTTTCTAGCCTGTGTAAATAAAAGTTGCTCACTCGGCTAACAAATTTACATTGGGCGACATGTAAAAAACGCATCGTTATGGTGCTTTTTTCTTAGATCTTTTTTGAAATATCTTGAACCAGAAGATTTTTTTAAAGCTTAGGTAATAATAGGTCCATTGGTAAGATAAATTAGAAACTGTTTCGTTGCAATAACCTCAAATCTTAAATATATGAAAAAATATTTTCCGCTGACAAAGATTATTTTTAAACGACTTTTGGCTTTTACCATCCTAGGGTCACTCCTAAATCTGTTTTCTATACCCGTTTTTGCTCAAAACGCACTGGAGACGATTCAGAAGACAAAGACCATCAAAATTGCCATTCCTACAGATTTCCCTCCCTATGGTTTTGTGGGTGTAGACCTGCAGCCACAGGGACTAGATGTGGAAATGGCGCAATTAATAGCTCAACGATTAGGGGTTAAAGTTGAACTGGTCCCTGTTTCTAGTCCTAACCGGGTAGCTTATTTACAAACTAAGAAGGTTGATTTGGTCATCTCAACCTTGGGAAGAACTGTGGAGCGGGAAAAAGTAATTGACTTTACGCATTCCTACGCTCCTTATTACCAGGCCGTGTTTGGACCGAAAACCTCAAGCATCAAAAGCTTTAACGATTTAGCGGGTCAGACTATTTCCACAACCAGGGGCTCCTTGGAGGACACTGAGTTGACCAAGCTTGCCCCAGCATCTGCGCAGATCAAACGTTTCGAGGACAACAGCTCAACTGTTGCCGCATATGTAGCTGGACAAGTACAGTTGGTTGCAACTGGCGCCTCAGTGGCTGCAGCAATGGCTCAGAAAAACCCTCAATTAGCGTCTGAATTTAAGCTTTTGATCAAAGATTCACCTTGTTTTATTGGAGTGGCGAAGGGTGAGGACGCTCTTAGAATGAAGGTTAACGAAGTCATAACAGCTGCGCATAAGGCTGGGGATTTGGAACGACTTTCTCAAAAATGGTTGTCACGGTCAACAGGTGAGCTTCCTGAATAGTACGCACCCTTATTGCTTTTGAGAAAACCCTTATATGAATGTTGAATTTGACTTCATATCAGTTCTTGAGCAGTGGCCTATTTTATTAACGGGTGTTTCTTGGACACTAGGGCTCACAGCTATCAGCACTTTTTTAGGAGTCTTGTCAGGACTTTCTTTGGCCTGGGTAAGAGTTAAAAAGTTTTCTGCCTTAAACACTTTTATTAAAGTCTATGTAGAGTTAATTCGGAATACACCTTTTATCGTCCAACTCTTTTTTATTTTCTTTGGACTTCCTCAACTTGGGCTAAGACTGAGTCCTGAAGTCTCATCATTGCTTGCAATGACCATTAACTTAAGCGCCTACTCCTCGGAGATCATAAGAGCAGGTATCGACTCCACTCCAATTGGTCAAATTCAGGCAGGCAAGAGCTTGGGTTTATCAGAGTTCAGTGTGTTCTTTAATATTATCCTCCCCCCCGCACTGTTTCGTGTTTGGCCGGCGCTTGTGGCCCAAATCATTATCGTAATGTTGGGTTCTGCAGTGTGCGGGCAGATCTCAACTGAGGAGCTGTCCTATGCAGCTAATTTAATTCAAAGCCGAAACTTCAGAGGTTTCGAGTCTTATATTATTGCGGCCGTCCTTTATTTAGTTTTGGCGGTAGTTATGCGTTTGCTTTTAAACCAAGTAGGTAAAAATCTCATGTTCAGAGGTTTATTAAAAAATGGTTGAGTTTGCAATCTGGGAT
>Ga0164296_1003138_pt1 | contig 15789 bp, 15 predicted proteins | sample GEODES057metaG_FD_113533 | JGI IMG/M metagenome (GOLD analysis project Ga0164296, IMG submission 113533) | Dystrophic lake water microbial communities from Trout Bog Lake, Wisconsin, USA - GEODES057 metaG | ecosystem: Environmental > Aquatic > Freshwater > Lake | place: USA: Trout Bog Lake... | reverse complement strand
ATAGACCTTCTTGCCGCCATGGCGGAACTCGCCGATGGCATCGGCGATCGCCTTTGCCTTGGTGAGGCCACCGCCCGTCAACCCCTGGGTCTCAAGCACCATCAGACGAATCCGATCGTCCTTGGCCGCCAGACGAATGGCGTCAACGACATCACGCACCAATGTCTCGGGCTCGTGATCCTCGCGCAGCAAACCAACCGACAGACTGAGCGGCGTATCGGAAAGCTGCTCGACGAGGCGCCCCTCGAGCTGCACCACGAGCGCGCTCTTCGCCGGCACGGACGGTGACGCATGGCGAAAGGCGAGCGCCAGCACAGCAAACACCAGCAGCAGCAGGGTCAGGTGCAAAACCCGCCGCACACCGTCAAGGAGCGTCCAGAGATTACGCAGCAGCCGTCGCAGGGTCTTCATCCATCGTCTCCGAGCAAATACCGCACATCAGCGGCCGACAGTGTAGCGGCTCGCGCTGTGACCGACACGGACCCAGCGCCTGAAGTCGCCCCGTGCAAACGAACGAGGGCCAGCCGGATTGCTCCGCTGGCCCTCTGCCGGGCCGATCAAGGCCCTCGACACTCGAACGACGCGACCGAGCGCGTCGATCGCAACGTCAGATGCGCTCTTCGATACGCGCCGACTTGCCGGAACGCTCGCGCAGGTAATAGAGCTTCGCGCGACGCACCTTGCCGCGACGCTTCACGGTGATCTCACCCAAGGCCGGGCTGTAGGTCTGGAACACGCGCTCGACGCCCTCGCCGTGCGAGATCTTGCGCACCGTGAACGACGAGTTGAGGCCGCGATTACGGCGCGCGATGACCACGCCTTCATAGGCCTGCACACGCTCCCGATCGCCTTCCTTGACCTTCACTTCGACCACGACGGTGTCGCCGGGACCGAACTCCGGAACAGCACGGCTGGTCTGGCGCTGCTCGATGGCCGCAATAATTGGGTTCTTCATAACTTCCGCTCCTCTCGATACTCGTCGAGAAGCGCTTGCTCCTCGCTCGTCAAATTCCTGGCGCCCAGCACATCCGGACGCCGCTCAAAAGTCCGCCCCAGCGCCTGCTTCAGGCGCCAGCGCCGAATCAGCGCATGATCGCCGCTGCGGAGCACCTCCGGCACACGCCGACCCTGCCAATCCTCCGGCCGAGTGTAGTGTGGCCAATCGAGCCACGCCGCCTCCGCACCGAACGATTCCTGCACCGCCGACTCCGCATCCCCCAGAACGCCGGGCACGAGCCTCGCGGTGGCATCGATCACCACCAGTGCCGCGAGTTCACCACCCGACAACACGTAGTCGCCAATCGACCATTCCTCGTCGATCGACGCTTCAATCAATCGCTCGTCGACGCCTTCATAGCGGCCGGCGAGCAGCAACAACCCTGGGCAGGCCGCGAATCGCCGCGCCGCCGCCTGATCAAACCGACGGCCCTGCGCGGACAGATAAATCCGCGGCGAACCCGGCGGCAGACGCGCACTCGCCGCGCTGATCGCGGCCGCGAGCGGCTCCACCTTCATCACCATGCCCGGTCCACCCCCATAGGGTCGATCGTCCACGGTTCGGTGTACGTCGTGGACATGCCGCCGGGGATCTTCCGTCCCTACCGACACGAGGCCGCGCTCCAGCGCACGCCCCACCACACCGACACCCGACTGCGTCCGGATCATCTCCGGAAACAGCGTCACCACCTCAATCGCAAGCCGGGCCCGTACGTCCACGACTCACTCCGCCGGTGACCAGTCGACCTTGAAGCGTCGCGCCTCGAGGTCTACATCCTTCAGCAGTCCGCGGACGTGCGGCAACCAATGCTCCTGCTTGTCCGCGCCCCGCACCACCATCACCGGGTTCGCCGGAAACTCGAGGAAGTGAGCCACCTCACCGAGTTCCAGACCCTCGAGCGTCGTCACGCGACACCCACGCAAATCTTCCCAGTAGTACTCGCCCGGCGCCGTCGCCGGCAAGGCTGAGCGAGGCTGCGCCACATCGCGCTCCGTGAAGCGCCTCGCCGCTTCCGGCGAATCGATGCCCGCAATCTCCACCACCAGCAGCGACCGACCGCCGTGTGGGCGACCCGTCCTAATCTTGACCTCTTCCCACGCCCCGTCGGACGTGGCGACATGCCACACCGGGTAATCCAGCAAGGCGGCTGGCGGGTCCGTGTAGGACTCCACCTTGACGCTGCCCTTGATTCCCCAGGGCGCTCTCAAGCGCCCCAACACCACCATGCGCTCCGCGGCCATCAGCCGGGGCTCAATCAGGCGGCGACCGGGGCTCCCGCTTGCGCCCGGTACTCCTTCACGAGCGCAGCCACGCGCTCGGAGGCCTTGGCGCCCGTCTTGAGCCACTGGTCGATCTTGGCGATATCAAGGCGCAGCACCGTTTCCTTGCCGCGGGCAACCGGGTTGTAGAAGCCGACGGCTTCGAGGGTGGTGCCCCCTTGGCGCTTGCGACTATCGGTAACAACGACGTGATAGAAGGGTTCCTTCTTGCCGCCGCGGCGCGTCAGGCGAATCGTGACCATCGTCTGGATGTCCTAAAAAAGTCCGAGTGACTGTCGGCAGACCGTAACCTGCCGCCAAAGAGCCGCGCATTCTACTGAAATACCTAGGCTTATGCTAGGGGTCAAAAGCCCCCAGGCAGCCGACCGCTCAGGGTCCGCATCAGCCCCCGCATCCCCCCCTTGGAAAACTGCTTCATCATCTTCTGCATCTGCAGAAACTGCTTCATCAGGCGGTTCACATCCTGCACCTGCACCCCGGAACCGTTGGCAATTCGTCGTTTGCGCGAGCCATCGATGAGCTCGGGGCGCCGCCGTTCGGCGGCCGTCATCGAATTGATCATGGCGATCTGCCGCTTGACCTGACGGTCCTCGAACACGCCCGGCGCCTTGGCCGCGGCCTTGGCGATCTGGCCTGGCATCTTGTCGAGCAGCGCCCCCATACCCCCCATGTTCTCGAGCTGCTGCATCTGCTCTCTCAAGTCATTGAAATCAAATCCTTTTCCCTTCTTGAGCTTGGCGGCAAGCTTCTCCGCCTTGTCCCGATCGATGTCCCGTTGCACCTGCTCGACCAGCGACAGGACATCACCCATCCCGAGGATCCGGGAGGCCACGCGCTCCGGATGGAAAAGCTCGAGCGCCTCGACCTTCTCACCCACACCGACGAACAGGATTGGCTTGCCGGTGACCTGACGCACCGACAGCGCCGCACCGCCGCGCGCATCACCGTCGGCCTTGGTCAGGATCACACCGGTCAGATCAAGCGCGGCGTTGAAGGCGCGCGCCGCGTTGACCGCATCCTGGCCGGCCATGCTGTCGACCACGAACAGCCGCTCATGCGCGTGGGATTCGGCATCGACGGCGCGCACCTCGGCCATCATGTCGTCATCGACATGCAGGCGTCCGGCGGTGTCGATGATCAGCACATCGTAAAGGCCGCGACGAGCGCGGTCCTTGGCCGCCGCGACGATGGTCAGCGGCGCTTCGCCGGCCGATACCGGATGAAAATCAACGCCCACCTGCGCGGCGAGCCTCTCAAGCTGGGTGATGGCCGCCGGACGGTACACGTCGACACTGGCCAGCAACACCCGTTTTTTCTGCTGCTCCGTGAGCATCTTCGCAAGCTTCGCGGCGGTCGTCGTCTTGCCCGCACCCTGCAAGCCCGCCAACAACACCACCACCGGCGGCTCGGCCCTGAGATTGAGACCGCGCGCCGGCTCACCCATCACCCGCACGAGCTCCTCGTGGAGCACCTTGATGAAGACTTGGCCCGGGGTCAGGCTGGCTTGGACTTCCTGACCGAGTGCACGCACTTTCACCGCATCGATGAAAGCCTTGACCACCGGGACGGCCACATCCGCCTCGATCAGGGCCATCCTGACTTGGCGCAGGGCATCGGAAATGTTTTCCTCGGTCAGCCGGCCGCGGCCCGTCAAGGCCGCCACCGCCCCGGAGAGGCGCTCGGTCAATCGATCAAACATCGTAACTCCTCGTGAACCGGGTACATTATAGGAAGCGAGAACGACGATGCGCCTTCCACGTTAGTATTGTCAGACCAAAGGCTCGAGATTCCAATGAGTCCATTGCTCCTTCGCTTGCTGCCGATCGCCCTGTACGCGCTCGCGGCACTGACCCTGCATCGCGGCTTGAGAACATCACCGGACCACTCCCCAAGAATCGCCGCCACCCTCGGGGCCGGCGCCGCCATCACCCACGGGATCCTGCTCTTCGGCGCGATCCATTCCCCCAACGGGACCGTGCTCGGCATCACCGACAGCGCGTCGCTGGTAGGCTTCGTGATCGCCGTCACCACGGTACTCGCGATGGCCCTCGGCCGTCTCGGCGTATTGCCCGCGGTCCTGTTCCTGCTGGCCGGCATTCTTGCCACCGGGACCGGACTGGTGTCGGGCTTTGCGGAAACGCCTTACCCACAGTGGGAAGTCACGGCGCACATCATTCTTGCCGCGCTCGCCGCAGGCTGGCTATCGATGGCCGCAGTGATCGTCCTGCTGCTGGCCTGGCAACAGCGACGCCTGCGCGCCCGCGTGCCGCTTGGCGTGCTGTCGCTGCTGCCGCCGATCGAGAGCATGGAGACCGCGCTCTTTCAGGCGATCGCCGGCGGCTTTGCGGTCCTGACGCTGGCGCTGTTGACGGGATTTTTCTTCGTCCACGACCTGGCCGCCCAACATCTGGTACACAAGATGGTGCTCGCAGTGATCGCCTGGACGATCTTCGGGACCCTGTTGTGGGGCCGCTTCCGCTACGGCTGGCGCGGTCGCAAGGCGCTGCAGTTCACGCTGGTCGGGTTCGTCACCCTGATCCTTGCCTACTTCGGCTCCAAGTTCGTGCTGGAGACGCTGCTCGGACGTCACTGGGGATGACTTGATCGATCTGCCTTTAGGACTTGCGCTCGGCGGTCTGTGTGTCTGTTTCGTGCTGTCGGCGTTCTTCTCGAGCACCGAGACAGCGCTGATGAGCATCAACCGCTACCGACTGCGTCATCTCGCGGCATCGGGACACGCGGGTGCGCGCCTGACGGAACGTCTGCTGGCGCGCCCGGATCGGCTGATCGGCATCATCCTGCTCGGCAACACCGTCGCGAACGTCTCCGCAGCCAGCATCGTGACCGTACTGACGCTGGATGCGTACGGCGAACGGTGGCTCGCGGCTGCCAATGGGGCGCTGACCCTCGTGCTGCTGTTGTTCTGCGAAGTGGGCCCGAAGACCTATGGCGCGCTGCATGCGGAACGCCTGGCCCTGCCGGCGGCGTACGTCTATCGGCCGCTCCTGTGGATCGCCACACCGCTGCTGTGGTGCATGAACAGCATCACCAACGCTCTCCTCAGACTGTTCGGCGTGTCCGCGGAGCGCAGCCAGTCACGATCACTGTCGGCCGATGAACTGCGTACGGTGGTCGCGGAGACCGGCGCATTGATTCCCCACAAGCATCAACAGATGCTGCTCGGCATCCTCGACCTCGAGCGTATCCAGGTCGAAGACATCATGGTGCCTCGCCAGGACGTGGTCGGCATCGATCTGGAGCGGGACTGGGACGATGTGCTGAACGTTCTGCGCGAAGCGGAACACACCCGTCTTCCGGTGTATACCGGCGACCTCGATCACATCGTCGGGGTCCTGCACCTGAAGCGGGTCACCCGGGAGCTCGCCCGTGGTGAACTCGACCGTGAGCGACTGATCGCGCTCGCCAAGAGTCGCGAGCCCTACTACGTGCCGGCCGGTACGCACCTCACCCAGCAGCTGGCCGCGTTTCAGGAGAACCGGCGACGTCACGCGTATGTGGTCGACGAGTATGGCGAAGTGATTGGCCTCGTGACCATCGACGACATCCTCGAGGAAGTGGTCGGCGAGTTCACCTCGTTGCCCTATGCGGGCCGTCGCGAAGTACGCCCCGAGGAGGATGGCAGCTATCTCCTGCAAGGCAGCATGCCGGTGCGTACCTTGAATCGCCTGCTCGGCTGGACGCTACCGACCGACGGCCCACGCACGCTGAACGGCCTGATCCTCGAGTATCTCGAGACCATCCCCGAACCGGGCACCTCGTTGAAACTCGCCGGTCACTCGATCGAGGTGCTGAAGATCGCGGACAACACGGTGCGGACGCTCCGCATTTGGCCTGGCGCCTGACGCCGGCACCGGTGGGCGCCACTCACGCCGACGCCGCACCTCGCGACGCCGCCTGACGCAGCGCCTCCTCCAGTCGCGAGACGCCAAATACCTCGAGCCCGTCGATCGAGCGCCTCGGCACATTGGCGCTCGGCACGATTGCCTGACGAAATCCGTGCTTCACCGCTTCGCGCAGCCGCTCCTCGCCGAAGGGCACCGGACGAATCTCCCCCGCCAGGCCGATCTCGCCGAAGGCGATCAGCGACTGCGACAAGGGACGATCCTCGAGGCTCGACACCGCCGCAAGCAATGCCGGCAGATCCGCCGCCGTCTCGCCGACGCGCACGCCCCCGACGACGTTCACGAACACATCGTGCGCCTGCAGCGCAATCCCACCGTGCCGGTTGAGGACCGCGAGCAACAACGCGAGTCGGTTCGACTCGAGCCCCACGGTCACTCGCCGCGGCTGCTGCGCGCGAGATTCATCCACCAGCGCCTGCACCTCAATCAACAACGGCCGTGTCCCTTCGCGGATCACCGTCACGAGGCTGCCCGAGACTGGGGACGGATGGCGCGACAGGAAGATCGCCGAGGGGTTCTTGACCTCCTTGAGGCCCGTCTCCTCCATCGAGAACACGCCGATTTCCTGCGCCGCACCAAAGCGATTCTTGATTGCCCGCACGACCCTAAAACGACTGCCGGCGTCACTTTCGAAATACAGCACCGTATCGACCAGATGTTCGAGCACACGCGGGCCTGCGATCACCCCCTCCTTGGTGACGTGCCCGATCAAGACCACGGCAGTACCGGTGGACTTCGCGTACTGCACGAAGCGTGCCGCGGACTCACGTAGCTGCGACACCGATCCGGCGCTCGACTCGACCGTGTCGATCGCCATCGTCTGGATCGAATCGACCACCAGCAAGCGGGTACCGGCCTCGGTGGCGGTCGCAACAATCCGCTCGACGTCGGTCTCCGCCAGCAAGGCGAGCGTCTCGGCCTTGAGGCCCAGTCGACGCGCACGCAGCCCCACTTGGCGAACGCTCTCCTCGCCCGTTGCATACAGCACGGGTACGTGAGGCGCGACGGCCGCAGCCGCCTGCAGCAGCAAGGTCGACTTGCCAATGCCCGGGTCGCCGCCGATCAGGGTCACGGAACCCGCCACCCAGCCGCCGCCGAGCACTCGATCGAATTCCGAAGATCCGGACGACAGGCGGGTCGCCTCGAGTGCGGCCTCCGAACCCAACGCATCCGGCACCTGCAGCGCCGCCAGGGCGCCGCGGCGCGCCGCGGGAGCGGCGGCTCTCGGTGTGTGGTGCGCACTGAGGGTATTCCACGCCTGGCAGGTCGGACATTGCCCCTGCCACTTCGCCTGGCCATCACCACAGGCGCTGCAGACGTAGACGGTGCGGGATTTGCTGCTCATCGGCGCGATGCTAGCAGAGCCGGAAATCATCCGGACCTGAGACTCCGTTCCGGTCCGATCCCTTGCCAATTGCCTACACTCTGTGGCAGTCCTTTTGTGGAAATGTGTCGGCATGTTTTCAGCGCCCCGCCTGCCTTCAGCTCTGGCTGCGACCGCGCCGATCGGCCTGATCTTTCTGCTCGCCTTCACGCTGCCCGGCAGCCCCGGCGATCGCCTCGAGAGTCTCGCGCTGCGCTACTGGCCCACCCCCCGTCACGCACCGACCGACCCCACGGTACTGTGGGTGCCGGCCGGGGATGCCGGGGATGCCAGTGCCAGCTTGCGCCATCAGCTCGCCCAAGCGATCGATGCGCTCCACAAGGACGGCGCACGGGCCGTCCTGCTCACGGTCCCGCTGCTCGCCCCGAGCGACAGTTCCGACCTGAGTCGGGTGCGGACTTTCCTCGACCAACCGACCGACGCCACGATGCGAGAACGCCTCGCCACCTGGGAGCGTGAACTTGACCACGACCGGGAACTGGAAAGCGCCATCCAACGCGCCGGCAACGTGGTGCTGTGGGAAGACCCGTCCCATCCGCCACTCGAGCGCTTTGCCGCCGCGGCTTGGCTCGTCGCCAAGGACTCGGCGGTGGATCCGGAACACCCGGCGCTGGAAGACACCCTTTACACCACGCTCGCCGACGGCAGCCTAAAGCCCTCGCTCCCGTTGGCGGCTTGGCTTTCGGCCCACAGCCCTTCGGCGGATCACCGCACCCCGTCGGCGAGCGTCGTTCGCGACGCCGCCACCACGCTGGGCTTGGGATCGTCTGCACTTTGGATCCCGCGTCTGGTGGCGGGCGGCGCCGAGGGGAAGCCGGTCATGACCCCGATCAACCTCACCGCCCTTGCCAGCGCACCACGCGGCACCTTCAAGGACCGCGTCGTGGTGCTCGGCTCAGGGCCGGAGCGTGCGCTTGCGCTGGGCGGCCACCTGTCACTGGGTGAAGCCACCACACAACGTGTGCTCAGCCTCGAAGCGCGCGACTTCTATACACGGCCGCCGGGCATCGTCATCTGGCGACTAGCTTTGCTGGTACTGCTGATCAGCTGGTCGGTCCGCGTGCTGCCTGGCCGGACCCGCCGCCGCCAGTGGCACGCCACGGCACTCATGGTGGGTGGTCTGCTGCTGCTCGAGGTGGCCGTGTTGGCCACCACACACCTCTGGCTACCGCTACTGATCAGCCTGATCGCGCTACCCGCCGCCACGGCGACCGTGCAGTGGCGCTCATCGGCAAAGACGGTGGCCGCGGAACGCTACGAGCCTTTTGAGCCACTGCCCCTGACCGCCACCGCCGCCGCACCCTCCAAGGCATCCCGTGGACCCGAGAGCACGCAACCGCTGCCCGGTGATTCCTCACGGGCCGCGCGCGGTCCGTCACTGTCGGAAATCAGCCGCGCCCTGAATGCCCGCCTGCAGGAGCCGACCAAGGAAGAGGTCACCGAGATCCTGCTCGGCAAACGGCAGCGACCGGCTCGACCGAAACTCGGCCGTTACGAACTTGATCGGGAAATCGGCCGCGGTGCGATGGGCACGGTCTACCTCGGTCGCGACCCACGCATCAACCGGATCGTCGCGATCAAGGCCATACCGCTCGCCGAGGAATTCAACGAACGAGACCTCGCCGAGGCCCGCGCGCGCTTTTTCCGTGAAGCCGAGATGGCCGGACAACTGCGGCATCCTGGAATCGTCACGGTCTACGACGCCGGCGAAGACGACGGTATCGCGTGGATCGCGATGGAACACCTGCAGGGCCAGATCCTCAACCAGCATGCGTTGCCCGATACGCTGCTGCCCACGGCCACCACCCTCGAAATCGTCGCGCGCGTGGCCGATGCTCTCGATTACGCCCACGAGCACCACGTGATCCATCGCGACGTCAAGCCCGCGAACATCATGATCGACAATGAAGCACGCTCCGTGAAGCTGATGGATTTCGGGGTGGCCCGCAATACCAACACAAGCTCCACCCGCAGCGGCATCGTGCTCGGCACCCCCTCCTTCATGTCACCGGAGCAACTGGACGGCGCCACCATCACGGGCCGCTCGGACATCTTTGCCCTCGGCATCACGCTCTTTCAGCTGCTGACCGGACAGCTGCCGTTTCGGGCCGACTCGATGACTGGCCTGATGAACAGTATCGTGAACGCCCCGCATCCGCCGCTGCACACCATCCGACCGGACCTGCCGCCGACGATCGGCAGCATCATCGACACGGCACTCGCGAAATCCCCGCAAGCGCGCTATTCGCGGGCGTCATTGATGGCAGAAGCCTTGAGAGCCGCGGCCCGAGACATCCGTCCATGAAAAAAAGCCCCACCAACACACTCAAGAATGCCGCCGCCACCGACACCGGCCGCGTGCGCGAACACAACGAGGACACGATCGGCTCCGATCCGTCCATCGGGCTGTACGTGCTTGCCGATGGCATGGGTGGCTACAAGGCGGGCGAAGTCGCCAGCGGCCTTGCCATCAAGACCATCCTCAGCATGGTGCGCGAGGCCTTCGACACCCAGAACATCGCAGGCATCGACCGACTGTCGGGCCTGCAACGCGCGAGTATCGTGCTGCGGGACGCCATCCTCAGAGCCAACAAGATCGTGCACCAAACCTCGAGGAGTCAGCCGAACTGCGACGGGATGGGGACCACGGTGGTTGCGGCACTCTTCTACCAGCACAAGCTGATCGTGGCCCATGTCGGCGACTCGCGACTCTATCGAGTCCGTGGGGGCACCTTCCAGCAGGTCACCGTCGATCACTCGCTACTGCAGGAACTGGTCGATCGCGGCTTCTATTCGATGGAGGAGGCCGCGAACTCGACCAACAAGAACTACGTGACGCGGGCACTCGGGGTCGAGTCCAGCGTCGATGTCGATGTCCACGAATACCCGCTCGCGGTCGGCGACCGTTACCTGCTCTGCTCGGATGGACTTTCGGACATGCTGGCGGACACCGAGATCGCCAATCACCTGATGCGTCACGCGGACTCGTTGATCAACGCGACACACGCGTTGATCGAAAGCGCCAATCGCGCCGGTGGACGCGACAACATCTCGGTGATCCTGACTGAAGTCGTCGCACTGAACACACCGCCGCCGAACTTTATGGATAGACTGCGCCACTGGTTCGACTAGGCTTCGAGGCCCCCTTGGGAGTAACCACCATGAGCCGACTGGTTCTCAGTCTCAACGACGCAGTTCTGGCCGATCACAACATGAAGAGCGAGCGGTTCTCGATCGGCCGACTCCCGGGCAACGACCTGCGCATCGAGCATCCGGCGATCAGTGGCCACCACGCCCTGATCGTCAATATCCTCGATGACTCCTTCATCGAGGATCTGAACAGCACCAACGGGACGTACGTGAACGGCACCGTGATCAAACGGCATGCGCTGCAGCACGGCGATCTGATCACGCTCGGCTTCCACCAGTTGCGCTTCATCCGCGACGACGCCGACGAGGAGCGCGCCCCGTACGTCGACACCACGGTGCTGCCGCCAGACATCGCGGCCGCCGCGGTGCGGGCGCCGCTCGCAACGCCAACCGAGCGTCCGACCACGGGTCCGGCGCCCGCCCAGCTGCGTATCCTGGACGGCCCGTCGGCCGGCCGAACGCTGATCCTGAGCAAGAGCCTGACCACACTGGGTCGACCCGATCTCCAGGTGGCGGCGATCACCCGCACCCAAAATCGCTACTATCTGTCGCACATCGAGAGCACCGGCAAGGACCAATGGCCGCTGGTCAACGACGCTCGCATCGGTCCGGACGCCACGGAACTCGAAGATCAGGACATCATCACCGTCGCTGGCGTTAAAATGAGTTTTTATCTCGACTAGCGAGCAGTGCCGATGCAACCACGTGCCTACCGCCGCGGCGACTACCGACGCGCGATCACGATCGAAGACTTGAGGCACATGGCAGCCCGGCGCGTGGCCACTGTGGCGTTCGAGTATGTCGAGGGCGGCGCCGAGGACGAGCTGGCCTTGCGCCGCAATCGGCAGGCGTTCGATCACTACCAGTTCATTCCACGGACACTGGTGAACACCGAGGGTCGAAGCCTCGCAACCTCAGTGTTCGGGCGCGAGCAACCGCTGCCGATCATCATCGCACCGACCGGCAACAACGGACTGATGCGTCGCCACGGTGACAGCAAACTCGCCCGTGCCGCGGCGCGGGCCGGTATCCCCTTCACGCTGAGCACGGTCTCGAACACCCGCCCGGAAACCATCCGGGCGGAAGCCCCCGATCTGCACCTGTGGATGCAGCTGTATGTCCTCGGTGGGCCTGAGGTCACCGAGAGCGTGATCACCCATGCCGAGGCCGCCGAGGCGGAAGCGTTGGTGTTCACCACCGATGCCAACGTCTTTGGCAATCGCGAGTGGGATCGACGCAACTTCCGGGCGCCCGGCAAACCCACCTGGCCACGCATGATCGATGCCGCCCTGCATCTGCCGTGGTTCATCGACGTGTTTCTGCCGAATGGCCTCCCGGAATTCGTCAATGTGGCCGACTTCCTACCGCCCAACATGCGCAGCGCACTCAACAGCGTCAGCCGACTGCCGGCGCTGTTCCGCGCAAACCTCGACTGGGATCAGGTGGCGCGGCTCAGGGACCGCTGGCGTGGCACGCTGATCATCAAGGGCGTGCTGCATCCGGAGGACGTCGAGAAGGCGATCGCCTTGGGCGTGAACGGCGTGGTGCTCACCAATCACGGCGGCCGTCAGTTGGATGGCTCGATCACGCCCTTCGAGATGCTGCCCGAGCTTGCAAAGTACCGCGATCGCATCACGCTGATCGTCGACAGCGGCTTTCGTCGCGGCTCGGAACTCGCCAAGGCGCTGGCGCTCGGCGCGCATGCGGTGATGATTGGGCGCGCCACCCTCTACGGACTGGCGGCCGGCGGTGAGGCCGGGGCGAGCCATGCAATCGACATTCTGCGCACCGAACTGGATCGAGTGCTTGGCCAGATCGGCTGCCGGTCGATCGCCGAACTGTCACCGGAGCTGCTTCGAAAAGGTTGGCCGACCGCGCGCACACCACGACGCGAACTCGCCGATCGCGACCGTTAGCGTCGCGACGGCCGCCCCCTTCGCGGGTGGACGAATGCCTGGTCGGCTTGTCGCAGCGCGCGCTGACGCAACCGTGCGCGGACCGCCGTGATGAGCGCGTGCAGACGATCACGATCCGTGCGAGTCAGCCACCGAGGATCGAGCGCCTCATCCAGCAGCACGAGGTCCCGCTCGCGGCCCAGCAGGTCGACGAGTCGCACGGCGGGACGGTACCAGGGTGGTGCATCGGACGCGCCTCTCCCAAGGGCGGCGTAGCCATGACAAAGTCGCTGGGCACGCTGTCGCAAGCGGTGCAACGACACGCTGTCGAAGCGCGCATGAACGCGATGGTATTCGCGGCCGGCCCGGCGGTAGCACCGCGCCAACGCTGCATCGACCGATCGCGATCCGCCGGAGGGCAGGTCGGCGGCAAGCTTACGGAGACCACGTTCGGCGCGCCGCAAGCGCCGATGCACGCGCTCGAGCGATAGCCGGGCAATCAGCGTCTTCTCATCGCGATGCAATCGGTCGAGCCACCGTCGACAGCGAACACCCTCCACCCTACCGCTTGCGACGAAGGCATCGAGCGCACGACGCAAGACGTGCACATCGCGCGCCGTGCCGAGCAGGCCACCGATCGCACGTAGCCGCTGGTCGAGACGCCGACGCGACGGCTTCGGCACGCACCCTCGCGCGAGTGACAGCGCGGCCCGGGCTTGCTTGAGATGCCGGCGCGCAAGATGGATCGCGTGCGGCCCGAGCGTCTTGGCCGACAAGCGCGTGGCCGCGGCCGAGACCGCGGCCGCCGACCGCTCGACCATCCGTCGACACGTCTGTCGTCCTGCACTCATGGTCACTGTCCCAGCCCCGGCCCCGCGCACGCGACGCACGTCCGCGAGTCCCTAGTGACGCACGGGTCTAACCCCACTGGCAATGCGTAGATCGCCGGATGTCAGCGCCGGAGGCGCCCCTCTAGAGTCCTACGCAGGTGGCTCGATCGCCACCGGAGATCTATCTCACAAGGAGTGACGTTATGAACATGATCCGATGGGAACCGTTCCGCGAACTCAGCGATCTCGCGAGCCGACCTTTTGTGATGTCCTTTCCACGCTGGATGGGCCTGCAAGGCAGCAACAATGACAGCGGACTCGAATGGGCACCGGCCGTCGACATCAGCGAAACGGACAACGAGTATCTGGTGCGCGCCGATCTACCGGCGGTCAAACGCGAACACGTGAAGGTTGCGGTCGAGGACGACATCCTGACGATTCGGGGTGAGCGCAAGGAAGTCACCGAACAGAACAACGAGCGCTGCAAGTGCCGCGAGACGATGACCGGATCCTTCACGCGGTCGATGCAGTTACCGGACAACGCCGACCTGTCCTCGGTGCGCGCCGAGAGCAAGGACGGCGTGCTCACGGTGCACATCCGCAAGAAGAAGGTCGAGAAAAGCCGCGCCATCGAGATACCCGTGCAGTGAACCTGCGCGGGGTACAGGGTCAGCGGGGGCCGCGGCCCCCGCCGGCGGGGCCACGCGAGCCTCCCCCGAAACGACGTGCGCCGCCACCCGGTCGTGGCGCACCGGCCGGTCGCCCGCCTGCCGGCGGGCGAGCCTGCGATTGCCCGCCACCGCGCTTGGCGTTCGAGCGAGCGCGATCATCGGCCTTTTTGGCGCGGATGGCCGCGATCCGTTCGGCCAACGGAATCTCGAGCTTGCCTTCCGGACGTGCGTTGTAATCAAAATCTGGCACCGTCACGCGCGGCAATCGCTTGCCCAGCACCTTTTCGATCGCCGCGAGATCGCCCTCCTCGTCCCGCGAGACGAAGGTGAAGGCATCCCCCTCGTGTTCGGCACGTCCGGTACGGCCGATGCGATGGATGTAATCGGCAGGCACCTGCGGTACGTCGAAATTGACGACGTGACCCAAGGCCTCGACGTCGATCCCTCGGGCCGCGATATCGGTCGCCACGAGCACCCGGTACTTGCCGGACTTGAAGCCCGCCAGTGCCGCGGTGCGCTGAGTCTGCGAACGGTTGCCATGGATACGCTCGGCCATCACGCCCTGCTTGACGAGATGCTCCGCCAACCGGTTGGCACGATGCTTGGTACGGGTGAACACCAGCACCTCCTGCATGTCTCCGCGCTTCAGAAGCTCCACCAGCAGTGCGGACTTCAGTTCCTGAGCCACCGGATAGATCGCCTGGGTGATGCCGGCCGCCGGCTTGGATTCGCGTTCGAGATTGATGGTCGCCGGTGAGCGCAACATCTCCCGGGTGAGCACCGCGATGGGCGGCGGCATGGTGGCACTGAAGAACAAGGTCTGCCGCTTTTGCGGGATCTGTTTCAGGATGCGACGGATGTCCGGCAGAAAGCCCATGTCGAGCATGCGATCCGCCTCGTCGAGCACCAGCACCTCGAGCGCATCGAGCTTGGCGTAGGACTGCTTGAAGTGATCGAGCAAGCGACCCGGGGTGGCGATGATGATGTCGACACCGCTACGAAAGGCGTGCTCTTGCGGGCCCATGCCCACACCACCGAACACCGAGGCGCCGGTCACCGGCGTATGCACCGCGAGACTTTGCATGTCCTCGAGGATCTGGGCGGCAAGCTCGCGGGTGGGCGCAAGCACCAGCGCACGCGTCTTGCCACGCGGCAACTGCATCAGCCGCTGCAGGATCGGCAACATGAAGGCCGCCGTCTTGCCACTGCCCGTGGCGGCGCAGGCCAGCAGGTCCCGTCCCTCGAGCGCCGGTGGAATGGCATCCATCTGAATCGGCGTCGGCCGCTGGTAACCGAGCTCCTTGATGGCGGACAACAGACTGGGATGCAAACTGAGATCGGCGAACGACATTCGGGCCTCGCAAATGAACACGCCCGGCGGTGCCGGGCGTTAGGAAACTGCCGTCAGGATACTCCTATTCGGCCTGCTGCGGCGGCCTTTCAGACGGTCTGACACCAGCCGTAGCGATCAGGCGCCTGCCCCTGCTGGATGGCCACCAACGCCGCCCGCAGCCGCTGGGTGTGCGGACCGATCTCGCCCTGACCCACCGGAATGGTCTGCGTGCCGCGCACCAAGGTGCCCACGCCGGCCAGCACGGCAGCCGTGCCAGACAGCGCCGCCTCGCCGGTCTTGACCCATTGCAGCATCTCATCGACGGT
>Ga0164296_1003137_pt1 | contig 15790 bp, 12 predicted proteins | sample GEODES057metaG_FD_113533 | JGI IMG/M metagenome (GOLD analysis project Ga0164296, IMG submission 113533) | Dystrophic lake water microbial communities from Trout Bog Lake, Wisconsin, USA - GEODES057 metaG | ecosystem: Environmental > Aquatic > Freshwater > Lake | place: USA: Trout Bog Lake... | reverse complement strand
TGGAGGCGGTAACGGTCCTATCCGAGAACGTTTCAGGAACTTTCGTGCGATTCTTCTTTTTCTTCCAGGTGGTTTCATGCATCTAAATGGGGTGGAACCGACGCCGTTCGTATATATCTACGCGCAGATAGATACGACACCAATACACCGCCTTAACGTGCATACAACATAGCACAGTTGCCCCCGATGAACGACAATACATTGTACCTCTCCTCAAAGACCACCATGTTGTAGTGGTAATTATAGAGTCGCCAATTGTTGTTCAAACTGATGCCAATGGGCTGCCCATTCACCCCGCACACCACCGTCTCGGGTACATTGGTGGTATCGGTGGGCGGTAAATACGTGGTCAATTCCAGCTCAATGTTCTTGAATTTACTCAGGTTGATGGCGCCGGACGGCTGGTATTCCCGCGCATCCGTGGACAAACAATAATTATAGCAATACAGACCCTCCTTGGCCGAACCGGGCGTCCGCACGTATTTCTCCAGATAGTCGTACACGCCCCGGGGATAGACATTCTCCCGGTAGTCGCCGTCAAACAAGATGCCCAGCGTCAACAAAATGTCCTTTTGGTTGTCGGCGTTGAAATCGCCGCTGATGTACAAACCCGTGCTGTACTTGTTATTAGGCAGATTCTGCGGAAAATAGTTGGGGCTTTGGTAGGGGCCGGTGGTCAACACCATGTTGGGGTCATAAAAGGCGCTCTGGGTGCTCTCGTAAATCTCGTTGAACTTGGTCAGGCTATCACTGTACATGGGAGGCAGCGGCAGGGCCGCGGGCGGCACCACCACATTGGACGGCAACGATTCGTAGGGCCAATTCGTATAATTGCTCCATTCGTTGCGCATGTTGACATCGTTGCGCTGCAAATACCACATCCACGCCGCGACCATGCCCATGGAATTCTCCAACTTGACCCGCGCCGTCTCCGTCACATTGTAAAATTGGTACCTAAAGACGTCCTTCACCAGGTAAATCTGGTCCTCCGCCGCAAACTGGCGCGATTCCTCGTTGGACAGGAAACAGTACGTCGTCATCAGGTGCACGTCGGCATTCCACGTCATGGTCTGGTTCTCGTACACCGTGGCGATGCTCTGATAATTGGAATCAATGCGCACATCGGGCGGGGTCTGCAAAAACCGGTACATGCGGAACACGTCGTTGTTGAAATCCGGCTGAATGTACGGAAACTGGTTGTTGAAATCGGTCACGTCGCGTACCTGAAAGAGTTCCTGAATGGGTCGCAGCGTCACCGTAATAGTCAATTCATTGTATTGGAGCGAAATCAAGGGAAAGGCGCACCGACTGTCTAAAGTGAACCATGTGTTGATGGGAATGTAGAGCGTGCGCCCCCGGATAGACGGTTCGCTCCCCGCCGAATTGTTGGTATAAAACGCGTTGGGGTACATGTTGACCCGACCAAAAGCGTTGGCCGGGTCGTTCAGTTCGGGAACATGGCCAATCATCCGGTAAAACAGCGCCTTTTTCTCCTCGGTGAAGTCGCGTTCCACCATGGCCGCCAGATAGTCGCCGGTATACCGCTGAATCAAGGTGGACCCGCAGTTGATTTCCAGCGACTCAATCATCTGAATGCCCAAGTTTTTGATCCAACGAAAGTCGTACGGCGCCCACTGATAATTGGTCTCCTGGGCCGGGTTATAAATCGGGCTCCAAATATCGGGCAACGTCACCACTAAATAGGTGTCCATCAGCAGGTCGGCGTAACGTTTGACCTTGAAAGTGAATTGCGAGGATGTGGTGAGCCGGAGATCCCGGGATCCCTCATAATCCAACCGGAATTTTTGGAGACCAAAATTGGTATATTTAGAATAAACCACTTTGAAAAACGTCTTGGTCGGGTTTCCGTTCAAGATGACGTTGGCATTACCGACGGAAACAATATTCAACAATCCCCCCGCCATAAAAATCCTATACTCTATGATGGGATAAGCATTCTATGTAGCTTTCGCGTGAAAAAAATCGCCGAATATATTAGCCAACCGATATACGCACCATGAGCACTCTAAGAAAACTCATCATTGCCACTATTTTAATAGTATCCATCTTGGTCCTGTGGTTGCTCTTGGTACAACGCGCCCGGATTCAGCGCCTGCCTAGCAACCTACACGAAGCCGAACGGGGACAAGCCGTGGAAGGATTCACCTTGACTGACGCCAATGCCGCCATGCCAAGTCCCCAGACCAACGAGTTGCTCACCGTCACGAGCACTAAGACGCCCTCGGGAATCGCTTCCTATAATGTGAGCAAAATGGGGAATTTGCCGCTGCGCGAATATTGCATCAAGGCGTCGTACAACAGTGCCTGCACCGGAACCTATGTGACCTTGGACATGATCAAATACGTCATGTCACGGGGGTGCCGCTTCTTGGACTTTGCGGTGTACTATTTGGAGACGTCCATACCGACCTTGAAGAGCGACCCCAACCTGCAGCATTCGCGCCAACCGTGCGTGGCGTTTTCCACCGACCCCACGGGAATCTCCATGACGTCCAAGAACTGTCTGCTGTTGACCGACGTGTTCCAGCGGGTGCGTGATTTCGCGTTTCAGGGGCCGTCGCCCAACACGGCCGATCCCCTTTTCATCCAGTTGCGCATTTATTCGGGGGACAAGGATGCGTACCAAGACGTGGCGGGGCTCATCCAGCGGTATTTTTCCCGCACCCAGTACCGGGGCAAATTGGACCCGGCCACCGTGCGGTTCGCGGACCTCGCCAAGAATGTGGTCATCGTCTTGGACAAAAATGTCATCCAGGACGCAGTGTACCAGCAGACCACGCTGCCCCAATATGTCAACTTGTATTCCGGGGGCATGTCCATGCTCAAATATTCGCCGCGGCAATTGGAGGCCATGCTCGCTCAGCCGGTGCAGTTAGTGGACAGCACGCAAATGTCCACCGTGAGCCGGTTCATCGCGGTGGAACCCGGGCCGGAAGCGGGGGGCGGGTCCGCCGCAAACCGGGCCAAGAGTTTCTGGTCGTGGATTTTCCCCAGTACGGCGAATTTAGACCTCAGTCTGACGTTTTTCACGGAGAATTACGGGACCCAAATCGTGGAATACCCGTTTTATTTCCAGGGGGACCAGTTGGTGGGCTATGAGGCGTTTTTTGCGGCCCAGGGAACGGCATTTGTGCCGTTTTACTTGGCCATTCCGTACCTACAGAAATACGGATTGGGGGATTTGTAAATCAATGACATGTATAGGATCCTATACATGTCCTTGGCAAAGGCGAAGCCGGGGCCGTAGGCCCCGTAGGGGCTGGGGCCGGGCCGGGGCCGGGCTGGGGCCCGGGGGTTCTAGGCAGTGGGCAGGTTCATGCAAGTGAGATAGGTTTCGTAAACGTGTTGGCAATGTTCCTCGGAAAAGGCGGCGCGGCATTCGGCGACATCGCGCCACAGGGGGCGACAGTCCCGTACCACGGGCTTGGGGGGTGGGGTTGCATGCGTCGGTGTGGAGGCATGGAATACACTGTCAACCAAACGATGTCCCATGGCGGACCCGGTGCCCAGAGCGACGCCTTCGGCCAACGAGGTCATCAAACCTGGTGTGGACCTTTGGACAGGTAAAGACGACGGAGGCGGAGGGTCCCGGATTTTTTGTTGCGGGGTCTTGAACGTGCGGGGCATCGGAAATCTTGCAAGGATACTATATAGTAGTAAAGGTTATCGCCATAGGCGCCGGAGACCGATGAAATACAAGACCAAATTATGCGAGGATAACATGTCGTTCCAAGAATGCGAACTCGCGATTTTGCGTCATGCCGTGGATGAGACCGAGGAAAAGGTCAAGAGTACCGCCGTGCGCAACCCGGAAATTGACCAAATCATCGCCATTTTAGAAGAATTTTTAGTGACCAAGAAGCTCATTTGTTACGGGGGGACGGCCATCAACAACATCCTGCCTCGGGAAGCGCAATTCTACAACCGCGACGTGGAAATTCCCGACTACGATTTTTATTCACCCGAGGCGATGGACCATGCGGTGGAGCTCGCGGATCTGTATTACGCCAAAGGGTACAAAGAGGTGGAGGCCAAAGCCGGCGTGCATTACGGGACGTTCAAGGTCTTTGTCAACTTTACGCCCATTGCGGACATTACCTATTTACCGGAAGCCCTGTTCAAGTCGCTGCAATCCGAGGCCATTTCCGTCGCAGGCATCCTCTACTCGCCGCCGGATTTTCTGCGCATGAACATGTACTTGGAATTGTCCCGTCCCCGAGGCGACGTGTCACGGTGGGAAAAGGTGCTCAAGCGGCTCACCATACTCAACGAACATTACCCTTTTCATGTGAACTATGATTGCCAACAGGTCAATTTTCAACGGCAGATGGACGATATTCCTAAAGACGCCGACGAGAGTATCCAAGAAAAAATATACCGGACGGTGCGCGATACCTTGGTGGATCAGGGTGTCGTCTTTTTCGGCGGCTACGCCAGCAGCATCTATTCGCGGTACATGCCGATCAAACAACGGCGCTTGGTACAAAAAGTGCCCGACTTTGACGTCTTGTCCGAGACCCCGGAGCGGGTCGCCACCATTGTCCGAGAACGTCTGGCGGACGTCGGCGTGAAAAACGCCCAGATTGAACGGCGGGAACCCATTGGAGAAATCGTCCCCGTCCATTACGAAATCCGGGTCGGCAAGGATATTTTAGCCCATGTGTACGAACCCATTGCATGCCACAGCTACAACCAAATAGACGTGGAAGGACGCAAGGTCTTGGTCGGCACCATTGACACGCTGCTCACGTTTTATCTGGCGTTCAAATACGTCCAGTTGCCTTACTACTACCCCGAACGCATCATGTGCATGGCCAAGTTCCTGTTTGACGTCCAGCAGGAAAATCGCCTGGAACAGCGGGGCATCTTGAAACGGTTTTCGTCGGATTGCGTGGGTGAACAGGCGACGCTTGACGACATTCGCATTGAAAAATCCAACAAATTCAAGGAACTGGCGAACCAACGGGGGACCCGCGAATACAATTTGTGGTTCCTCAAATACAGTCCTGGGGCACCGACCAAGGCGACCAAGGCGTGCCCCTGTGCCGCCAAGAAAGGGGGGCCCGGGCCGAGCCCTTCTAAAGCCGCGGCCCCGGCCACCACCAAGAAACGCCGGCGACGGGCCGCAGCGACGACCCAACGTCGTGCCCTGATGAAATTGTTTGCTTGAACACGATGTATAGGATCCTATACATCTTGCTGGGAATGGGGGCATGGGGGCCGTGGGGTGGGGCGCCATTACCGGTTCAGGACGAACCGTTCGTTCAGGACCAACGGCACCGAATTGTAGGCCGTCGCAATGCCGGCCAGGCATTGGTTGGCGTAGGCATTCAAAGCGTCCAGTTCCTTGACATCGGCTAAAAATGATGCAAAGACCGGATGGTCCTTGGTGAGGCGGGGGTGCGACCCCGATCCCGTTCGCCCACCACGACCCGCGACTTGCAATCCCAATTCATAGTCGTGTTCGGTATAGTCGCCACCCGCGCGACGCACTTCGGTCGTATGGTCCAACAGTCGGAACAGAATATCGGTGGCGGCCTGTTGCACCGTGTCCAGCACCTCGTAAATCTCGTGGTTCTTCTGGTTGCGTTTGTCGCACCGTTGCAACAAGACCTTGAGTTGCTCCTCGTCAATCTCGTTCAGCAAATACTTGATGCGCAATTTTTGGTTGGTCGTGACCCTGTTCACTTGATACCGGGGGACTTCAATGTCCCGAATATGCATGATTTCGCGCGCAATGCGCCAGACCCGGTCCGACACTTCCGGAAGATGCTGGACAATGGACGACGTTTCCGCGACGACGTTACGACGCAAGGACCGGATAAACATCGTATCCAGCACCTGCCGACATCCGCGGCCCTGTCCCTGTCCCTGTCCCTGTATCCGGTTATCGGCGACTTCGTCACCGCCCGTCTGCCTCAACCACTCAAAATAGTGCGGATTATGCACATTCGTCTCTATGCGCCCCGTATTCCAGCAAAACGCCGTATGACACGACGTGCAAAACATTTGCGGACACCCCGAAATCCGGAATATCCCCATGCCACAGGTGGGGCACGGCTTGGTATCGTGCCGCATGAGCGCCGCCGACGCCAACTGGTCCGGGTGACACGTGTGTTCGCTGTCGTGGGCCGGTCCCTTCAGTTCGTTGCACTGCGGACACGTCCATTGCTGACACAGTTCGCATTTCCACTGGGTACTCAAAAATCCGCGGCAACCGTCGGCCGGACAGGCGCGCACGAATTGCCGTCGTTCGGCAGTCGTCTCCCGGTCCGCCGAAAATGTGGCATTGTACGTGATTTGCATGTCGTTGCGACGCCCGTACAGTCGGGCAATTTCCAGGTTGATTCGGGCAATATCGCTCGCGATTCGCCGGCGGTTCAAAATATTCTCCACCAACGGCTGCGTCGCCGGCAACAGCGCCCGTTCTTGGTCAAAAATCACCTGCTCCCGGTGCGCTTTCAGACGCTTATTCACAAACACCGCCGGGAATGTGGCGACGATGAATGCCCGTGTCCATTCCCGCCTGCATTCCGGAAGCATACATCGCGGCGCCGTTTCCGTCAACAAAAATTTCTGGCAACAGGCACTGCATGCCTCAAAAGCGCAGTAGGGACATGCCACCCGCGAACGTAGCATTTTACTGTATTTTTCCGCACAAATGGTGCACTCGGACCCGGCAAGCGTCGTTTCTTCCATCTGTATAACTTGATATTACCGGGTACAATGGCGCAATGTCTATATATATTTTATATCCTTTGCCACGGAAAAATTGAAACGACACATGCTTCTGTACGCCACGTGGACCACACCGCCTCTCTATCTGCCGTTATCAGTAGGGTCCGCTACGCTTACCCTACCGTTATCCGACAGGTCCGCTGCGCTTATTATGGACAACCGAACGACCCCGCCCCCCGCCTCCGTCATCCAGAAAATAGAAGCCGACGCCACCAAGAAAACGGCGGAAATACTAACCTCCGCGGTCCCCGATACCAACAAAGAAAAGGCGTTGGTCGGTGTTATGAATTCCGGGTTGGAAGCTTTCCGGGCGCAAATGGGCCGGAACCCCACCTACAGCGAAATGCGCGCCATGTTCGGATAAAAAACCACGTAAATCCATCCCGCCAGTTTAAAAGAGAGTGGTCGCCTTACCCATGTTTCGCCTAGAAAATGCCCACAAACTCGCAACCAAGGAAGACCCCCACCATCTGCACAAAATCCTCGGCGTCATTTGCATGGCCCACTTCGCTTACCGCATCGCCCTGCTCATGACCACCGGGCACATGCAGTTCCATCACCCCCAAGACGTGTATATGATCACCCTGCACGGGGCGCTGAGCATCAGTTCCGTCATATTTCATTTGCCGTCGGTCCGCAATGCCCTGAAACCCATGATTTACCCCGAATTTCGGGACCACAGTATCCTGTTTGCTTGCCGTTCCGTGGCCGCCTGTTGCATGCATTACAGCGGTTGCCATTATCTGTGGACCATGTTGCTGTGTTTGTCTACGATGGTCTCGGCCGACCGCATCACTCTATGCTACCAAGGCCCTGCTGCGCGGGGCCACCGGACCACCACCATGCGCAACATGCCGTTTGATGACGGGATCACTCCGGAGGACCAACTGCGCATCGTGCGCATGCATAGTCGCATGCAACTCGGCGCCACTTGGTTCATGCTCATCAGCACGGACGCGGCGTTTTTACCCCTCTTTGCGATTCAACTGGCGGCCTTTTTAATGACGCTGGTACGCAAGAGTATCATCACGAGCCGGACCTGGCATCTCTTGTACTCCATCGCACTCTGGCTCAATTACGAGGTCCTGGCGCAATTTACCCCGGGACAACTGGTCATGGTGACGATCCTATACAATCTTCATCATCAGGTCTGTTTCCCCCGCCGCGCGAACAAGTACATGGTCTGGGTCACACATTTTGTGGTGTACACGGCCTGGACAGAAAGCGGGTCGTCTGCCTATTTCACGCGGCAGGTGTACGGGGTTCTTGGATCCTTTGGATCCTTTGGATCCTTTGGTAAGGGGGCAGGGGCAGGGGCGGGGGCCGAGGTCCTGTGGACGCGGCTGGTCAAAGTGGCTGTGGTCGGATACTATGCGGGGAATGTCTACACGTATCGGACCCTTTTTGTTTGATGACTCTTTTTGCCCTTTTTACTGCTTTGTGTTATCGACCGTAAGATGTAACACTTTGTCTCTACGGAACATCCGTTCAACTGAAACAGACAGGAAGAGGATTCGGTCATCGTAAGAACGTATCGGTTCCTATAATTATGTATTTTCCAAGGCCGGGTAGAACCGGGCATTTAGACTACACCGACCACCCACCACCCCGTATCTTAGTGTTTTTTCACGGCCAATTGGTAACCCACATGTATCGTATCGTATTGCCCTTGGTAGGTATCTAAAAACGCATCCATGGTCTGTTTGATCTGTCCACCGCATCCTCCCCGATAATCGTCCATCCACATGATCCCTCCGGGGCTCAAAACACGAAAGCAGTTTTCCATGTCTTTGGTGATTTGATCACACATATGGGAACCGTCAATATAGATCAAGTTGAACATGACCGGGTCGTCACGGGAGGCAAAAAAAGCGTCCGACGTTGTCTTGTGCACCGTGATCTTTTCCCAATTGCCACACACCGAAATGTTATGGTCAAACCGTTCTTCTACGCCATCTTCTAAGAGACCCGCGTGATCATTGTCATCCATGCCTAAAAAAGGATCAACACATGTCATACGGGACAGGGGATGATGCAACAGATTATCCGCAAAAAACACACTGGACAGCCCTTCAAAACAACCAATTTCCAGTATATGATGTTCGGCGGACGCGTCCATAAACGCCATAATCTGGTGTTTGATCTCACTGTATAAGAACCATTCCTTGGAATATTTGTATTCTCCCGTCATGGATGTATAATATAACACCATGAAGGGTTTATATTGTTATAAATTTAGTTTTTCAAGGCCCGGGTCTATTCATTCCCGTGTAAATTTTGATTACGCCCACTCTTTACACCTTCGCGCAACGCCGTGCCCCCCGCCGATGCGAAGCGGCGCGTGGTAACGTTACTTTGCCTTATGTACCAGCAGAATCGCTCCATTCAGGGGGCTATTTAAATCGGCAAAAGTCTAAAATGGCTTGAAAGTTCCTCTACATAAATAAGCAGGTCGTGCGATTGATTTTGCCGCATTTTCTGCCAGATAAATGGCCGACCAGCGCCTGATGTTCACCGCGACTGCATGCTATTTCGTGTGTCACGTGCCCGAACTGTACGCCAATTACGTCAATAAAAACGCCAACATGTACAATATGCCCGAGAAGTTATTCATGTTGCTGGGCACGGTACTGGCGGTCACCTACGCCATCCAGTTGGGGGATTCGGCCATCTTGACCAATTACGGCCTGCAGCTCGGGATAGACGTGGTCGCCCTGACCATGCGCGGATACTATGTGTGGCTCAATTACTTCAAGACGACGGGGAATGCGACAGTCGCGTCGGACCCCGAGATTTCCACCTTGACACGGTGACGACGTCCTATTCTGTCGTCATCGTGTGATACTAATAATTATAGACCAAATTGTGTTGAATGCACCACTGGATGCATTTTTGGATGTTGGACTTGACCAAATTCTGGATTTTCACACGGTAAAAGTTCCGCTGGTTGGGGGTGTCCGACACCCGCCCTCGGCCCGTGGCCGGGAAATCCAGGTCCTCCACCCCCTTCATGACCGCGGCGTCTTTCATTTCGTCCAGCACGAGTGGTACCCGGCAATGGGGCATGCATTCGCCCACGATGAACGAGAGAGTAATATAAATATTCTCAATCTGGGCCTGCCCAAACACAATGTTGATTTCCTCCATGCGGTTCAAGAAATGATGATGTATGGGAGCATCCGGACGAAAAATGCCGCTGATCCAATGTGTGGTCGTTTCGCCCATGATGCAAGGTACGGCCACGTCGTGTCCGGACTGCAGCATCTTCCGAAACGAGTGGAACAGGTATGGATAATATTTGTACGACGACGTCGGCAAAAATCCTTTGCAGACCAAATATTTCTCGGAATTGGCCATCCGACTCGTGTTGGGCTTGGTCAAATACACCTTTTCGTACATGGACGACAAGAGCGCCATCATTTCTACCGTATGCTTCATGAAGACGTCAAAGACCTTGAGTACGAAACATCCCCCCGTTTTTTGCATGGAGAGGGCGTACACGATTTGACCGTACAGCAACTTGGTCATGTTGACTTCTTGGTGGTCAAAATCCAGGGAAAAGTCAAACCCGCCGTCGGCCGTAATCAGATCCATCGTACCGCCGTACAATTCATGCACATAGACGAAATTGTCCAACGACAGAATATTGCCGGTCTTGTCGCAACCGTTCTCCAGTTTCACTACATCCCGATGCTCATGCAGAAAATGCTGGGATTTTTTCCACCCGGGAATGTTGTAGTCATTGTTGTGCATATCCTGCAGCGTCATGCCAATGTACACGTCGTCGGAACGGTTGCGGTACTTGACCAAGGCTTCTATGAATCCCCCGGGACCCTCGGCCAAATGAAATGTCCGTATGGGACCGGGGGCCCGGGTACCCAGTTCAAAACCATGGATGAGCTCGGTCATTTTGAAAAAGGACCGGGACAGGGGTCGGTACCGGGAAATGCAGTATTTTTTGAAAGGAATGGTGGTATGAATGTACTCGTAGGTATTGGTGATCCGCTTGAACGTTTCCCAGTGTTGATCATATAGTTTGATTTGGTGTTTGATGTCGTTCAGATAATGCGACAACGACTCGTTGATGATGGGGGTAGGCGGCGTGTCGCTCTCCTGGACGTCCAAAAACATGTACAAGGAGGGGGGCAGCCTCGGCAACAAAAAATGGGGGGTCATTCGGTGTCGCGGGTCGGGGTGGGCAGCGTGATCGGGTAAAATATTCCTCGGCACACACAAACGTCTAAACATTCGTATCGCCAAATGCTTATGTGTTTTTCGGGGGCGGGTCCGTGAACCCGTAAAGATCGTAATCTATCATGGTCTTCCAAAACCACAACCGTTCCATGGTTTTCTCGTGCAAAATGGCCGATTGTTTGCGTCCATACTCGGTGACGAAGAGGTTGTGTTCATTGTGTAGAAACACCCGCTCCATGAAGAATTTCCGCGCATTGGTATAGGCCTCATACGTCGTCGCGTTTTTCGTATGCATATGAAAGACGATGGAACGGTCCACGTCGTACGCGGTCAGCAAATCGGCCTCGCGCACAATATGGTACGCGGTCTGGTAATCGCCCAACTGCGGAAATCCGTGCTGAGCGACGTGTGAGTACGACATGGACGACACAATGGCCTTGGTCATTTCGGTCTCTTTGTCGGTCAATTTATCCTGTAAAAAATGGTCAATCCTCGCAATTTCCGCCGTCTTGTCGGTATATTTGGCGTCGCACATGTCGTGCAAGATGGCGGCGGTGTAAATCATACGTTCTTGGGATTGTATACGGGGCCGAAGTTGTACCTCGGTTTTGAATATTTGGTGGGCATAATACAGCGTATTCATACTGTGGGACAAACCGTGGGATTCGTCAATACGGTGTCGCAACGCGTAAGTGAACACGTATCCAAACAGTTTAGAAATGAGCATCGTACGGCAAGTGATAGCGGGCGGGGGATCAGGCGGGGGAGAAGCGAGATCAGGGGGATCCAATACATTCACTGTGGGGCGACATCTTTGTATGGTTTTGGGGCGGGAGAACTGTTCTTGGGGTCCTCATGCGGTAGCGGTCTCGGTCCCGGGAGCAGGGCACTTCAACACCATTTTGGTCTTCAATTTCCTGGAACGGTTTTCCGGGGGCACGGCGGATGTGGCGGAGGGCGGCGGGATAGAGGGAATCTCCCGGACCCGGTTCTGCACGATTTTGCCTAAATTCTCGGTATGGACCGTGTGAATTTTCTTGAAGATGAAATACCGGTTGAGGAACGAAATCTTCTTTTCGTCCTCGGACATATCGGCCGCGGCACCGTAATCTTGCTGGGTGCTGCGCTTGCCCCGGCGCACCTCCTGCATCATCGCCGTATACAGCTCTTCAAAGGTGCCCGTTCCCGCCGGCATGCCCATCTTCTGCGCCTCGTCGTTGGTGACCAATTGAAACCCGTACATTTCCATCATCTGCGTCAAATACTTGAAATTGACCAAGTACTCGGGGAAGACCTGGTTGATGGTCTCTTGGTACACCTGGATGCGGAACCCCAGGGACATTTCCGTCTCCGGAAACGTGTCCTCGTCGTAATCCTTGACGATTTCCGCGATTTTGGTCCCGTTCTTCATGAGGGTCCAGGCGCCGCCCTTGGGCTTCTTGCGCAGGCGGTCAAAGACGGTCTGGCCGTCGTACGTGGTGCCGATGAAATAGCCACCCACGCGAATGCAGTCACTCACATTGCGCAGGAAACTGTGCAGGACCACCTCGTTCTCAAAGAAGTAGTGGATGGCGAATTGGCACGACCCCACGTCAAACCCGGGCTCGCCTACGCTGTAGGCCTGGAAGACGGCGGGCGGCAGTGCCTGCGGGTCCTTGTCCCCCTGCCCGAAAATTGCCTTCACATACCCGCGTTCGGTGGTGCTGGCAAACGCGTCGCCCGTATGCCGAATGTTTTTGCTGCTGTCGCCCACGAAGAAGAGGCACCGGGGCATGTTGGCCTCGCCGTGTTTCTTGCACTCGCCCAGGTACCGGGCACAGGCCCCGTCAAACGTATTATGAATATTGTCCCGTGACACGTCCAGGCCCAGCACGAATTTCAGTCGGCTCGCATACCATTTAGACAGATCCCCCGCTTTCCCACAGGCGAAATCCATCAACTGCTGCCCCGGCTGCGAGACCCCTTCAATGAGTCGCCGCTTCACATACAAATTATGGAAATTGCGCAGAGCCTGGGTATTGGTATCCTTCGTCTTTCGGTTGTAATACACGTCGTTTTGCGTGGTCGGACGGTCGGGAATCCCCTCCCCCGTAGTCAACATCGCCTGCGTGATGGGCTCGTGAATGGATGTCCAGTTGTTGTTCGCCACGTGGAAACTGTTGCCGTAATTATGCATGCCCGCGCGCAGCTCGGCCGTCTTGTCGTACCGCACCCGCAACGGCACCCACTTCCACGACCCTTCCCGCGCCAGGTCGTACCGGAACTCCACAATCATGTTGGCCTCAAAGTAGTCGCCCTCTTCGGTCACCATGACCCCCTCTTTACCCGCCACATCGCGCAGCGCCACGTGACAGAAGCAGGCATTGGGGTCGTAGGGGTCCGTCGGCTGAAACACCACCGGCTTGTATTTCTCCTCGTTGTCCGAGCCCCTCTCCCCATGACCGGAGGGAAGCCGACCGTGCAAGACGTCGTTGTAGGGATTGCGGTGGTCCTTCGGGTCATACCCACACTTCAGTATCAATGTCTTGTATTGGATCAACGTCTGGGCGCCGTCCAAGAGGCTCTGACCCGGTTCGTACAGGTAGCGCACTTCTTCTTGACCGCGCTTGTCGTGCTGGACGGTCACGAGGAAATCAATGGTATTGTACTCGGGTGGTTTCCACTTGAAGGAATGGGCCCAGGTGATTTTTTGAGGGCGACTGGCCTCGCCGATGCGGTCGGCACCGACCCCCATGCTGGCCGGGGTGAAGATGATGCCGTCGGTGTTATAGGGGAAATACCCTTGGTCTATTTTAGCCAACAGTTCGGCGCAGGCGGCGAAGATGGGGTCGTCGGCACTGCTGCCGTGGGAGTGGCCCGAGGGGGTCGACGCCACATAAAAGTTCTTCTTCTGTAAGATAATGCCGCAAAGAGGGGCGTTCTCTGCGATGGGGGTGAGCGACGTGGGGGCCGTCTTGGCGACGGCAGCGGGGTCGGCCGTGACCGGTCGCAGCTCCAGCGCCTGCAAATAAGCGTCTAAATGCATGAAGCGGAAATTGCCTTTCGCGCGGTCCTCCACATTCAGAGGATAGAAGCCCTCCTTGCGGACACTCTTCCCTCGCACAAAATAGGCGTCAAATGCCATGTAGAGGGACAGTGGTTCGCCCTGCTTGTCACGCGTAATATACTCGCCGTCTAGGATCGTATTGTAGAGGTCGGCGTCGCGTCCTTCTTCCGCGGAGGCACCCTTTTTGCGGGTCGTGCGGATGACCATGGCGCCGGTGAAGATGACGTGCATGGCGGGGGTGATCATATACATTCTTCCATTGGGGGCCACGAAGAGGAGCCGGCGTTCGCCGTCCGCCTTGTCGGTCACTGTGTAATGGTTGCGGATGTTGGGGGTTTGTGTAAGCCGCGAAGCGGCAACCCCTGATAATGGGGTAAGCCGCGAAGCGGCAACCCCTGATAATGGGGTCAGCTGCGAAGCGGCAACCCCTGATAATGGGGTCAGCTGCGAAGCGGCAACCCCTGATAATGGGGTCAGCTGCGAAGCGGGGTCGTACGGTACCAGGTTCTCCATCTGCAAGGTGTAGGAGCTGGGTCCGAGGAAATATTTAGGCAACACGACCTTGGCGTCGCGGCGGGCCAGGAAAGCGGTCCACGTCTCGGGGTCCGCGGCGCCCGGCTGCGCATCTTGTTGCGTCAACGTCAAGTAGTCCAAGAGGACCCGCGAGGTTTCCTCCAGACCGATGGGGTACTTGGTTTCCTGCAAGGCGCCTAAAATGAGCCGGATGCCCCGGCGCAAGATACCCATGACTTCCGGGAGAGACCGCTCCCCCATACGTTGATTGTCCACTTCCAATTCCACTTCGTAGGTTTCGGGATTGGTAAAGACCCCCGCGTCCTGGACCGTATACTGGGGGACCATGATGCGGTGGGTGGTTTTGGAGGTCTTCACGATGGAAAGGTCCACGAAGAAGGGGAGGTCAGGGTGCGCGAAGCGCACACGGTTCAGGTACCGGAACGTTTTTTTGCTGTTGGCCCAGTCGGCCAGGATGTTGCGGGTGGCGTCGCTGCGAGGACTGAAGTATGTTTCGTTCTGGTAACTGACGCGGAAACCCCAGTCGGGGAAATCCACGGGTTTCACAAAATTGCCGGCGGCGGCGGCTTCGCCGCCGCTACCCTGGGACGCCGTCCGTTTCTGTGTGAACTTGATTTTGTCGGCCGTGGCGTTGGCCTGGGCAGGCATGTCCAAGAGTTTAGGCAAACTGTTCGTACGACAGTATTCTTGGATGAGGTCCATGCCGGCCACCTCGGCACGGATATTGGACAGTTTCTGACGATTCATCTTGCGGTCGTAGTACTCGTTTTGAATCCGCAAAATATGGAGACCATGGGTGTTGCCGTCCAGGGGCGCGAATCCCGCCGAATAGAGGGTCTTGACCACATTTTCGTAGTCTATGTTGCTGATGGACCGGGCCAGGGGATGTTTCCCCGCTTGAGTACCAAAGCGGATTTCCAACTCGGGTACATTTTTTGTCTGGTATTTAGCGCCGGAAATCCAGGGATTGGTTTTCAAATAAAGTGCGACCATCTCTTCAAATTGCTTGGCGGCACCCTCCCCGGGGGGAGACGCACCTCGGTTCATGTGGATCGCGGACCGAGCGGTTTTCTATAAGATACCTGGATACTTCTATCTGAGTTTTCTTCACTCAGAGAGAACCGAATCAATTTTTGTACTGATAGCACAAAAATTGTCTTGTGACCTAATTTCTGTACTGATAGCACAAAAATTGTCTTGTGACCTAATTTCTGTACTGATAGCACAAAAATTGTCTTGTGACCTAATTTCTGTACT
>Ga0164296_1003136_pt1 | contig 15792 bp, 13 predicted proteins | sample GEODES057metaG_FD_113533 | JGI IMG/M metagenome (GOLD analysis project Ga0164296, IMG submission 113533) | Dystrophic lake water microbial communities from Trout Bog Lake, Wisconsin, USA - GEODES057 metaG | ecosystem: Environmental > Aquatic > Freshwater > Lake | place: USA: Trout Bog Lake... | reverse complement strand
GGCAATAATTTTAAGATACTTCCTTTAAGGGCTGCCTGGTAAATATCTTTGTCGCCCAGATCAGTAGTTAAAGTTATTATTGCCATTAATTATTCAAATATTTATTGCTAATCTTGTGCAAGCGTTACAAGCTACAAATATTCAATTTTTAATTCATAAAAAGTCTCGAACATAAAAATCTATTAAGTTTGACGGAGCTAAAAATATCTATCGAAAATGTGAACCCGGCTGTGTTGTGGGGACCAAACAATGACCACTTCGAGATCATCAAAAAGCAATACCCTAAGTTAAAGTTAGTTGCCCGTGGTAACGAGCTTAAAGTTTTGGGTGATGACCATGAATTATCGGTATTCGACGAAAAATTCAACCACCTGTTGAAGCATGTCGAAAAATTTGAGAATCTGAATATTACCGATATCGAAAGGATATTGGGATCGAAGGTTTCTTTAAGCGCATCTGCCGAACCCGCACCGTCTGATAAATCCACCACCGGCGAAGTGATCGTATTCGGTCCCAATGGTATCCTGGTAAAGGCGCGTACGGCTAATCAGCGCCGAATGGTTGATGGTATTGTAAGAAGCGATATTTTGTTTGCTATTGGCCCTGCTGGTACAGGCAAAACTTATACTGCAGTTGCGTTGGCTGTACGGGCATTAAAGAATAAAGAGATCAAACGGATCATCCTGACTCGTCCGGCCGTTGAAGCAGGGGAGAACCTGGGCTTTTTACCTGGCGACCTGAAAGAAAAGATCGATCCTTACCTGCGTCCGCTGTATGACGCACTGGATGATATGATACCGGCTGAAAAGCTGAAGGTTTACCTGGAGAACAGAACCATTGAGATTGCACCTCTGGCATTTATGCGCGGGCGTACGCTGGATAATTGTTTTGTGATATTAGACGAGGCCCAGAACGCTACCGATATGCAGCTTAAGATGTTCCTCACACGTATGGGACCAACTGCAAAGTTTATCGTTACAGGCGACGTTACCCAGATAGATCTACCTAAAAAACAACAATCGGGTTTACATACAGCTTTACGCATCCTGACCGACATTAAAGGCATCGAGATCATCTACCTTACCGGTGAAGACGTAGTGCGTCATAAACTGGTTAGGCGGATATTAGAAGCATACGGGGACATACAGTAGGCAATTGTTCATAGATCATAGTTCATAGCGCCTTTTGCATGAACTATCAACCATGAACCATGAACTAGAAAAACAATGGCATCAATAAAAGAAACACATTTTAATTTTCCAAAGCAGACAGCTTTTTACAAAGGCAAGGTACGTGATGTATATACCATCGACAATAAATACCTTGCTATGGTGGTAACTGACCGTATTTCGGCATTTGATGTGGTATTGCCCGAGGCTATACCTTATAAAGGACAAGTACTTAATCAGATAGCTGCTAAATTTTTACAGGCTACAGCTGATATTGTACCGAACTGGGTGCTTACTGTGCCCGACCCTTCGGTTACTATTGGTTGCATTTGTGAACCATTTAAAGTGGAAATGGTAATACGCGGTTATTTGGCCGGACATGCTGCACGTGAATACAGTGCAGGCAAAAGACTTTTATGCGGCGAAGTTTTGCCCGAAGGTTTGAAAGAAAATGATCAATTGCCCAAACCTATTATCACCCCAACAACCAAGGCATCTGTAGGGCATGATGAAGATATATCCCGCGAGCAAATATTGACTAGGGGAATCGTCTCGGCCGAAGATTATGCGCAACTTGAAAAATATACCAAAGCTTTGTATCAGCGCGGAACCGAGATTGCTGCCGAAAGGGGTTTAATATTGGTGGATACCAAATATGAGTTTGGTAAAGTTGACGGAAAGATATTTTTAATAGACGAAATTCATACACCCGATTCTTCCCGTTATTTTTACCAGGAAGGCTATGAAGAACGGCAGTTAAAAGGGGAGCCTCAAAAGCAGTTATCGAAAGAATTTGTGAGAAGGTGGCTGATAGAAAATGGCTTCCAGGGTAAAGATGGGCAAACGGTACCCGAAATGACACCCGCAATAGTTGATTCGATATCTGATCGTTATATTGAATTATTTGAACAAATTACCGGTGAGAAATTTGTAAAAAGCGACAATACCGATGTTTTGAAAAGGGTTGAAGCAGCAATTAACTCATCGTTAAGTAATTTGTAATTTTTTATTGTAGATAAAAAAATTATATCTTAGTAGCGTAAATAATAAAAAATGAAGTTTACTGTTGATAAGCACGAAAAATACGTATTGCTGAAGTTAAATGAATCAAAGTTAAATTCATTGATAACTCCGCAATTGAAATCTGAGTTGATATTGATCAATACCGAAGGGCAAAGAAATATCATCATGGATCTTTCGCAGATAAAATTTGCTGATTCATCAGGATTAAGCAGTTTGCTGGTAGGGCACAGATTATGCAAAAATGCAACCGGGGTATTTATTTTATCAGGGTTAAATGATGCGGTATCCAGACTGATCTCTATTTCACAGCTTGACAGCGTGCTTACTATTGTACCAACCACTGAAGAAGCCATCGACCTTATCTTTATGGAAGAAGTGGAAAAGCAATTGAAAAAGGAAGCGAAATAACACCTTTTACCGATTTCCCGATATGAAATTTGAAGTTACTATATTGGGAAGCAGTTCGGCTACGCCTATTTTTAACCGAAATCCTTCTGCACAGTCATTAAATATTAACGATCATCTGTATTTGGTTGATTGCGGTGAAGGAACGCAACAACAAATGCTGCGTTTTGATGTACGCTCAAGCAGGATAGACCATATCTTTATCAGTCACCTGCATGGCGATCATTACCTTGGCCTGGTAGGTTTGCTTTCGTCTATGCATTTGAACGGACGCACCAAAACCCTGAAGCTTTTTTGCCCCGAGCCGCTCAAAGAGATCATCGATCTTCAATTAAAGCATTCCGAAACTACATTACAGTACGAGATAGAATACTTTTTTACGAATGCTGAAAAAGCCGAAATAATATTGGATAACCCGGATATTACAGTAGAAAGTATCCCGCTGGATCATCGTATTCCCTGCACCGGTTTTATATTTAAGCAAAAAAAGAGGCTCCGCAAATTGATCAAGGATAAGATCGCAGCGTTGAATATCCCGGTTGAATTTTACTCGCCGATCAAGAAGGGTGCCGACTATACTGCTGCCGATGGCACGGTATACCTTAATAAAGACCTGACACTTGAACCAGAGCCGCCTAAGAGTTATGCCTATTGCTCTGATACGCAATATAACGAGCGCTATTTTAACCAGATCAATGGTGTGGATATGCTTTACCACGAGGCAACCTTTACGCATAGTATGCTTTCGCGTGCTGCGCTAACGCATCATACTACCGCTTTACAGGCAGCAGAGATAGCAAAATTAACAGCGGCAAAACGCCTGGTGATCGGCCATTTTTCGGCCCGCTACAAAACCCTGAATGAATTACTGGATGAAGCGCAATCTGTATTCCCCGCCACAGAACTTGCAATTGAAGGAAAAACCTTTATCATCGGGGAAGAGTAGGGAATTTTAAATTTGGTGTTTTTAAAATTACTTATCTTTCTTTCCGAAGACAGAAAAGCTCACATAGCGTTTTGGATGAGCCTTCAGATCAATAAATAATTTATTAAGGTTATTGGTAGCACTATCCAGGTTTCGGTAAAGGCGGTCATCATTCAAAAGTAATCCCATTGATCCTTTCCCGTTATTGATCTTAGCCATAGTAGCCTGCAGGTCGGCGATGGCTTTATTGGCATTTTCAAGGGTTTGTTTGATATTCGAATTCGCCAGAACGTTAGAAAAGCTTTCGGCGTTGCTGGCAATAGTGTTCAGGTGCGAGGTGCTGGTCTTCAGGTTGGCCGTAGTTGCTTCTGCGTTGGTTAAGATGCCATTGATATGTCCCGACTGTGAGCCTACCAGCGTATCGATCTTTTTGGTGGTTCCCTCGAGCGTATGCAGGGTATTGGCGATACTTAAAAAACTTTTATCAATATTCTTTTGAAATTCCGGATTCATGATCTTGTTGATCGCCGAAAGGGATGAATCCAGCTTGCTGATCAGTTGTTCGGTTTTCTTTTGGATCGGTTGTAAACTTTCGGCAAGACTACCCTGTACATCAGCCTCCAGTGTATCCCGGTCGGCTGCGAATTTTTTACTGTTACCCATCTGAAAAACAATAGCTTTAGAACCGAGCAGGTCGGTGCTTTCCAGCTTGGCTAAGGTATTGTCGGGGATATTATACTGAGGCTCAATTTTAAATTCTACTATTGTACGGCCATCCGGCTGGAGGGTCATTTTTGAGATATGACCTATCTGAAAGCCATTTACCAATACAGGTTTAGATACCGAAAGCCCTTCAACGCTGTTGTAAACAGCATAGAACCGGTTGGAAGCTGAGAATATGTCATTACCCCTCAAATAACTGTAACAGAGTATTAAAACCGTTATAGCTATGGTAGTTAGTACCCCTATTTTAGTTTCGTTTGATATCTTCATAGCATGTTTTATGTTGATTTAAGGTCAGTAATCAACGATTTAACATCAATTTTGTTTGTTAAAACCACCAACCTAACCGATAGCCTATATCCTATGATCAGCCACCCCAGGGTAAAAAACCCGTTTTTCTATCCGGCAATTAACTAAAATTATTTCGATGCCCAATCCCCGATACCTGATACCCAATACCAATTACCCAATGCCAAATCCCCAATCCCCACCTTACTTCCCAACTTCTTCTACCTCGTCCTTGTATTTCTGGATAGCTCTTACAATGGATGCTACTATTTCGTCTTGTCCCTTTTCCGAATTCAGGTAGTCTTCATCTTCATGATTATTGATATAGCCCGTTTCAACCAATACTGAAGGCATAGCAGTATGGTCCAAAACTAAAACTACCTGTTCTCTTACGCCCTCGCTTCTTCGCCCGTCAACCTGTGTAAATTCAGTATTGATCAAATCGGCCAGATGTATACTTTGTTTACGGTACTTATTTTTCATCTGGTTTAGCATAATGGCCGCCATTGGATCATCTGCTTTGTTTTCGCTTGAAGTTACTAGCTGATTATCATCGCCAATTTCTTCGTTTTCACGTATGGCTTCATTTTGCGGACCTATACGGTCAGTGCTATAAACCAGCAAAAGAACACCCCTGCCCGAACGATCAGGCACCCTTACAGTCTTATAAACAGGTTTATGATGTTTATGACCTACAACTTCACGTATAGTTTTATCAGGCAGTGAATTACAATGGATAGAAATAAAAATATCCCCGTGGTTTGCGTTTGCAATATCTGCACGTTTGCCCCAAAGAACATCATAATGATCCTGACGGGTCATAACAACTTTGACCTGGGGCAACTGTTTTTCTAAAGCGTCTTGCAATTTACGGGCTATTGCCAGCGTTACATTCCTTTCAAATGAATAAGTGCCAGGTGCACCCGGCGAAAAACGGCCACCCTGTGGTGGACGGTCGCCATGGCCAGCATCAACAACAATGGTCCTGATTTTGAAACCGGTGTCTGTAGGCCTTGTATTTGTTTTGGGGAAACCTGGATTTTTAAATGAAAAAAGCGTTAGAAATACTATAAGTGTTGATAAACCAAAAATCAATTTTTTAGATGCCTTATTTTTCATTCGTTTTGTCTGTTCTTTTGGTGGCTTTAACGCTTCGTTATTATTCGCTCACTATTGTGATGAATAATGTGCGGGTTTCATTATTTTTGGGCGCTGTTAATATTAAGCAAAATTACTATTCATAATCGACTTTGAAATTCGTTAGCCTGTTTTTTCTGCCCGTATTCTTCCTTTTGGCCAACGTGACAGCATCTGCTAAAAATAGCAGCGTTATCGGTCGCAGGCCTGTTATTGACACCATTATTAAATTAGATAGTGCCAAATACCGGAAATTGCTTAAAGGTAAGAAATCTGAGTCGAATTTGGGGACTCAAAAAGCCGTTAACGATACCAATAAGAATAAAGGTGGCCTTAAATCAATGGTTACGGCACACGCCGAGGATTCAACCTATTATGATGATGTTCATCAGGTACTTTATCTATATGGAAAAGCAAGGGTAACCTATGAAGATTTTGAGCTCGACGCCGATTATATCAGGGTTGATGAAAAGCATAAGCTGATCTATGCCAGCGGAAGCATAGATCCGATAACCCGACGCTATTTGGGCCGGCCTATTTCTAAACAAAAAAAGGAAAAGCCGGTAATTTCAGATTCACTGCTATTTAATTACGATACCAAAAAAGGTAAGATATACAACGCGTCGTCTGATCAGGACGGGAATTTTATTTCGGGCGGGCAGATCAGGAAATTAAATGGCGATGATGCCGCTTACGACCATGTTATCTTTAGCACCTGCGAATTACCCTATCCTGATACGCACTTTGGTATTGTGATAACCAAAGGTATTGGCGAAAAAAACCAGATATTTTCGGGCCCTGCATTCCTTGAAGTTGAGGGGATACCTTTACCGTTGGCAATACCTTTCGGCTTTTTTCCCAAACCGAATGCCCGTTCGTCAGGAGTGATAATTCCTACTTTCGGCGAGGACCAGAAATTGGGTTTTTACCTGCGGAACTTTGGTTATTATCTCGCCCTGAATGATTATGTCGACCTAACCAATACAGCCACACTGTATTCAAAAGGTTCCTACGAGGTAAGTTCGTCAGCACGTTATTTCAACCGGTATAAATATACTGGTACAGTTACATTCAGTTATAGCTCAACCAATTTAAAGCTACCCGGCGACCCGCCGTACAAAGATTTCCATGTCGACTGGTCGCATTCGCAAAACCCAGGCGCAAACCCGGGTACTACCTTTACGGCATCCGTTAACGCAGGTACCTCGGGCTTTTTCCAGCATAACCCGGCTACCGAAGGGTTCAATTTGCAAACGTTAACGGCAAATACTTTGCGTTCGAGTATTGCCTATGGTAAAACCTGGGCAGGAAGTCCATTCAATTTAACGGTTAACATTTCGCACAGCCAGGACCTCACCAACAAAACTGTAACCCTCGAATTGCCATCATTTAACTTTAACATGTCAACCATCAATCCATTTGATTCAAAAGATAGGGTAGGTACCCAACTTTGGTATCAAAAAATAACTGTTGGTTATAGTGTGCAAGGCACCAATAGGGTAAATAGTGTTCCTGAAGCCGAATTGTTTCAAAGCGCTACGCTAACCAAAAGGCTTCAGAATGGGTTTCAACATAATATTCCTATCAGTTTTAATCAAACGATTGCTAAATACTTCCAGTTTAGCGCCAATTTTAACTACAACGAATATTGGTATTTCCAATCGGTCAAAGAATCGTTTGCTCGGGGTAGCGTACCTGGCCGTGATTCGCTCGTTTATGATACCCTGGCTGGATTTAAACGTGCAGGACAATATACATTTGGTGCAGCTTTATCAACCAAAATATATGGTTTAATGACCTTTAAAAGTGGAAGCCTGATGGCGCTGCGTTATGTAGCAACACCTTCTATTGGCGTAAATTTCCACCCGGATTTTTCTGATCTGAAATATGGATATTACCAAACCGCCGTAAGCAACGCAACGGTGCCGTACCAGATATCCAGTCAGCGTTATTCTATTTTTCAAAACTCAGTTTATGGTGGCCCCAGTGCCGGCAGGTCGGCAGCTATGACTTTTAGTCTGGATAATAATATAGAGGCCAAAGTGCGTCCTAAAAGCACTGACACCTCAACAGTAGCCAAAAAAATAAAGATACTGGAAGGGTTTACCATATCAACTGCTTACAATTTTGCGGCCGATTCATTCCGCCTTTTGCCGATCTCGTTTTCAGGGCATACCACCCTGTTTAAGGATAAAGTGAACGTCTCCTTCAGCGGTACATTCGATCCTTATACCACTGTTGTACGTGATTCTATTATTAACGGTGCTGTTAGGACCTATAAAGTTCAGATTGATAAATACACGTTTCAGAACGGTAAGTTTCCTACGTTGGTACAGGCCAATGTTTCGGCAAGTGCCAGTTTAAATCCAGCGCTATTTCACCCGCAGACGCAGCCTCAATTACCCGGTAGCAATTTACAAAACATGAACTCCGAACAGGCTGCCAAGCTGGCGCTGATCAATAGTGACCCATCGGCTTATCTTGATTTTAATGTACCCTGGAACCTTTCGGTTAACTACTCCTTTACTTACAACAATCAATATACCAGTACCTATATCAGCAATACGCTGATGTTTACGGGAGATGTTAGCGTTACAAAAAATTGGAAAGTACAGTATACTTCTAATTACGACCTACGCAAAGGGCAATTAAGTAGTGCCACCTCATTTGGCATTTCCCGCAATCTGCATTGCTGGGATTTGTCGATGCAATGGCTTCCTTTTGGATATTATAAGTCGTACATGGTTACTTTAAAGGTAAAAGCAGCTATATTGCAGGACTTGAAGTTAACTAAACGCAGCGATTACACCAGTAATCAGTATTACAATCCATATCAATAATGCAGGCAGAAATTATAACCATTGGCGACGAAATTCTTATCGGGCAGATCGTAGATACCAATTCGGCCTGGATAGCACAGCAATTAAACATTATTGGGATACGTGTTAAACAGATTTCTTCTGTATCAGACGATCGCAACCATATTATTACCGCACTGAAGGAAGCGCACGAACGCGCTAATGTTATATTGATCACCGGTGGCCTTGGCCCAACCAAAGACGATATTACCAAAAAAACGCTCGCTGAATATTTCGGCACAAAATTGATTCAGAATGCTGACGCTCTTGCCAATGTAGAAGCCATTTTCAGGCGTTTAAGGGGAAATAGTTTTACCGAATTACTGGAAGTTAACAAACAACAGGCCCTGGTGCCTGAAAATTGTGAAGTGATACTCAATCGCAATGGTACTGCACCGGGTATGTGGTTCAACTATGATGATACCATTTATGTATCAATGCCCGGGGTGCCCCACGAAATGATGTATATGATGGAAGACCAGGTACTTCCAAAGTTAAAATCAACCCTGAAACTTCCGCATATCATCCATCATACCATTTTAACTGCAGGAGAAGGAGAGTCGTACCTGGCTGAAAAAATAGCAGATATTGAAGATTCACTTCCCCCTTATATTAAATTAGCCTATTTACCTAAACTCGGACAGGTTCGTTTGCGTTTAAGTGCCTATGGCGATAACGAAGACTTTTTAAAGCAAAAAGTTGAAGACTTTGCCGCCCGGATAACTGAACGTGTTGGAAAGGCAGTTGTTTCTCAGCAGGATATTCCCCTTGAAAAAGCCATTTTAGATTTCATGGACGAAAGGGGGCTCACGCTTTCAGCAGCGGAAAGCTGTACCGGGGGCTATATTTCGCACCTGATAACGCAACATTCCGGCTCGTCAAAAGTGTTTTTTGGTGGAGCGGTTTCTTATTCCTATGAATTGAAGGAAAGTGTGTTGGGGGTGAAAAATGAAACACTATGGCAACATGGTGCCGTAAGCCAGGAAACTGTGACCGAAATGGTTGAAGGTGCGCTGGCAAATTTCAAGTCGGACTATGCCATTGCTGTAACTGGTATTGCGGGCCCCGATGGAGGCACACCCGAAAAACCTGTTGGTACAGTTTGGATAGGTGTGGCGAAGGCGGGAAAAACGGTGACTAAAAAGTTTTCCTTTGGCAGCAAGCGCCGCCAAAACATAGAAAGAACAGCAATAGCTGCATTGAACATGCTGCATATTTTGCTGAATGAATTAAAGTAAATAAGTAATTTTGCCCTGTTAGTTTAAGATATATGGCTAAATACCAATTGTTACTGCCTAAAATGGGCGAGAGTGTTGCCGAAGCGACCATTATTAAATGGAGTAAAGCTGTAGGCGATACGATCGATGCTGATGAGACAGTAATGGAAATTGCTACCGACAAAGTTGATTCTGAGGTTCCTTCACCGGTATCAGGTAAACTTGTTGAGCAATTAGTAAAGGAAAACGATGTGGTGCAGGTAGGCTCGGTGATCGCAATTATTGACACCGGAGGTGAAGAGGAAAAGACGGTAGAAGAAGCACCTGTTGTTATCGAACAGCCGGTAGTTGAAGCAAGCCCTGTTAAGGAAGTTATTGAAGAACCGGTAGTTACTACCGAACAAATACCGGGTATAGAACAATTACAGGCTAAACCTGTAGTTGAACAGGAAATTACTGAAGGAAACAGGAGTTCGGGCAGATTTTATTCGCCTCTTGTAAAAAATATAGCTGCCCAGGAAGGTTTTACCCTGGAAGAACTGGATAAAATACCGGGAACGGGTGCAGAAGGTCGTTTAACTAAAGACGATTTGCTGAATTATATCCAAAACCCTGCTGCCTATAAGGCTGCAAACAGCCCGGTTACTGCATCTGAGCAGGCAAAACCAGCACCCAAGGTGGTAGAAATAGCGCCTGAGCCAGTAACACCCGCTGTTGTACAACCAGTACCTGCAAAACCTGCAGAGCCGGTTGCACAACCAGAACCAAAGCCAGCACCTGCAGTATCTGTTTCTGGTGGTGACGAGATCATCGAAATGGACCGCATGCGTCGTCTTATTGCTGATCATATGGTGATGAGCAAGCAGACTTCTCCGCACGTTACTTCTTTTATTGAGGCCGATGTTACCAACGTTGTTCAGTGGCGCGATAAAGTTAAAAATGCATTTGAGAAGAAAGAAGGTGAAAAAATAACCTTCACTCCGATATTCATTGAGGCTGTTGCCCGTGCTATCCGTGATTTCCCTTTGGTGAATGTATCCGTTAACGGCAACCAGATCATCAAAAAAGCGAACATCAATATCGGGATGGCTACTGCTCTGCCAAGTGGTAACCTCATCGTTCCTGTTATTAAAAAGGCAGATGAACTTAACCTTGTTGGCCTAACAAAAGCTGTTAACGATCTGGCTAATCGCGCCCGCAACAACAAACTGCTGCCCGATGAAGTAAAAGACGGTACTTTCACCATAACCAATGTTGGTTCTTTCGGCAATGTAATGGGAACACCTATTATAAACCAGCCACAGGTAGCGATATTGGCAGTTGGTGCTATCAAAAAGAAACCAGCGGTTATCGAAACACCTCAGGGTGATATGATCGCAATTCGTCATATGATGTTCCTATCCTTATCCTACGACCATAGGGTAGTAGACGGTGCCCTCGGTGGAACTTTCCTCCGCCGAATCGCTGATTACCTGGAGAAATGGGATGTCAACAGGACGGTTTGATTTATTGGGTATCGGGTATTGGGTATCAGGTATTGGGTATTTTTACTATGATAAGTAAAGTAAAATTAGCATCCTGTCCGTCACCAATAAATCCCCAAAATTATACTCACTCACTCACTCATTAAATAAAAAGAGGCTCCCGGAGGAGCCTTTTTTGTTCATAAACAAGCCGTAAAATTAGCCAATTTAAACAGCTTGTTTTTTAGCCGGAGCTAAACTGACCCCTTTCAGCTGATCGGCAAAGGCGATGAAGGCCTTTTCTGATATACGATGCTGGTTATCGATCAGTTTTTGCAAATTGATTTTTCCGATAACATATTTATAATTTCCCGAATAATAACGCTCTTGTATATACTCAAATCCTAATGCCTCAACCAGATCGTCATCCTCATAACGGAGGTAAATATTGATCTCGATGTCATTGGTGAACTGCAGGTCTTTTCTTGATTTTGCTTTTTTGTACTCGTACTGGTATTCGTAACGCAAAGCGGCAATATCAGATAATACGGCAGATCCTGTAGGGTGACCGCCCGCGCCCTTGCCAAAAAAGAATTGCTGGTCGGCAAAAGCAGCCTGTACTATAACGCCATTGTATTCATATTCAACATTGTACAGGAATTCTTTATCATTAACAAATTTCGGTAATACAAAAAGTGCTACATGCTGGTCGTCCAGTTCCTTGGCAACAGGTACCAGTTTGATCTTTAGATTCTTTTCGCGGGCGTATTGCAGATCGTATGCCGAAAGCGTTTGTATACCCAGGTTGAACACATCTTCCGGCTTTACGACGATGCCATAGGCATGGGCTGCCACTATCACCAGTTTGAATTTCGCATCAAAACCACCCACGTCCATGGTGGGATCGGTTTCAGCAAAACCCAGGTCTTGTGCCTGTTTCAATGCAGAAGCATAGTCTAAACCTTCAATAAAGCCTTTAGAAAGGATATAATTGGACGATCCATTGAAAATACCGCAAATAGAGTGCAATAATTCGTTGTCGTAATATTCTTCCAGGTTTCGGATGATAGGGATACTACCACAAACTGATCCTTCATACAACAAGGAAGTTCCGTGCTGATGCTGCAAATTGATCAGCTCTTCCAAATGATTGGCAATCATTTTTTTACTGGCCGATACTACGTTTTTGCCGGTGCTTAATGCTCTTGAAACGATCTCGAAGGCCGGTTCAGTTTCGTTGATCAGTTCAACAATGGTATTGATATCGGGGTTATTCAAAAGTTCATCACGATCGGTAGTGAACAATTCGGATGGGAGCGAGCGTTGCTTGCTGTTGTCTTTTATACATATTTTGACGATCTCGATATTCAGGTTTTTGGTTTTGATGATATCATGTAAACCCTGGCCTACTACGCCGAATCCAAAAAGACCAATAGTTAGTTTCTTACTCATGCTGATTGTTGTAGTTCTATAATTTTACCTTTTACGTCTGTCTTAAAAAATGATTGAATAACGTTTGTCAGAAACTCTGTCTCTATCAGGAAGCCATCGTGCCCGTAAAATGAGTCGAGTTCGGCAAAAGCCGCTTTCGGAATATGCCTGAACAGGAATTGTTGTTCTTCCAATGGAAAAAGCAGGTCGGTTTTAATACCGATCACCAGCGTTCGTGCTTTGATCTGGCTCAATGCTTTTTCTACGCCATTACGCCCCCGTCCTACATTATGTGAGTCCATTACTTTCGACAGATACCAGTAACTGTAGGCATTAAAGCGCTTAACCAGTTTCTCGCCCTGATAGTTCTGGTAGGATGAAGCTTTAAAATCATCTATCTTTTTATCGTCATCTTCCTGCTGTGTTAAGGCATAGGTTTTATAACCACGGTAGGAGAGTAGTGCGATACTTCGGGCAACTTTAAGGCCTTTTGCACCACCATCGGGCTGGTTGCAAAAAAAGCTGCGATCTGTGGTGATCGCCATGCGTTGCGATTCGTTAAAGGCAATGCCCCAGGGCGAATGCTTTGCGTTAGTTGCAATTAAAATGAGGTTTTTTATCCGGTCTGGTTCAATGATCGACCATTCCATGGCTTGCTGCCCACCCAGTGAGCCTCCAATAATGATATGGATGCTTTCCACGCCCAGGTGTTCGGCCAATAACTGATGTGCCTTAATAATGTCGCGCACAGAGATTTCGGGAAAAGACAGGTAATAGGGCTGTCCGGTGACCGGGTTAATACTCAAAGGCTGACTTGTACCATAGGGCGAACCCAGGATATTGGCGCAAACAATAAAATGCTCGTCGGGATTAAAATGATTCCCTTCGCCGAACAGTCCTTTCCACCAATCAAAAACATCTGAATTAGCGGTAAGGGCATGGCAAACCCAAACTACGTTATCCTTTTTCTGGTTCAGCTTGCCATAGGTATGAAAGCCTATTTCCAGTTGTGCCAGCTTTTTACCGGATTCGAGTACAAATTCTTGCTGATAATTAAATATTTGTAAGGTATTCATTTGGTTGCTTTGTTAATTAGGGAGCGACTATGTGCCGCTCCCTTCTCAACGTTTTTGTTTTTAGATTAAATCATCCGTTGTTCTTTTAAACTCTTTCTCCTCTATTTAAAAAGAAAACGGCTGAGTCCTCCCAAAAGGGGAGTAAATTATTGCGATCAGCGCTTATTTGATTTTAGCAAACGCTTGCTCAAAATCAGCTTTGATATCGTCTATATGCTCAATACCTACGGCAACACGCAATGAATTTGGTGTAACACCTGCGGCCAGTTGTTCTTCATCAGATAGCTGCTGGTGTGTTGTTGCCGAAGGTTGTATGATCAATGTCTTGGCATCGCCCACGTTGGCCAGGTGACTAACCAAAGTAAGACTGTCGATGAAACGACCTGCATCTTCTTTTGCGCCTTTTACTTCAAATGAAAGTACTGCACCAAATCCATTTTTCAGGTATTTCTTAGCCAGTGCATGGTAAGGTGAAGAAGCCAATCCGGGGTAATTTACTTTGGCTACCTGCGGATGCTGCTCCAGCCATTGTGCCAGTGCCAATGCATTATCAACGTGACGCTGAACGCGCAGAGAAAGTGTCTCTACACCCTGCAGGAACAGGAATGAATTGAATGGTGAAAGTGCGGGACCAAAATCGCGCAGACCTTCAACACGGGCTCGTATTATAAACTGGATATTGCCAAAGGGGCCACCAACTCCAAACACGCTCGAAAAAACCAGGCCATGATAACCTTCTGCCGGTTCGCTGAACTGCGGGAATTTACCATTGCCCCAATCATAGTTTCCTCCGTCAACAATTACACCACCAATGCTGGTACCGTGACCACCAATCCATTTTGTGGCAGATTGTACCACGACGTGAGCGCCGTGTTCCAGCGGACGGAACAAATATCCGGCAGCACCAAAAGTATTGTCAACGATCAATGGCAGATCGTATTTTTTTGCCAAGGCTGCAATTTTTTCAAAATCGGGCACGTTGAACTCCGGGTTACCGATAGTTTCAGCGTAAATTGCTTTGGTGTTTTTGTCGATCAATTTCTCCAATTCTTCTGCCGAATCATTTTTAGCGAAACGGGCATCGATACCTAAACGTTTGAAAGCAACTTTAAACTGGTTATAAGTACCACCGTAAATAAACGGTGATGACACAAAGTTGTCGCCTACACTAAGAATATTATTTAAAGCAATAAATTGAGCCGCCTGTCCCGAACCGGTTGCTAAAGCAGCTACGCCACCCTCAAGGGCCGCGATACGCTTTTCGAAGACATCCGTTGTTGGGTTCATGATACGGGTGTAAATGTTACCAAATTCCTTCAATGCAAATAGGTTTGCACCGTGTTCGGCATTTTTAAATACGAAAGAAGTTGTTTGGTGGATAGGTACTGCACGGCTGCCCGTGGTAGGATCCGGCTCCTGGCCTGCATGTAATTGCAGTGTTTCAAATTTTAATGTTGACATGGCGTTACGTTTTTGTTTAAATTTTTATTATTCGATTTATAATGAGTTTTTGCAAATAGCTGACAAGCTGGTCTGATCCTTTGGGGGACACGCCTGAATTTCAGTCTCCGGAAATAAAGCGCGAACCGCGATCAACAGCAACAAATACACATAGACATACGGCATGAAACAAAACCGTACGATGATGTGAACCCTGCAGAGGGACTAAAAAATACTTGTTGAATGATGCAAATCAGACTTTTCATGGTTATTAATTTATATTTCCCGGAGATCCATTCTCCGGGCCAGGAATTGGCACCTTCTCATTTTGAGGGTTGCCAGCGGGTCATTGAGCCTGATCTCTCGCCGCTTCTTTATAAATCAAAACCTGTATGAGAGGAATTGATCGAAAGGTATTGCTACCAAATAATGTTGCGAATATAAGCGATAGCAAAGTAATTTTCCAAATTATATTTCTTTTTTGGGGAATAGGGCTTTTGCTTCGCGTCATTGGGTCATTGGGTCATTGGGCATTTGCTGCGCGTCATTTGCTGCGCGTCATTGGGTCATTGGGCATTTGCTGCGCGTCATTTGCTGCGCGTCATTGGGTCATTGGGCATTTGCTGCGCGTCATTTG
>Ga0164296_1003130_pt1 | contig 15800 bp, 15 predicted proteins | sample GEODES057metaG_FD_113533 | JGI IMG/M metagenome (GOLD analysis project Ga0164296, IMG submission 113533) | Dystrophic lake water microbial communities from Trout Bog Lake, Wisconsin, USA - GEODES057 metaG | ecosystem: Environmental > Aquatic > Freshwater > Lake | place: USA: Trout Bog Lake... | reverse complement strand
GTCAACTCCCTCAACTGCTCTGGCGCAGGAGCCAAGAGGAGTGGATCTCCTCGAAATTTATTCAACACAAAACCACGAATCAAAGCCCTATCGCTCTCCTCTAGCAGCGCCCAAGTGCCATACAAATGTGCAAATGCGCCTCCACGGTCGATGTCACAAATCATCAAGCACTGGGCTTGCGAGTGCCTTGCCACTCGCATATTGACAATATCATTGGCCATCAGATTAATCTCAGCAGGTGAACCTGCGCCCTCGATCACGATCACATCGAACTCTTGGCGAAGTGCGTCCAATGCGGCTGCAATGGTGGGCCAGACTTTTTCACTTCGTCCCCTCCAAGGGGTATGAGTTAACTCTTGATCGACTTGGCCCATCAATACAACTTGGCTATGGGTATCTCTTTCGGGCTTGAGGAGCACTGGGTTCATTCGGACATCGGGCTTTGCACAGGCTGCCAGTGCTTGGTAATATTGAGCGCTACCAATCTCGCCTTCTCGACCCAGAGCCTCTACGACACGGGCATTGTTGCTCATGTTTTGAGCTTTGAAAGGGGCAACCTTCAGGCCTTGGCGCGCATACCAACGGCACAAAGCTGTGGCAAGCCAGCTTTTACCAGCACCACTGGTCGTCCCCAGAACCATCACACATTTAGCCAACAATGGAGTGTCTTTCTTGACTTCGATGTCTCTTGGTGAGGAAATTTGAGTTCATGACCCTCATGCACTCAAGTGAACTTGGCATGATCAATCCTCAATTCCGCGTTGTGCTGGTACCCCGGCTTCAAAGGCGTGCTTGATCATCTTCATCTCCGTGACCGTATCAGCCAACTCAATAATTTCAGAGGGACAATTACGACCGGTAATGACTACATGAACCTCTTTGGGACGCAGCTTTAATGTTTGCAACACATCATCCAACCCTTGCCAGCCAAAAATGAGTGGGTAGGTCATCTCATCGAGAACGACCATAAAGTATTTGCCACTCAAAATACTCTCCCGCGCTTTGAGCCACCCCTCTCGGGCGAGCTGGGCTGAACGCTCCAAATCTTGACTCTTCCAACTAAAACCGTCTCCAAGCCCTTCAATGGGGATACCCAGTTGCTCAAACACCCGATGCTCTCCAAAGCGAGCCGATGGCACTTTCATGAATTGATAGATTTTCACGGCCTTACCACGCCCATGGGCGCGCATGGCCAAGCCAAATGCAGCGGTACTCTTTCCTTTGCCATCGCCCGTATTGACAATAACAAGGCCTCGGCGCTCACCCGTGGAGGCTTCATAGGGCTTTTCTGTTGGGGGGGCTTTGATCTCCATCTCTATCCTTTAAATCTTGGGCAGGGCGATCCAACGCCCCGCTACCTGTTGAACCTGAATACGATTATCAAAAACGCTCTCGATTGCTTGATGCGTCACACGATCGTTCACTAAACCTTGATGCAATATCTTTCCTTGGTCCATGACCACCAATTCATCTGATAACAACGCCATCGAAACTTCATGCAATACACTGATCACGGTGCGGTTTTGCGAAACAAGCTCTTTGACCAAGTTTAACCAATCAACCTGATGAGGAGGATCCAAGTTGCTCAAAGGCTCATCCATCAAGACAATCTCAGACTGAACGGCCAACACTCTAGCCAGTAGAACTCGTTGGCGCTCTCCGCCTGACAACTCACCCAAGGCTCGCGTTCGCAAGTCCCACGCATGGGTCATTTCAAGCGCATGCTTCACGCATTGATGATCTTCCTGTGTCGGTGCTGAGAGCCAAGATCGATAAGGAATTCGTCCCAACATCGCCACATCATAAACACTCATGTCTTCACCGCCCGTTTCTTGCTGCCCCATCCACGCCAAATGTTGTGCTTTTTGAAACCGTGATTTTTGAGTGGCCTCAAAAGAAGGCAAGATGACTTGTCCTTGGTGCTCCAACAATCCAGCCAAGGCCTTGAGGAGTGTTGTCTTGCCAGAGCCATTAGGTCCCACAATACTGGTCCAAGCACCTTTCCTGATTTGCAGATTGATACCGCTCAGGATCTCACTTTGCGCCAAAGCAACCGAAAGATTTTGAGTGCAAATGGCATTCATAACTCACCGCCTGCTCGAGAGAATTGTCTTTTTTGCATCAGCCACAATAAATAGCCCCCACCCAGCACTGCGGTCAATACACCGACGGGTAACTCTCTGGGTGCGATTAAGCACCGGGCTAATATATCGGCCACGCCCAGCAAAGCAGCCCCCATCCAACTCGAGAGAAACAATAAGTGTGCATGCGTGACTTTGACCATTGATCGAACCAAATGAGGAGATACAAGACCCACAAAACCGATCAACCCTGTTTGAGCAACCGACAAACCCACGGCCAGCGCTAAGACAACAATGAGCAAAGCTCGCATAGGACTGATATTGAATCCCAAACTGATCGCGGTGGACTCACCCAAAGACAAACCATCTAGAAATAGTCCCAAAGCAATAGAAATCGATACACAAATGAGCCACCCCATGAACATCAGCCCCACTGAGTTCCAGCCAATATAGCTTGTGCTCCCCAACATGAAAATTTGCATGGACTGCAGGACCTCAGGCTCAAGGAGGAGCGTGAGCGAACACAGTGCTCCCAACAAAACACCCACCACAATCCCGCACAATAAGAGCCTTAGAGTGTGTTGAAATCCACGCGCAAGTGCCAGCGTCAAAAGCACCGCAGCCGTGGCTCCAATGAATGCCGCTCCAGTCAAACCCAAACGCGTAAGCCAATCACTAGAGCCAGGAGAGATGCGAAAAGCCACCAACGCCAGGGCTACTCCTAGCGTGGCACCCGAGGCGCTTCCCAGTAAGTAAGGATCGGCCAAGGGGTTTCTAAAGAGTCCTTGAGCCAACGCACCCGACAAGCCCAGTAAGCCCCCACAGCAAAGCGCACCCAAGGTTCTGGGAAGTCGAATATCCAAGACAATGGAGGCGAGGATAGGATCACTTTGAACAAAGCCAAACTTAAAAAATCCTGCACTCCCCACTGACACCCCCCAAAAAAGTACCCCCAAGCAAAGGGCGAGTAAAAGGAAGAATAACTTTATGGCTGAATGCTGGGCTTGGGTATCTGAGCTCACCTCATCACTCCCTTTGCCAAGATGCAACGAGCGAGAATACCCGCTGATTGGCCCATGCGAGGCCCAGGTCTAGCGACGATATCCTCCTCATTTTTTGAGATCACACAAATTCGCTGATTTTTGATCGCATTGATACTCCCCCAACCAGGTCGGTTTGGTAAGGCAATGGCCTCCTGGCTGGAGATGAAAATGATCTGGGGATTGGCCTTCACAATGAACTCGGGATTGACCAATGGGAAAGCGCCTAGGGAAGAAGGAATGATATTGCTCTCACCCAGTCTAGCCAGGAGTTCTCCTATAAATGAGGACTCGCTCGCCGCGTAAGGGCCGCGACTTACTTCAAAATAAACCTTTAAGCCCTTGAGTTTTGCCGGAATCGAGTTTGCCGCTTGGTTGATTTCTGAATCGATGGTACGCCACAATTTTCCCCCATCCTCTACACCCAACAAGGTCGCCAAAGTTTGAATAACTCGTTGAACATCGGCTTGATTCTTAGGCTCGAGCACCAAGACCTTGACCCCCAAAGACTGTAACCTCTCGACAGCCCTGGGTGCATGGGACATTACAACAGCATCGGGCTTCAAAAGCAAAATAGCTTCGATATTTGGATCCAAACCACTGCCCAAAGTAGCCAAGGGCGCCAAGGACACGGGAAAGTTTGAATTGCGGTCAACACCGACTAGGCGATCACAGGCATTAAGAGCACAAACCATCTCTGATAAGGACGGCAATAAACTGATGACGTGCGCAGCAGGTGCTGGAAACTCCAACACAACTCCTCGGTCATCTCTCACCTCTATGGCAAAGAGCAAACCTGAGGACCACAAGCCCAAGCAACACAATATCAACTTCTTCATGATTCAAGACAAGCTCAATTGAGCCAACACTTGAGTGTTGGTTCTTTTAAAAGAATCATGAACTTCGGGGCACAAAAGTTTCTCAACCACAACGTCGAACCCGCGGTTAAGCACTGGATCACATCCTTGCATGAAAACCCTCGTTCATGAATTCCACCTGTTGAAGCCGGTATCCGGGCTAATGGGTTCAGAATTTAACCTTCCCAAGTCAAAATGACTCAGTGGCATTTGAAATTCCTAGTTTTCCTACTGAAAACTTCCCACTTACCGTTGCGGGGACAGCATGGTCACTTGATGAAGTTCCAATTTCCCGTTTAACTGCCATTGAAGAAGATCATTGGCGAGCACTGTCAACGACTTGACTCTATCACATAGATCTCACAATAGATCACTATAGGGAAAATATCCAAGATAATTTCATCTGATAATTGTCTTTTATCAGCCGAAAACGGCGCATGTTGATGTTTAGAGTAAGTCTTCAGTCTTGTAAGGGTGTCAGCCCCAAAAGACGGACCCTAACGGTTTTGCCTTTGATTCGACCTTCTGACAAACGCTTGACAGCTTCTCGAGCAATGTCTGCGCTCACAGCAACATAGGTTGAAAATTCATTGACATTGATCTTGCCTATTTGCTCCTTTTGGAACCCCGCCTCCCCAGTCATGGCTCCAAGCACATCACCTGCTCGAATTTTTTCCTTTCGCCCTCCCACGATTTGAAGCGTGGCCATGGGTGCGGGAAGGGGTCGAGATGAATGAGCACTGGATTTGAGTTGACTCAATTCAACCCAAGTAGATTCTCTGGCCTGGAGTAGCTCAATTTTTCCAACAAACCCCATCTCGTCCATCTCCACCAAAGTCAGGGCCAAGCCCTTGGCACCCGCACGGCCCGTTCGACCAATGCGGTGGAGATGCACCTCTGGGTCAGGACTCACATCGACATTGATGACAGCGGCCAACTCAGACACATCCAAGCCTCGGGCAGCCACATCTGTGGCTACCAAAATATTACAACTGCGATTGGCAAATTGGATCATCACTTGGTCGCGCTCCCTTTGTTCCAACTCACCAAACAAGGCCATGGCACTAAAGCCCAAGGCTTGCAGGTAAGTCACGAGCTGGCGACATTGTTGCTTGGTGTTACAAAAAACCAATGCATTGGTGGGTTGGTAGTGTTCGAGTAATTTTGCACAGGCCGCGAAACGCTCGGGATCAGTGACTTGAAAGTAGAGTTGCTCAACCACACCCAATTCGAGTTGTACCTGGACCTTAACGGTTTTAGGATTTCTTAAAAACTGGGCAGCCAACTGTTCAATGCCTTGCGGGTAGGTGGCTGAGAACATCAAGGTCTGACGATTGACTCCACACTGTTGAACCACTTTTTTAATGTCATCCATGAAGCCCATATCCAGCATTCGATCTGCTTCGTCCAACACCAGTGTTTGAACTGCACCCAAGTGCAAGTTGCCCTTGTCTATATGATCGAGTATTCTTCCTGGGGTTCCCACCACAACGTGAGCGCCATGCATTAAGCTGTTGATTTGCGCGCGAAGTGCAACGCCACCACACAAGGTGATCACTTTGATGTTATCAATAGCCCTGGCGAATCGACGAATTTCCTGCGTTACTTGATCGGCCAATTCTCGTGTTGGACAAAGAACCAAGGCTTGAACGTTCAATCGAGGGGCCTCTAGCTTTTGAACCAGGGGCAATGCAAAAGCCAACGTTTTACCGCTTCCTGTGCTGGCTTGTGCGATCAGATCGTCGCCCTTTAAGGTGAGCGGCAGACTCAAAGCCTGAATTGGGGTCATATGGGTCAAGCCCAATTGATTCAAATTATTGAGAAACTCAGCCGGTAGGCCCAGACTCTCAAATCCCAGTGCTTCATTGTTTTTAGTGGTATCCATGGAGTGCATTATCGTCTTGTCTGAATTAAAGTCCAAGATGCAACTCTTAATTTGGATCCATGATGCAAACCGAGGCATTGAAGTAAGGTGTTTTTTTCAAAGCTCGTAGGTTTAAATTTCCCCCATCTAAGGAAACTCACCCATCTGCACCCAATTTCTATTGAATATCCTCCACCCTCATTCTTTGATCACCATGAACTTCAAAACAACTAAATGTTATCTTGCTTTAATGATCATGACCTTGGGCCTGATATCCCATGTTGTCTTTGCCCAAGGCATCCTGGGTGAATGGTCCAACGTTCAAACTCCTGCACCACCTGCCTTAGAGGACATCTCCATTGAGCCCAATCACACCGCACTTTTAGTGCTTGATGTGACGACACACACTTGCAACATGGAGGTGAGGCCTCGTTGTGTGGCCATGCTGCCCAAAGTGAAGCAATTGATAACGAAAGCACGGGCCAAGGGTCTATTCACAGTCTACGCTCTGGGGCTTTTACCAACCCCTGGAATGCCCTCTGATATTTGGCCAGAGGCAGCAATGCTCGGGGGAGAACCCTATGTCAGATCGGGACCCGACAAATTTCTCAACACTGATCTTGAAAAAATTCTCAAAGACAAGGGTATTCAAACGGTGATTGTGACCGGTACCGCCTCTCATGGCGCGGTGCTATACACCGTTGGTGGCTCTGTTTTCCGAGGCTTAAAGGTCATTGTCCCCGTTGATGCGGTCTCGGCTGAGAGTACCTACGCAGAACAGTACACCCTTTGGCACTTTAAGAATGCCCCTCGAATGGCAGCCAATGTCAAGCTCACCAGTGTGGATCAACTGCATTGATCCCTTGGGATAAGCGTTTAGGAGAACCATCCCCAACATAGGGGATAGCTCCAGCCCCAAAACCTTAACAAACAATCAATTTTTGTAGGATTGGGCTTTCAGAACCATAGCTTAGATCCAAGCGAACAAACTTGAGTACACTCGTCACTCTGTTTAGTCTGGACTGGAAATGGAATACCCATGCACCAAAATAGTGCAACTTCAGGTACTCTATTTGCTCTTACAGTTGTATATCAAAAACACGACCCACAAGGATCCACAACAATGAACTCCATTAGAAATAAACTCATCTTAGTAAGCGCCATGGCATTGGGCCTCTTCACTTTGAGTGCTCAGGGTCAAAATGCGTTGGATAACATTCAAAAATCCAAACTTATTAAGATTGCAATCCCAACGGATTTTCCTCCCTATGGTTTTGTGGGCACTGACTTGCAACCCAAGGGTTTGGATATTGACATGGCCAACTTGATCGGTGCCAAATTAGGTGCAAAAGTCGAACTCCTCCCAGTCACTAGTGCCAATCGGATTCCATATCTTCAAACTAAGAAGGCCGATTTGGTCATCTCAACACTTGGTAAGAATGCCGAACGCGAAAAGGTGATTGATTTTGCGGCTGCTTACTCCCCTTATTTTCAAGCTGTTTTTGCTCCCAAGTCCATGACGGTGAAGTCTTTTTCCGACTTGGCTGGGAAAACTGTTGCCGTGACCCGTGGCGCAATGGAAGACCAAGACTTGACCATGGTGGCTCCTAGCAGTGTTGAGATTCGACGCTTTGAAGACAACAACGCGACAGTGGCGGCCTTCGTCTCCGGCCAAACTCAAATGATTGCTACAGGCGCTTCGGTGGCCGGTAACTTAATCCAACAAAACCCACAACTGAACGCTGAATACAAACTGTTGCTCAAAGACAGCCCCAATTTCATCGGAGTTGCGAAAGGGGAAGATTCTTTGCGCAATAAAGTCAACGAGATCGTCTCGGCAGCAAAAAAATCGGGTGAATTGGAAAAGCTTGCACAAAAATGGCTTGGTCGAGGTGCGGGTAACTTACCCGATTAAACCCAAGGTCCTTCATGGCCATTGAGTTTGACTTTCTCTCTGTAGTGCAAGAGTGGCCCTTGTTGGCCAAGGGATTTCTTTTATCATTGGCGATGATTGCCCTGTCTGGGGTCTTGGGCATTCTTTTGGGGGTCATCATCTCTTGGGCAAAAACCCTTGAACGTCCTTTTATAAATTTCCTTACCTCTACCTATATTGAGTTGCTCAGGAACACGCCCTTCATTGTTCAATTATTTTTCTTGTTCTTTGCCCTCCCCTCCTTGGGAGTGAAACTCTCTCCACTCACGGCCTCCATGCTGGCAATGAGTATCAACCTATCGGCTTATAGTGCTGAGATATTGCGTGCAGGCATTGAATCTATTCCCAGTGGTCAAGTCCGTGCGGGACAGAGTCTGGGGATGACCCAACATCAAATTTTCAAATGCATTGTGCTACCTCAAGCCTTTAAAAATACTTGGCCTGCTTTGGTGAGCCAAGTGGTGATTGTCATGTTGGGCTCTGCTGTTTGCGCTCAAATTTCTACCGAAGAGCTCAGCTACGCTGCCAATCTGATTCAAGGCCGAAATTTCCGAGCATTTGAAGCATTTTTTGTTGCAACTCTACTTTATCTAGTGATGAGTATCTTTGTCCGATTTTGTTTGGATCACTTCATCTCTAAACTGATCTTCAGGGGGCCCCGTGGTTGATTTCAGCCTTTGGGATATTGCACGCAACTTGCTTTTGGCAGCGAGGTGGACCTTACTGCTGTCACTCATTTCATTTATTGGAGGCGGCTTGGTCGGTATTTTGATCCTCGTGATGAGACTATCCAAACTTAAAGGTTTAGAAATTTTTTGTATCGGTTTCATTAAACTGTTTCAAGGTACGCCTTTACTGATGCAGCTTTTTTTAATCTATTTTGGCTTTGCCCTTTTGGGAATTGAAACCAGCCCTTGGAGCTCAGCGGTGATTGCTTTAACTCTGTACAGCAGTGCATACTTGAGTGAGATATGGCGAGGTTGTATAGACTCTATTCCCCAGGGACAATGGAGTGCCGCCAAGAGCCTAGGCCTTCACTTTATCGACCAGTTGAGATTTGTCATCGGCCCGCAAGCACTAAAAATCTCGATTGCTCCCACAGTTGGCTTTATGGTCCAAGCCGTCAAAGCCACAGCACTCACATCCGTCATAGGATTCATTGAATTGACAAAAGCCGGGACCATGATCTCCAATACGACCTTCAAACCATTTTTAGTGTTTGGCTGTGTCGCCATCTTGTATTTCATCATTTGCTTTCCAATCAGTTGGTATTCCAAAAGACTAGAATTGCGTTTGACTTTAGCCCGATAAATTGATGCGTTTTCGTACGCTTTACAAAACACAATCACTTACTCATCAGATCTCTCAAGGTTCGCTAAAGTCTTATCGTATTCCACTTAGTAAATCAACCACAAAGAACTGATGAGCAATTCTTTTCAGTGCACGCAATGCGGCAAATGTTGTATAGGACTCCATATCCCGCTCAGTATCCAAGAATCCATCCTTTGGATCTCTAGGGGCCATCATGTCAAAATATTGGTCGAGGCTATCCCATGGATACCAAACCAAACTTTATCAGATGACACATTAAAGAGAAAAGAAAAAATAACTTTTAGTGCAATCAGTGGCACGCTGCCCATTCGAGTTCAAGTGACTCTGGTCGGCTATTTTATGGAAGCCTGTCCGAACTTAGATTCCCATAATAGATGTGGAATTTACGATCAAAGACCCATGACTTGCAGGGTCTACCCGTTTGAATTAAATCCGTCCATTGCGCTCGATCCCAGTAATAAATTGTGTCCTACTGAAGCATGGGACCTTTCCAGATCAGTACCCAATGTACAGTCCAAAACAAGTCTCCAAATTTCAATCATCGATACGCAGACTCAAAACGTCATTGATGCTATCCACCAAACAAATATAAATGAAGTCAAGCTCAAAGAATATTTGTGCGTAGCCTTGGGGATTCAAACGTGCTCCCTCTCCAATGATGGCTATCTTTTCCATATCGTCGCTCAACAAAAACTTCTAGAGTGTTTAGAGTCTCTGACAAAACTCAATGACACACAACGTCATTCTCGATCCGAACCAATTCCATCCTGGTTAATCTTGAGTAAGAGTGAAGAAACACGTCAAAATTTAAGTGAGATAGGCGCCTTTTGTTACTCAAATTCCGATGTGGATAGTGAGAAAGAATATATTCACTTTTCTTAGCCCCCATAAGTTCAAGATCAAGATCAGTAGCAAAAGAAAAATAGTTACCCCCGCTTCGTCTTTACGCGGAAGTACCGTTTCTTTTCAACCTGTCTCTAATTGATATTCAGTAGCGCATTGACTGAACTTTGCGATTCACGATTGTTTTGTCAGTCTGCCATTAAAACGATATCTTATTTAGATCACAACAATGGGCAACTCAAAGCTTAAATCAAATTATGAAATTACACCCACAAAAGCTTTAATTTTTTATTTCTACCCCAACTGCTATTTGGTGAAACAGCGTTTCGTGAAAAAATTGAGTTGCGAGACAAATCTGCTTCAATAACAGTCGATCTCTTCATAAAACCAAGTGAGCAATTTCAGCTATTGAGAAGTCTTACCCAACCAAGCACTCATCCTCAATGAATTAAAGTTTTATTTCCATGATCTGGTTTTACTGGACAAATGCTTTTTGAAAATAGTCGCAATAGGCGATAGTTTTTTCCCCTTGGGACTCACAATATGCCAACTCGATTCAATAGGAAATCCCTTACAACTTAAAATTGAAACGTCATTAAGATCTGATTTTTCACCCAAAGAATATACCGATAAAACCGCCAACCCCAATCCACCAATCACAGCCTGTTTTATCGCTTCATTACTCCCCAATTCCAGCCTTACATCAGGTATAAATTTTATTTTTTTGAAATGAGCATCAGTTGCCATTCTGGTTCCAGAACCTTTTTCCCTGAAAATGAATTTTTCATCTTTCAATAAAAAAATATCGATGTTTTTTTTCTTAGCCAGTTGATGTGACCTAGGTGCAACCAACATCAAGGGATTTGGCATAAAAATTTCGTCTTCGATGTCTAAATGTAAGGGGGGTTGAGACATGATATAAAGATCATCAAGATTCTCTTCAAGTCTCTTGACCACCCCATCCCTATTCAACACTTCCAGTGAAATATCGATTTGAGGGTATTTTGTACAAAAGGTCCCCAATATTCTAGGAATGAAATATTTGGCAGTACTCACCACAGCAACCCTTAATTTACCACGCGTCAATCCTTTCAAGCCGTCAACTTGCTGTTCAAATGCCTCCCACTCTTTAGTAATCGCCCGGGCTGTGTTAACCAACTCATGACCCATTTGTGTCAAATGAACTCTTCTAGCGACAACTTCATATAAAGGTAACCCAATGCTATCGGTTATTTCTTTCAACCCCATGGAAGCTGTGGGCTGAGTGACATGCACTTTGCGAGCGGCCGCACTCACACTTCCAGTTTCTGCCAGTGCCAAAAATAATCTCAATTGACGAAATGTAATATTCATAGGTATTAATCTATATATTTTTAATGTATTTTCGATTTTACTTTATACATGAATATTTTTAAAATTTTCTATAAAGGAAATCATATGAATAACTTACTTGACCCATCCATTTTGTTCTTTATTTTTGGAATCTTTGCTGGACTCGTTAAATCCAATCTTGAAATACCTCAACCCATTTCCCGCTTTCTCTCGCTCTATCTTTTGATGGCGCTTGGATTAAAGGGCGGATTTGCATTGAATCAATCAGGCTTTACGCTCGAAATTGCAACCAGCCTTGGTCTTGCAATTGCCTTGGCAATATTTATTCCGTTATTAGGCTACAACATACTTAAATATAAGCTCGACAAGCTCGATGCAGCTGCAATAGCTGCAACTTATGGATCCATCAGTGCTGTGACATTTATTACAACTACACAAATTTTGGATCAAAGCGGGATTGCGTACGGAGGGCATATGGCCGCAGCAATGGCAATGATGGAGTCACCCGCCATCATTATTGCAATTGTTCTTACCAATCGTATTAGGCATCAAAGACAAGGAAATACAACTTCGCACTCATCAATTGGAAGCATACTTCACGAATCATTCACCGATGGTGGACAACTACTACTTTTGGGCTCGTTGGTCGTAGGTTTAATATCGGGAGACTCAGGTCATAAAGTCATGGCTCCTTTTTCTATAGATTTATTCAAGGGGTTATTGGCTTTCTTTTTGTTGGACATGGGCTTAATTGCTGCTAGAAGTATTTCCGAATTGGAAAACAAACCTTCAGTCACGTTGATCTATGCTCTTCTTGCTCCTCCAACTCATGCACTGATCGCATTTTTCCTATGCAAGTTTTTCGCGGTGCAAGTGGGGGATGCTGTGCTATTGATGATATTGGCTTCCAGTGCTTCATACATTGCTGTCCCTGCAGTATTGCGTCATGCAATGCCTGAAGTCAATCCCGCTCTCTACATGGGGATGTCACTTGGTATTACGTTTCCTTTGAATATTATTTTTGGAATTCCAATCTATATTTGGATTTCAACCAATTTCGTATAAATTTCTATCCAATCAAAATGATTCACCAATTTAAGCCTTACGCTGGATTAAAGGCAAGCTTGTTGACTCAGCACGGGAAAGAGAAAGTTATTTTTCCTGAATTACAACAGACAAACGAATTAGAGGTTTTTCTCGTTCAAGGTTATGACACAGATAAGCTAGGTACCTTCACTCGAGAGATTCCAAGACTTGGCTCTCAGCTTGATGCCGCTAGGAAAAAGGCGAGAATTGGCATGGAGTTGTCAGGCGCTCGTTTAGGGGTCGCCAGTGAAGGATCATTCAACCAAGATCCTTACACAGGATTGATTCCGTGGAATTATGAATTGGTACTGTTAATGGATGACACTCGTGGACTTGAGATTTCTGGTTTTTCAAGTAGCTTTGCCCAGAGTGCAAGTAAGAAACTCTCTAGTTGGGATGAGCTCATCTCATTCTTATCTGAAGCTCAATTTCCAACTCATCACTTAATCCTTAGACCGGACGATGAATATCATCCCAACTGCAAAAAAGGACTTGATTGTCTCGATTCATTAAAGGAAGCTTTTTTTTGGGCTATGCATCAATCGAAGACTAATCATGTTTTTGTAGAAAATGATTTAAGGGCTCACACGAATCCAACCCGGATGGCTAATATCTTAAAAGCAACTCAAGATTTAGCAAGAAAAATGAATTCTTTATGTCCAGCGTGTAGTTCTCCTGGGTTTTGGATCAGTAGAACCCAAAATGGATTGCCATGCTCAAGATGTGATGCCCCGACAAATCTTCCTATTTCCAACATTTGGTCCTGCGTCAAGTGTGCTCACACTAAAGAGGTTGTTATTGAAAACCAAACGAAAGCGGATCCATCTAAGTGCAATTTTTGTAATCCTTGATGAACTAATGTCCTATGGATAATGGAGATCAAATAACTATCAGTTGAAATCAATTGAGTGCCGATTCATTCGAATTATTTAAAACCTAAACCGATTTGTTGGTTTGGTGTTTATAAACTCATCCCCGTCTCATGAAGGATTAATCATCTTCTACTGAAGAATAATTTTACTCAGATACGCGAAGTACCACGTTGCTTGTCTCGAATCTACTTTCGTATATTCAATCTTCCACGCCCACAACTGCGCACAAGCTTAACAACTTGCGCTGAATTAGTACTTTTATTGATTTTCATTTAAGAACCGTAGAACTTTTTAGTCTTTCTCGTGAGCATTGATCAATCGATATTTTCTTCTTTTGCAATCTGTGTTCTCACTAAAAAGCATAAATTAATGAGAATCATTCGCATTTGATGTGTATAATGAGAATGATTCTCATTAACAATTTCATCAAAATGTCATTTGAATGCAATATCAAATCCATCCATTTTATTAAAACTTTTGTTTTATACGGATTATTAATTACCTCTCTCCATGTTTATTCCGATGAACCTTTGAAAAATAATTCTTTAAGTTCAGACAATTTATCGATACGAAACACTTCGTTGATCGATGATTTAAATGACAGGGTTACAGATTCTCACGATTGGAGCCTACATACTCAATCAACCTACATATATCAACAAAAAAATAATTTCTATTCCCCCTACCATGGTCAAAACAGTCTTCTTAACAAAAGTGAAGGCGGAGGCGACAAAAGCTATACCTTTAGCACCACTGCTTTCATCGGTAAAAGACTTTGGACAGGAACTGAATTTTTTATCAACCCAGAGATTTTTCAAGGCATGCCCTTTAATGGGCAATTGGTAGGACTGGGTGGATTCCAAAATGGTGAATTACAAAAGGGCGCATTTGAATCCCCTGTTTATTACACGGCAAGGGCGTTTTTGCGCCAAACTATTAACTTGGATGGTGAAGAGGAGAACGCACCTGGAGGCGCTAACCAATTTAAAGGATTGGCCAGCAAAAATCGTTTGGTGTTGTCCTTCGGTAAATTAGCTTCACTGGACTATTTCGACGACAACCTCTACAGCCATGATCCAAGAACTCAGTTTCAGAATTTTTCAATATTCTCAATGGGAGCTTTTGGATATGCAGCGGATATTAAAGGATTTACTGTAGGGGGTGTTGCAGAGTGGTATCAAGATAACTGGATCGTTAAGGTCGCAAGATTAGCACTCCCAATGATTCCGAATACTCCTCAACTGGATTATTCTTTGAAAAAAAACTATGCCGATCAAATTGAGCTAACTCGATTTCACCAAATCGCAAATCAACCAGGAGCCTTCAGAACACTTTTATATCGTCAAAATGCTTATATGGCCAGTTATCAAGATGCAATCGACACAAGTCTACAAAATAAATTACCACCAGAAATAATCGACAATCGAAAAAATAGCAATTCGTCTTGGGGTTATGGAATAAACACTGAACAAGCAATCAATGAAGACATCGGAATCTTTGCTAGATGGAGTTGGAATACAGGAGCCACTGAGACCCAAACTCTCGATATTAGTAAATCACTTGCTTTCGGTGCAAGTGTAAAAGGAAGCTATTGGTCTAGGCCTGAAGACACCATGGGCCTAGGCTATGCGCTTAATGGTATCTCAAGTGCTGAAATCAATTACCTGAAGCTTGGTGGTATGACTGCATTCATTGGCGATGGAAACATCAGCTACAAACCTGAAACCATTTTTGAATGCTATTACAACACATCACTTAACAAGGTTTTAAACTTAACCCTTGATATTCAAAAAATAACAAATCCATCCTATAACTCAGCAAGAGGGCCAGTCAATATTTTAGGTTTGAGGCTTCATTTTGAAATATAAATTTATGAACTAATGATTCCTATCACTTCTTTTCGCTTTAAATTCATCCATTTAAGCCCAAAAAAGATTTTATTTTTTCAAAAGAAGTTTATTGGAGGCGCGGGCCGGAGTCGAACCGACCTACACGAATTTCAAATAAGAAATTCGCATTACTATTGATGGACCACGATTAATTCATTTGTCAGCTCAATGAATCTGTGGCCAATACCGGCCTCTGAAATTGCAGACATATTTAATTTCAACAACTTTTCTAATTTTTCATTGGAAATATTACCTGTATTAATAAGTAACAACTTGGGATCTCCAAAGACCATGAAATTTTGAACAAAGTCACTGTCCTTACTAACAACAAAACGATCTTCTTTGACCGCTATCTCAATGATCTGATGATCAGGCGTCTTATTTTTTAGTGGCAGCTCAAGTGTATGTTTGGCTTCATGACCGAGTTCAGTCAACCAAGAGCAGAGTTTTACTGGCAGTTGCAGTTGCGCATCAACTAAAAATCTCATTCAGAAAGCTTTTCAAACCAATTGACATGCGCAAGCCGAGCAGCATAGGAGAGAGCTGCCAAAATATCACCATGAGTCAAATCTTCATAATCCGACAATATTTCTTCAAACGTCATGCCAGCCGCTAACCACTCAAGTACATTTTCAACGGGATAACGCAATCCCCGAATGCAAGGCTTACCG
>Ga0164296_1003128_pt1 | contig 15805 bp, 14 predicted proteins | sample GEODES057metaG_FD_113533 | JGI IMG/M metagenome (GOLD analysis project Ga0164296, IMG submission 113533) | Dystrophic lake water microbial communities from Trout Bog Lake, Wisconsin, USA - GEODES057 metaG | ecosystem: Environmental > Aquatic > Freshwater > Lake | place: USA: Trout Bog Lake... | reverse complement strand
TTTGTCATAGCACTATAGAATAGTCCTATACTATCAGGGTAACTCTTGCTCCATAGTTTTTTATACTGTGCTATGCCATGACGATTGTAACGTGCGTCCCATATACTAATTGTGTCCATTTCACCTATAGCATCAATAACAACTACGGTTGCGTCAGTAAAATGACTTGTTTGGAATCCAGCAGCAGCGTGGCATTTGTGATGACTATGTGTGTTTACAGGCTCATTATCAAACATGTCCATGACAGTTTTGCCTATAACACGTTCGGCTTTAGGGTAGTCTAAACTTTGACCCGCACGAATTTGACGAAATAGTTTTAACCAGGGTTTTTCATAGTAATTAAGTGTATAGGGACCATGCACATAGTTCAATGCATCTTCTACTATTTCAGGACACAAATCTTTATCGTGTTTAACTTTACTATAACGTTCACTGTGACTGGCAAAACGTATCTCGCCATCACCACTGATAACTGTTAACCCCGCATCGTGAAAACCGCAACTTAATCCTATATGATATTTCATTTGTAAATGAATGGATCTCTTTTACGCAATTCTTTCAATCTTTTTCTAAACTGATATTCTCTAATTAAACTTTTTACCCATCTAACGATAAACATTTATTATCCCCTATAAATTTGCACAACACATCAGCATATAACTGATGGGGTTCTTCTCCATGATGCCAGTATTTAGCCTTTGGGTTTTTATATCCTAAATTTTTATATTTGGTATAAAAACTTTCACTATTATCGAGGAATTTAATATAACGTTTTTTATTAAATTTTGTCAAATAGAATTTTAATTGTCGTGTGCCCACACTTAATGGACTAAACATATGCAAGGTATTGCACATTAGATATGGAATCTTCATTTGATTTAAAAAATACTGCATGGTTAAAACAAAATTGGCGCTTTGTAACTCTAAAAAGTTGCCATATTTCCCCATGATTTCATGACAGTTGCCAATAGCAATCATTTCTTCTTCGTATATGCCCGTCCATCCTGCATTTACACGTAGATATTCTACCGCACTGTTACTAAACCAATTTGCGTATTTGTTATATGCGTCCCATGCTGTTGGTTTACTCCAGGGTATTTCCATACGTGTGCTTTCAGTCCAACCCAACAATACAAATACATCCATTTCTTCAGGATTATATTGACTGCTAAACCATTCAATAACGCTACGCATGACGCTGCTATTAGTTGCACCGGTCAATGCAATATTAAGTGGTCTATAACCTAACTTGTTTGCTAGTAAATTGCCAAAACTATGATCACGATTATAAAAACTATCGTCAGTACCATCAATTTCGCTTCCTGCTAGATCACTGCCACCCGCAATTAACATTATTTTTTCACGTTCTTTCATAATTTCTCCAATGCATTTATAACTTCTCTTAATACTAAATTGTTGCCATATTGACTATAATGATTTATTAGTCCATTATGTTCTTCTTGTATTTTAGTTAAATCTATTTTTGTATGACAACTTGTTGCATTATTTTTAATATGTTCTAAATTTAAAACTTTATAGGGTTTAACTAACTTTTCTATTTCCATGCTGATAAGATCATGCACGTATGTTAAGTAATCAACATCCATATAGTTTTCCATATAATCTACAATGCCCAACAATCTGTCATTAGTTTTACTATGTTCTAATATGTCACTATAAATCAAATCGCTGTTTTTATGTAAACTATCTTTGCTATGTATGGGATGTTTTTTAACAGGCAATCTATATGGACTGGTATGACTAACAATTATGTAATGATACTTGTCTAATTTTTCTTTACGTAATTGCTGTAATATTTTATATTGGCTGCATCCTGCTTGTGCTGCGTTTTTAATTTTATACAAAGCACTAAGCATATTAGGCCAACCACCACTGTCATACTTTACAGTCCAATCGCTAGCAAAACTGTCGCCTACAATTAAAACTTTCTTCACATTTTGTCCTTAATAAACTCATATAATTCTTCAGCAAAGGCTGCGTGTGCGTCTTCGCCATGATGATTGTATGTTGCTTTTTCGTTTTTGTAACCCATACGTTGATAACGCCAATAGAAATTATCATCGATATCCCATGGCTTAAAGTAATAATCACTATCAACTAATGTTTTGTAAAACTCTACTTGGTTATTGTTATGACTATATGTGTGTAATGTATTACACATTAGATATTTTACGTTTTGCATTTTAAATAAGTATTGCAATTGTAATATATATTGCATGGTCAATATTTCAAAATAATGTTCTTGTGCAACCATGAACTTTTGCCAATCTTTAATTACTAAACGTTCGGCTTCGTAGGGACCGCCCTCGTAACCACAGTTAACCATAAGATAATCACTTTGACTTGGGGCATACCAATCATATCCAGTAATGAATTTATCATAGGGTTTATTTTCCATAAATGGCACATCTATGCGCAGACTTTCAGTCCAGCCAACTAATACAAATGTTTCTACGTTTGGATCATATTTCTTTTCAAACCATTCAATTAAGTTTCTTGTTATTCCTGTATTGGTAGAGCCATTCCAAGCAATGTTTACGGCTTTATATCCCAGTTTATCTGCTAATAAATTTCCAAAACTATGCTGTCTATTGTATGTGCTATCTTGTGTGCCATCAATTTCACTGCCGGCTGCATGACTACAACCTGTGATTACCATTACCTTATCTGTCATATTTTGTCCCAATTTTATAAATCTTTTTTTGAACCATATTATAGTTATGTTCTAAAATAGGTATCATATATCTATATAACCTCTTGAGTTCATCTATAGACTTTTGTTCAATACTATCTATCACTTTTAGAATGGCTTCTAATCTTTTTTTAGGATTAAGTATGTTGTCATAACTTTCATCCCAAAATTTATCAAAAGTTTTATATCCTTCATTTCTAAGATATTCTAATGTTTTGTATGGCGCACATAAAATAAAAGGCTTACAATGCCACATTGCTTGTAAAACCTTTTCACTATAATTACCAGTGGGCTGTGCAAAGCGTGACTCTGTTACTACATCACAAAAAACTTGTTTATAAAAAGTTGTGATTCCATTATTTTTTTCTTGGGGGCTTTCATAATTGCCGCCAACTATGGGCAATCCTTTTTTATTTGGATAGGGTATATGTCCATCATTTAATACAACTGCTTGATCAACATTTATGTCTAACATCAATGGGCTATTGTTATACAAGTATTCTATGCCATTTTTAAGTACGTTATATGTTTCTATGTCAAAATCTTCTATATTATACCAATTTGATTCTTTTAGATATTCATAGTTAGTTTTATAATACCAACTTACAAGTGAGTTACGTTGACTACAATATGCTGCTAGTAAATTTCTATGTGGAGTAAATCTCCAGTTTAAACATAAAAACTTTTTAGTGAATTCGTTATTAAATTTAATCATTGGATATTTGTTATAGGGCAAAGTTTTAACAAAAATATCATTTGTAAACAATTGCAAACCATTTTCTATGTAATATGAATACCATTTATCAACGTCATAATCGCAGGTATGTACTCTTATGTTAGTTAGATTATTGTTATTTTTATAAATTAGTATGCTATCAAGTTCGTTTGCTCTCATTGTCATACTATCAAATTCTTCATATTCACTGTAAAACCATAATGTATGATATGTAGAATCGTGATTGTTCATATTACCTATGCCATGATATACATTGGTTTTGGTAATATCATAGCAGCATAATACTTCGTACAAATAAATGTCTATGCCAGTTTCATTTAATGTTTTTATAACTTCGTCACTATGACGTATAGTTTCAAGTTCTGTTATATTTTTATTATACATGTAAATGTATAAAGGCTTGTTATTATTATAATTTAAGCAAGGTAAAATGCGTTCTGTTAATATAGATTGTTCTGTGCTTATTTGTTTGGTTTGTAGATCGGGAATATTATACCAATGCAACTCTGTCCATACACTCATTGGCTGTCTCGTTCTAAATCAAGAGTTACACAATGAAAACATCCTCCCATTGTACGTGCATGGCGCATGGGCAGCATAGCAGATTCTATTTTGTGTTTTTCTAACATGCGTTGTAAGTTTGTTTGATGTTCTTCCAGTATTACAAGGTTGGGGTTTACACTAAACAAGTTTACATTAATCCATTTACTTGCCATGTTATATCCAGGATAGTGTCCTATGTCAACTGGCTCGGGTGCCCAAATAATATCCCAATTATGCAATGATTTAGGCAATTGTGTTTTAACATCTTTAATTCTTGCAGGGTTTAGTAACATTAATCCTTCACGCAAAAATGCTATAGTGCTATCTAAATGTACATAACTATAAATGTCTTTTAATACATGTATTTTTTTGTTAGGCAACAACGTTTTTAATAATACATATCCTGTAAAATTAGCAGTATTGCTAATTAGATAATATAAATCATCATTAGCACGTAATATGTTTGCTGCATCGAAGTAAGGATGCATGTTAGTTAAAGCACGAATTTCAGGATTGCCCAAAGCATCTTCATTATAAGCATTTTCCCATTGATCAAAGTTAGGTATAGTGTAAACTTTACTTTGTGGCAAATGATGATTAAATGCTTTGTATTCTTTGTTACGTACTTCTAGTGCGGTTGGTGTAGGTATTACTAAATCGTCTGTAACTAATACTGTATCGCGTGGACAAAAATTATAGAAGTTTGGATTATTGTCTACTGGTCTGCAAACTTTCACATCAATGCTTTTTAGAAAATCACACAGAATTTCTAAATCTTCATTTGCTTCATCAATAACACGTACTGGATAATTACCAAACTTTAAACTTAAAAATTCTTTATTACTTAAATTAGCAAAATTTACTATTCTGCTACCATAACTTAACGGAATTTTAGCATCTGTGGCGCTACCAACTATTACTTTTTTTAAAGGATCCCATTCATTTTTACTAATCATTATCTAACCATCTAATATATCAATATATTATATATGTGTTTAAATATTACAAAAGTTTTTTATATATCTATATTATTAAAAACAGTTAATTTTGATATATCGGGATAATCACGATAACTTTTTGGAGTATAAATTATATTTTCTGTTTGCATTTTTTGTAAACCGTTAGCAGCTAATCGTGGTGACATATAATAGTGATACCCAACAGTTTTAATATCTTGTTCCATCCACAACTTATCACGTTCACGGCCATCGTGTGCCATCATTGTCAATGTTTTTGCTTTGTCTTTGTCATCTAACAATATCATGCCACCTCTACTTAGACCAAGAGGTTTTTTATGTTGGAAACTTAAACACATATAAGTGTTACTAATATAACTATTGGCTTTGTAATACCACGCTGCATCAATGATATTAGTATTTTTTAAATAGTAATATTCTTGCCATTCTTCATTGGTAAATTCCCATTCAAGTCCCAGTTTAACAAATGTCATGGGAGTGCTAGGGTATGTGTGTTTTGGACAGCCTGTACTCTTTACTTTTTCTAAACGTAGGCAAAGTTCTATTGCATGTGTGCAACTGTCAACAGCAACCGCATAGGGACTATTAAAGAATTTTGCTATTGCATTCTCAAACTCAGTCACTTCAATCATATATTAGTTGGGCGTTTTTTAATACTACTAATGTTAATTGTTTGGACTTCACTGCCTTTCATTGTGTCTTTTTCAGGCAAACTGTCACGTTTGGTATTGCTAACTTCAACTTCATACTCACTATAATTGCCCCAGTCACCTGTGCCTCTATAATGATGCGCAAAACTAAAATCAATTGTTTGATTTAAGAATTTTTCTTCATTTAATAAATCCATGAAGTCTTGTCCACTGCGGCCTTCTTCTACGTCCCATTCTGGTCTTGCTAATGTTCTAGCACGTTTAGCAGTATTACTTTGTATTCTACTGTAGTCTTGCGCATAGAAAGGGCCTCTGCGATCATCAGTTCTTTCATCAAATATATTATCAACTTGTTCAAATTTAAAACTAAAATCTGCGGTCCATTTACCTTCATCAGTAATTCTAAATTTATAGATAGCAGTAAACATGCCTGGTCCATATTGACTACCAAATTCTTTTAAGTCAATTTCAGGGTTAAACTTAATGATGGCAAAATAACCACCACGTGTTTTCCATAACATACGTAAGAACGGCCATATTTCATTTACAAGTGTATTAGCAAATGGATTCAATGGATCAATTTCTGGAATAATATTATAATCAAATTTTTCGTATTCAAGTTCTTTTATAACTTTAGGATTATCAAATATAATACGATAATGATCTTTTGCTAATGAAAAACGAACTGGATATCCAAATTCATGATCGGTTGCACTTTTCATAAAATCTAAGAACATATGGAAAGTTTTTACACGTATCATTACGTGTGTGCCACCTTTAGTAAAGTCTTGTGTGATCCAGTGACCTTGATACTTCTGTGCGCTGACATTATATTTGTGTGTGTTTTGCCCTACAATAGTTTCTGGTCCTAAGCCATAGCCTACGCCTGCGCCTACGTTGTTAATATTCATATTACGTACACGCCACAAGAATGTCATACTATCAGCAAAGTCTTGGAAATCTTCTGTTGGAAATCCTACAATCCAGTTAGTAGCAGCCCATATACCTACTTCTTTGCCATCACGGAAGTTTTGTTCCATTTCAGCAATAGTAACGCCTTTGGCCATGTCATCTAATACTTTTTGGCTACCACTTTCAATACCATAGTTCAACATAATACAGCCGCCTTCTGCTAGGTCGCGCATGTATTCTAAGTCCATGCGTCCATCACATCGTGCATAGCCTGTCCAATGTATTTTTAAACCTTTAGCAGCAACTGCTTTAGCAAATGCTCGTAGTTCTTTTAAGTTGCCATTAACTAAACTGTCAATAAACCATATAACATTTGTGCCCTTGTTATAGTATAGCCATTCAATTTCTGTAATCAAATCTACAGCATTGCGTTGACGATACTTCCAAAAGTGTGTTTCTTCACAGAATGTACATTTTGCTGTACAACCTCTACTGATTTCACTGTTAACACCATTTGGAATAGCATATTCACTAAAGTCAATGCTTTCATAGTCTGGCATTGGAAGACCATTGATGTTAATACGTTGATCTTCTGGTTGTTTGATAACCCATGGCTCAGTACGTTCTACTTTATTTTCTACATCTTCTAATATGTCTAGTAATGCTTGTTCGCCTTCGCCTACCACAACATAATCATAGTAATCTTCAATTTTAAACCAACTCTTGTGTACGTTGGGACCGCCAACTGCGATTTTAATATGTGGTGCTCTGCGTTTTAATTCACGGCACATCCATTTAGTTGGTTCTTCACTGATATAATATACGCTGAATCCTACTACTTGTGGATTCATGTCAATGATTTTATCAAGTGCATCATTGAGTATTGGTTCTAATACGGGATGTATGTCTTGTAAATATGTCTCACCTAACCAATGCCAACTTGCGCTGGGGTCGTATAATCTAAATGGGATTTTATTATTTGGTTCCCAATCTCCCTTAAACGCATTATAGCACTTTACGTTTAAATCCATGATGTGTGTTTCGTATCCTGCGCTTTTAGCAATACCACTTAATCTTGCTAGACTAAATGGAGGCATATGCGGACTCCACTCTGGACATAAAACCAATACTAATTTAGTATTGCGTGTTTTGTAATTTACATAAACTGGTGTTAAATTCTTTTGTTCTACTTTTTTTGCATATGGAGCAATAGCCTGCAACATAGCACGATGACGTAAATCTTGTACGTCTTCTGTTGGTTCTTGCGGTATATCGTTATCTTTCTTTGCTAATGATAATAAATTAAAATCTAGTGCCACTGTACTTCCCTTATTTTCTTATTTAATTTCTAAAAAGGTATCCATAATCTTTTACTGCGTGATCGCTTTTATTTACTAAAATTCTATGATTATGATCTACTATTGGTTTAATATTTGCTTGCCACGTTAACCATTCTTCATCAGTAAATGCGCACAATCTTTGTATTTCTTTGAATACTGCGTTAAACCTTTCGTTTCCGTCTTGTATTGTATCATAACTTTCATCTATATATGGGCTAAATGTTTTATACCCTGCTTTTCTTAACTCACTTAAACTATTGGGCATAGCAAATAATATAAATGGGTGTTTTAATAAAATGGGTCGATATGTTTTTTCACTTAAAAATACACCATCCATGTTACCAGATAACATTAGTTTGTTTTTTTCTTCGTGTGTTTGATAAAACAACGTTTCAGTAATCACACTAAAATAACTGTCATCGTGATATACCAAATCACCCTCTTCAATTGCGATTGGGTTATGTCTATCTTCACGTATGCCACCTTCTAAACGTATGGGAAATTTCTTTTCAATAATTAATTTTTTTATGTTAATGGGATATAAATCTGACTTTAGTATTAACTCTTGCCATCCTTTTGACCCACCTTCAAAACTATAATAACCTAGATCAAATAATTTAGTTTCTACCATACGTGCAAGCAATTCTAATCTATGATATCTGTGTATTTTATTAAAACAATTAAACTTTTTGCTTTTTATTTTAATATTATATTCTATTTCTTTTCCCTGAAAATGATTATTTAAAAAATGTTTACTTTGACCCATTACCCACTGATAATTATGTGAAATTAATTGTCCAATTAGTTTTTCAAGATTGTGTTTATCACAGTATTCATTGTAAATGCGTTTTGCTTCCAAACCTGCTGAGTTGATGTATATGGTATCTTTTGGAAGTTCTTTTAACACATGCGCAATTGCTTGAATTTTACGTGTGATAGGTTTAATTAATCCTTCGGGACTATTGAAAAATATAACCTTAGTTTTGCCATTGGCTATATGCTTGCGTATAATGTCAACATACATTTCCGTTGGATATTGTATAGGGTTTAATGAAGCATTAGTACAGCCATATAAAACAAGTATCTTGTCTTTATATTGTTCTAGACTTGGCAAGTTTCCATAGGTGCTTTCTTCTATGCCATTTTGAATGCCACCTAATTCAATGTCTATTCTTTTTTTTTACGTGTGTCACCATAATAGATGACTGCTTTATTTTTATCTGTAAATTCGCTGTCAAAATACCTACGCCATGGATCTATAATAGTAGCATGTGAAGGAAAATTAAGATGCTCAACATATTCTTCCCAATAACCAATTAAATAAACATCAGTCCAGTCTGGTTTAAGATCAGTATCATTGGTGTGAATGTCATAGTAGTTTAAATTACCGCCATGTTTTTCAATATAATATCCAACAAGCATACTTGCGCTGCCATTTGTATAATGCACTTTTGGTTTATATGCTTTACCAACAATTGTAACGTTTTTGCCATTTTGTAAACAACGCAATGCCATATTTTCTGCTTGAATTTCACGTGCAGTCATAATGCTGTCAAATAAATCATATCCTAAATTTAAACGTTCGGCTAAATTGCGCAATGCAATGTTGTCACGTGGATGACATGCACCAGCATCGCCCAATGCGGCGGTCATATACATTGGACTCATAATTCTATGTGTGCTGTTAGCCAATGCTTTTGTTACAACATCTACATTGATATTGCCAAGTTTTTCAGCAACGTCTTGTATCATATTAACCAATGCTAGTTTAGTGCTAATAAATGTATTATAGAAAATCTTAATACTTTCTGCCTCGTCCCATGTGCCAACTTCATAACGTGGGTTGTTTTCCATGAAAGGCTTGTAAAAATCAATTAACTGTTGTGCGTCACCAGTAATGCTGCCATCTTCTGTGCCAATGATAACCATTTCAGGATTTACCATGTCCCATTTGATTGTGCCCATGGCAATTAAGTAGGGGTTATAAATGAAACGTGCATTTGTAATGCAGGGCGCTAATTGATTGCGCACTGTTCCAGGTAAAGTCGTACTAATCAAAACTACAAGTTGATCTTTAGTAACATACTTGTTTACTTCACTAAGAATATTAGTAACAATAGTATAATCAAAATCTTTCTTGGGCAAATGACTGGTTGGTGTTTCACCGCCGTATTCAGGGTCGTGTGCAGTTGGCGCCGCAATAAAAATCAAATCACGATTGCTAACAGCCTCTTCTATGCTATTAGTCATTACAAAATTGCTTGGAACTCTAGGTTCGATATCATACCCAACTACGTCATAATGTTCTGCCATAACTTCGGCACAATCTTGACCCAATTTACCAACACCAATCATCGCTACTTTTGTCATTTTATATCCTATATATAATATGCATATTTAATTGTTATTTGGGGGGTTGTTAAAATTTTTATACTCATAATACCAATTACGTAATTTGCCTATTTCATTATCTTGTGCGTTAACATGGTTATTCTCAAACAAATCACTTAATAATTTTGGCATTAAATTTATATCAGTGCATATTTTTAAAAATTGCTGTTTATTATATAAAAGTTTATCTAGCAATGTGTTATGTAAATGTAACATATAAGCATTGCTAAGTGTTTTAAATTTAGTCAAGTTTTGCGCTACCATTTCAAATCTAGTTTGATCATCATCTATATCGTCAAAACTATAATCAAATAACTCATCATACAATTTAAAACCCCAATCAACCAATGCTTTATAGTAATGTTTGGGCCCGCTTACAAGAAAAAGTTTAGTTAAAAGTAATGGGAATGCTACTTTTTCTGTGTGAAAGACTGCTTGTGTAGTGCTTTCAGTTACTAAATGTATAAACGAAGTATTATATTCTATGGGTAACTGCCCTCCCCAACCCAAATTTCCTTCTATCATATTGTCTAACGCAAGTATCTGAGGTGTCCAATATTGCCATTTATAGTTATATGATTCGTTTAATACTCTGCCTTCATCTAAAAACCAACTATTCCAACTTACTGCGCCATAGTCTAATAGATTGTGTTTTACTAACAAATCCATTTGCATACATCTATGAGGATGCGGCTTGTTATTCAAACATACAAAAAGTCGTTCAAAGCCCGTTGGCTGCTCATAATAGTTTTTATCAAAATACTTTCTATAATTTTTATTATCATATAGTGACTTATACGTATGCCAAAATATATATTGCGGAAATCTATTAAAATAGACATTATTGTATCTATTGTTGTTAGTATCTATAAGATTTTTTTCACTTACACTGCCGTTAACAATATACAAAGGTATATTTTTATCGTTCACATAATCAACTATTTCTTCAAAACTTGGGTTTGTGCCTATGCTATTATATTGCCATTCTTGATAATTTAATAAAATAAACGCTTCGGGATTAATTGTTTTATCCTGCATTAATGGATAAATGCTATAGTCATTGCGTACACTATGTATAATGTACATTACCAATTTGCTCTATAAACAAAATTGTCTTTACTTCTTAAGACGGCTAAATTGTGATTAGTAATTTCTTTACATTCAAACAAAAATTCACTTAACTGCTCAGGTGATAGGTTACACAATCTGCGCACTTCATCTAAAATTTTAATATAGCGTTTGTTGTCATCATATTCTTGATCATAACTCTCATCAATAAAAGGATGAAACGTTTTATATCCCAAATCTTTTAATATTTGTAGACTATTTGGGCATGTTACTAATATAAAAGGATGTTCGCAAGCAATTGCTTTAAATGTTTTTTCAGTGATGTATCTGCCGCCATTAAACTTTCTATCAGTATAATAAAAGGTTTCTGTAATCAAACTAAAATACGTTTCATTGTACAAATAGTTTTGATAGTTATTTTCTAGTGCAGCACGATTGCTTACTAAGTCAATAGTGTCCAAGTATAATTCAGGTATATTAAATATTCTGTCTTTGTTTAATGTTAATAAGTTGTGTAGTACAGGATTGTCTCTGTGTTCTTGCACCATCCAATTATATATTTTAGTCCAATCGTGATGATCGTCTGCGTCTCCCAAACTAACATGTCCATATTTTAATAAATCTAAGCATTCTAATAATGCTACCATAGTGGGTCTATGCAAACGCCAACGTCTATTCATACATAAGAATTTTTTATGATATTCTTTGTGTTGTAATGTGTTTAATTGGAGTGGTGTTTCAGGCTGTACAGTTTCGTTGCTGCCTTCAATAATAAATCTATGTTCACGCACAGCATATTCAAGTTCCATAAATATTTCAACTTTTATTTCTGGCTTGTCGTAAAGTTCAGCAATCTTTTTAACTTCTGCTGGTATGTCATAATTACCAGTTCCTAAAATGATTTGCTCTGCGGGTATGCCATCACGCATTATTAATGAGTTGTATATACCCTCAACAATGTCCATGAATCCTTCGTGATAGTTTACAACCATAAGATATATTTCACGATTTTTAATCTTTTCTATATAGAAAGGATTCATAAAACTTTCAATGGGGAACATATCAAAGGCATTTGCGCCTTTGAATTCCAAATAATAATAATCATAGTCGTTGTCTTCACCTTCGACTATAACTTTACGCATTTGCCATACCATTGTATTATCAAAATACTCTAGTTGTCTAGCATGATCAAATGTGTTTAAATTGTAATAACCAGTTCTGTTTAATAATCCCATTTTAAATTAAGTGTTCGTGATAATAATAATTTTTAATACTGCCGGCCAAATTATTGTGCCATACCATTAAATCATCGTGTGTTTTTAATGCTAATAATTCTGCATTATATTTAGCAGTCAGTTCACGTGTGGGCTGACTTATATCAAAGCCTAACTTTTCCAAATAATCTAAATAACGCAGTGGGTTTGGATGGTAGTCTTGATACATTGCTCCCTTGCCATTATTATGATGTTTATTATAATACTCGTGACCATTTACCCAATACTTATTTCCACCATTGTCAAGTGGGCAAACCAAGTCCCATAGTGAAGGTGGCATACTATTAAGTACGTTGCTGTATAACTCCACTACTTCTTCTAATCCCTGACCTTTAAAATAAGCACTATCATAAGTTGCAGGAACTGCTTGTAGCATAATATAATCACTAGGTAACTGTTGAAGCATATACATAGTGGCTGTAATTATTGCTAAATCTCTTACAAGATACCCTTTAGCACAAGCATATTTTTGTAAAAACTCGTCATCGTATGTACCCTGTGTCCATATGTTACCAGGGGTAAGCCATCCTGTTTGTATATAACGATCTTCACGACAATATGTAGACCAGTGTGGGATTACTAAATCATATTGATTAAATTTGTATTTTTGATTGGCTGCAACTAGTGTTGCACTTATAAATTGATTTCCGCCACCAGATTGTCCAAAGTTATAACAAGTGGCTTCTGGCATTTCACAGTGTAATATGTTAGCCCAGGTTGGCCACCAATAGTTTGTAAAACTACAACCAAAGATAAAAATTCTTTTGTATTTGCTATAGTCTATTAATTCAGGACATATTAACATATTAATAATTCAACTTTCTATGAAAAACTTGTTTATTCATCAATACATGATAATTGTATTCGCAAATTGGTCTTACACCTTTTAAAAAGTTACTCAATTCTTGCACTGATAAATTTGATAATCTATTTATTTCTCTTACTATCATCATCATTCTTCCGTTATCATCCAATTCTTTATCGTAACTTTCATCTATATAAGGACTAAAACTTTGATATCCCAATTCTCTAAACTTATCTAACATGTTTGGAACACTACACATAATAAAAGGGTGTTTTTCAGCAACAGGTTTAAATGTCTTTTCACTTAAAAATCTGCTATATTCAAACACACTATTGACTTCGCTATTAAAAAAGTTAGTTTCGTTTACAATACTAAAGTAACTGTTGTTATAATAGGGATGTGTGCTTTCACTTAAATAGGGTTGGTTTTCTATTAAGTTATCTGTATCCAAATATAAGTCTGGCAAACCTTTAATACTATGTTGATTTGCTACTAATAATCTGCCAATTTCAGTATCTACAGGAAATAAATCAGTTAGATATCCAAAAAGTGTATCCCAATGTTGATTATCATCTGCTCGACCTAAACTTACATATCCCTTATGTAACGTGCCAGTGGCTTGTAACATTGCCACTAAGATAACTCTGTGCAATCTCCAACGACGGTTAAAGCATAGATATTTTTTATCATAGTGTTTAAGTTCTAATGTTTTAACTTGTGGGATACCATTGCCAATATTGATTTTTTTGCTAGTTTGTATGTTCCATTCAAACTGCGTGATCCATTCTGCTTTAAACTGCGGCTGATTGTATTTTGCTGCTACACGTTCAATTTCATTATGTATATCTGCACTTTCACTAATTAATAAAATATTATCTGCGGGTATACCCTGTTTCAATACTAAAGACTGATATAACGGTTCTACTATATGATGATATGCCTCATGACTATTGTTTAAACATAATATAACTTTTTTATCTTTTACTTTTTGAATTTCTTCTTCAGTTAAAACCATGTTTAATGGGTAATGATCAAATGCATTTCCATTTTTAAAATCTAGGTAATAATATTCAACGGGGTCATTATAAAAATCACGTGCATTCCAACAACTAGTATGTGGTCTGTGTTCTATATTAACTTGTCCTTCAAATCTTGGGGTATCAAGATAATAATAACGATCCATGTTTAAGACTGGCATTCACTCACCTTTGGTATAATAATATCTGTTCCACAATGGCAATGTTCTTTTTCGCAGATTATCTTTTTAGGACCAACTTTACTTACGTCTTCAAGTATATGTCCAATATATCCGCCCTGCCCGCAACTAGCAAAACTCATTTCGCCAATTGGGCTAATAAACAAACAATCACCTACATTGCATTCCCAACCACTAAAAAAGTTATTGCCAGCAACAATAATTTCATTGCTGTTACAAACCTCAGTGGAGTTATCGTCATATTTAGCATAACTCACAGTAAGCGTTGTACGTTTCATGGGCTTGCGTTTTGTTTGATGTATTTCTGTGGTATTCTTTTTAAGCCATTCTGTTTTTGCAGGGTCATTATAATGCCATGGCCCTGTGTTTACTGTCATTTCGTCAAACAATGGTGTCCATTCAATAAAGTAGTTAGGCATTACTGTTTTAAGATAGTTGCCATATTCAACTACTTCCCAAAAACGTTCTTCGTGCATAAGCATTTTAGTACTTAAGTAGTTTACTTTTTCACATAAAAATATACTATTTTCTTCATATTTTTTCTTGTTGGCGTATTCAATATGAAAACTGGCTACTACGTCATCAAACAAATAATAATTCTTTTCCCACCACGCCAATGGACGACTTAAGTTTGTATTAACTGCTAGTGTTGCTCTTGGCAATTCATTATAAATCCATTCGCAAATAGGTATAAAATTACTCCAAGCAGTTGGTTCACCACCACTAAAAAAGAACTTAAAGTTTTTATAACCTGCGTCTTTGTACTTAGAAATAATTGTAGATAAGTTTTCAATATAACGATCTAAATTACCTTCGTTTCTATCCGTTCCTCCCCAGTTACCTGGATTACAATAACTACATTTGTAGTTACAGTAATTATTAACTTGCCATGTAACTGCTAGATAAGGCTGAGGTGCCTCAATGGCAATTAACTTTCTGCCCATTCGAACACCTCTTTTAATTCAGGAACAATTTCTAATAAGTTTTCATCACGCAATTCATCTACTTCTTTAGTTTGACGTATAAACTCTTGTATGCCACCTTTGTTTTCTTCGCCTACATTAAGATTATAGATAATCATTTTAAATCCATTGTAGATATCAATGTTGTCTTTATAACGATTTTGATATACTCTATACAATTCTACTAATCTGCGTTTAACATGCGCTGGCAATATCAT
>Ga0164296_1003126_pt1 | contig 15813 bp, 23 predicted proteins | sample GEODES057metaG_FD_113533 | JGI IMG/M metagenome (GOLD analysis project Ga0164296, IMG submission 113533) | Dystrophic lake water microbial communities from Trout Bog Lake, Wisconsin, USA - GEODES057 metaG | ecosystem: Environmental > Aquatic > Freshwater > Lake | place: USA: Trout Bog Lake... | reverse complement strand
TGAAGATGGCGCACACAGAGTATCTGCTATATGGTTACTACAGCAAAGAATGGATCCTAAAAATCCATTGTGGAAAAATGCTAAATTAAATGTTCAGTTTGTTAAGCAAGGTGTGGCGGAAGGCTCTTACGATAATGATCCCGGCATCAAACACACAAGAGGATCATAACGGCCAATGGGAAATAATAACTTGGACAAAAGGTCACGACAATGACAGTACTAATACTAACCAAACTTGATCGTAACGAATACGAATCAAATCGTTTAGTTGAAACATTTAGCACAAAAGGTATATCGGCAATAATGTGTCATCCAGATGACTTTGACATTATTGTTGACAAAGACATACGTAAAGGTATAAAATACAAAGGACAAGATTTAGAATTACCAAGTTTAGTTTTGGTAAGACTAGGTGCAGGTATACTCCCGTTTCAATTAGCAGTTGTCAGACATTTTGAACAGGCAGGAGTTCCCTGTATTAATGGTAGTCTACCTATTGAAATAGTTAAGGACAAACTACGCACTAGTCAAATACTCAGTCGAGCTGGAATTGCTATCCCTAACACTATGATGGTTCGTATGCCTATAGATGATGGGTTAGTTGAAGCTAACATTGGGTTTCCCTGCGTAGTCAAAGTTGTAACAGGTAGCTATGGTGAGGGTGTTTATCTTTGTGAAAGAAAACGTGACTATAAAAAGCTCATGGAATTTATTGACAACTTAGGAAATAAGAAAACTATGATTGTTCAAAAATATATGGCAGATAGAGTTGGAGAAGATCTACGTGTTTTAGTTATTGGTGGTAAAGTACTTGGCGCTATGAAACGTACAGCTCCTGAAGGTGATTTCCGTGCTAACATTACCAATGGGGGTGTTGGTGAGAATTATCCGCTAACTAAAGAAATAGAATTTTTAGCTCGTGAAACAGCTAGATCTCTTAACTTAGATATTGCCGGAGTAGATTTATTGTTTGATAAAAACGGTTTTGTAGTATGCGAAGCAAACAGTAATCCAGGGTTTAGTGGTTTTGAAAAATATTGTAGTGTTGATGTTGCTGATGCAATAACTGAATACGTAAAATTTAAGATACAATAATGTGGTTACTAATCATCATTGCTGTTAATATAAACAACCCACAGGATGTGCCTGCAACAATTACACTTGATATGCCAAGTTTACACATGTGTGAGGAAGTATTAGATTCATTAAAATATAAAATGAAATACACAAGTTATAAGGTAGAAGGCAAATGTCAAAAACAATCTTAATTATAACCGATAATCTTCCCGAACAAATTAACGGGGTGGTCACAACATACAAAAACATTGAGGCTTGTGCGGTTTTGGATGGTTATAACATTGTGGTGCTTCATCCCGGGTGGTTCCGCTACATTGATTGCCCTGGCTACAACGAAGTCAAGATTGCCTATCCCAGGAAGGTGGGCGAGAAGATTGAGGAGATCCGTCCGGATTATATCCATATCGCCACAGAAGGTCCTTTGGGTCTGCGGGCTAGAAAGTATCTTTCACTACATAATTATAGGTACAATACCGCTTATCATACTAAGTTTCCTGAAGGCTTAAAGAAACTGTTTCATATACCAGAGACCATTACCTGGAAGTTTGTTAAATGGTTTCATAAACACAGTGGCAAAGTTCTAACAACAACGGAAAGTATGGTTGAAGAATTACAAGCACATGGATTTGGTGGAGAAGTAATTCCCTGGACACGTGGGGTTGATCGCAATATATTTGATCCTAAACACAGACATGACAGTATAAACGGAAAATATTTGTTATGTGTTAGTCGTGTAAGTAAGGAAAAAAACTTAGAAGATTTTTTTGAATTAAAATATCCTGGGTATCAAAAAATTATGGTAGGTGATGGGCCTATGCTGGAAACTTATAAGAAGCGATATCCTGATGTTCATTTTACTGGATTTAAAACGGGTGAGGCATTGGCTAGATATTACGCCAATGCTGAAGTTTTTGTATTTCCAAGCAAGTGGGAAACATTTGGTATTGTTATGATTGAATCAATGGCTTGTGGAACTCCTGTTGCAGCTTATAATTGTCAAGGCCCAGCAGATGTAATCGACCAAGGCGTAACTGGATTTATGGTTGAAGAGCGTGAAGGATTGCAAGTTGCCATTGACAAGTGTTTAAAAATTAATAGAGATGATGTACACCGAGTAGGTCTACGTTGGACTTGGGAAGCCGCCTGGAAGATTTTTAAGGACAATTTGATCCCTGCTAAATAATAATAGTAGCATATAATGAAGGGGTTAAAATGGGTATACTGGAACTTACATTGGGCGCAGTTGTCGCCGGATTCTTTACAGTTTTTGGTTGGAACTACGGCAATATAGTTTGGGACAAATACGTAGAACCTCCTGCAATTGAACAACCGGCTGATAAAAATGAGCACAGAAAATAAAAAGAAAACTATATTAGATTATTATGAAAGAGTCGTGGATAATATAATTAGGATAATGTGGTTAACATTACTAGCGAATTGGATTTATACTAATCATACTATATGAAACCTACAATAGCTTTATTTTTGTATGATCCCAAATGTTCAGTTCAATCTGGCAATGGGATACTTAAAGCATTAGAGGACGACTATCATTTTAAAATTTTCGGAAAAAACATCTTAGAAGATAATTTTTTCGATGATGTCGACATGGTTATTGTTCCTGGCGGGTTTGGTGATGCAGATACATTTGATGCAGCATTTAAACATAATGCCAAACGTGTACGTAAGTTTGTTCAAAAGGGTGGAAAATATTTAGGAATATGTATGGGTGCATATTGGGCCGGATCACATTATCTTAAAATGTTAGATGGAGTAGATGCTGTACAATACATGACACGCCCAGGAACAGATACTCGTAGACCCCATGCTAAAAATATGCCAGTAACATGGCGAGATATACCAACTAAAATGTTTTGGTACGATGGATGTGCACTTGTTGGTGATCAAAGAAAGTTTGAAACAATAGCCACATACTCAAACGGAGACCCTATGGCCATTATACAAGGACGCATAGGGTTAATTGGTTGTCACCCAGAGAGTGAAAAGTTTTGGTATGATGCTTATAGTTGGATGAAGCCCCATTATCATAACGGGGAACATCATAAATTACTATTAGAGTTTGTAAACGAACTATTTAAGCGTAAGTAGTAGCTGGAGTCGGATTGATTTTATCTACAATCTGTCCATTTTCAGTATATACTTTAATGCTATGAGCTCCTGAATTTTCAGCAAACTCCATACCTTCTTCTAAAGTTTCAAACCAATGATCTAACACAGCTAATACTCCGTTATTCCAATGATGTTCTCTTACACGATGCTTTGACATATTAATTTCCTTTAAATTGTTTATACCAAATTTTAGCAGTATTATTGGTATAATACCTTAAACTTAATTGATTAGTGAATACATTAAGTTTTGGCCAGTTGTATGCTGATTCTAATTTTTCAACTATATCTTCACTGCTAGTAGGATCAGCACACCAAGTATGTATAGCCCACGGGATTTCAACACTGCCTATCAAAGGTACACCTTGACTAATTAAATCCGCTCCAACAATGTTAAATGTTTCACTAAAACTAACTTGTAATCCAATGTCCATTTTAGCACATAATTCTAAAAATTCCTCACGTGGTGTCCACTGATGATTAATCAATTGGTGCCCACTATCAGCTAAGTGTTCAAATATTCCACGTAAGTTATTTAACGAAGAATGCCCTTGCATTTCAATACGGCCAGCATTAACGTGGAAACGTAATTTCTTACCAATCTTGTTAGCAAAATCAATAGCGGCAATAGCTTGTACTACATGATTTTTTAATGGACGTACTGCTCCAAAACAGCTAATATCAATTGTGTCTTTCTTTTTATCTAACTTTTTAGACTTATATTCTTGTGGATAAAAGTTAGGCATATAGATAAACTTATCGCTTATATCTTTTTCAGGATGAATAGTTTGTAAAAATACTTTTACTTCACGTAACATACGTGGAGCATTAACTCCAATGTATATGTTATCAAAATTACTGTAATCCCCAAGCCAATCCATAGCCATACCTTCGCCGGCCATGAAAGGCATTTCGCTGTGTAAACGTATAATCCATTTTACATTAGGATGCAGTTTTTGTAATATATTAAATTTTTGTGGAACTACCCACAATGCCTCAATAATTACATGAGTAGGATTATGTTTTCTAACTAATCTATCAATACAGTTATTATCAATTGCAACTTCTAAATTGCTTTCAATACCTTGAGATACTAACATCTCATTCATAAAACTGGCACTGTTATAAAGTCCAGTACTTAACCCAATATGGGAATGTATTTTAGTGTTGTAGTCTTCACGACGTTTTAATATAAAAAGAATTTTTGACATACTGCTATTTAATATTCATTGTATTACAATATTATTAAGTTTCTTTAATTTCAGCTAACTTTACATAACTTAATATTTTGATCCACATCCATCCGATGTCGAACTCCCACCATTTGACGCTGAGTTTGGGACTACCGGGGGAAGTATGGTGATTGTTATGAAGCTCCTCGCCACCCACAATGATAGCCCAAGGTACAAGATTACGACTATGATCACGTGTTTGCTCATTTCTATATCCTATAAAATGTCCGAGTCCATTAATGACTCCTGCGGCCCAGAATGGAATCCAAATCATTTGAACTCCCCAAACAACTAATCCAACTGGTCCAAATATTGCTATATCAATTAATAGCATTATAACGATACCTAAAAAATTATATTTTGAATATAAGTTAGTCTCTATCCAATCAACCGGAGTGCCTTGGCCATAGCTGGCAATCATTACACTATCTTTAGCGGCTTTTGAATAAAGCAATGCTCCTTTTGTTAATACTGTCCAAATCCCGTATACGTGTGGGCTATGTGGATCTCCCTCATTATCACTGTATCTATGATGCTTACGATGTATTGCTACCCATTGACGTGTAACCATACCAGTTGTAAGCCATAACCAAAATCTCATAAAGTGTGCAACTACGGGATGAAATGTTACTCCCCTATGTGCTTGACTACGATGTAGATACATAGTAACACAGAGAATTGTAATATGAGTTAGTATAAGAGTATATAATATTGTTAACATCATTTACTTATCAAGTTCTAGACAGGTGGTTAAATAAATGCTATAATAGGTATATATGAAAGCCGCAGTTTTAATTAATGGTCAACCAAGATTTACTAGAGAGTTTGATGATTTACTAAACAATCTAACAGCGTATGATCAATTAGATTTTTTCTTTTATATTTGGAAACAAACGCATACTGAACACTCGCTTATAGCACCTCAGTGGCCTAATGACCCGGTTGATATACAAAAAATTATAGAACGCAATTTACCAGACAATGCTAGACTAGTCGTGTTACAAGTTGAGCCATTGCCTGGATATACTACACCAGAATGGATACAATCAAATCCTTGGACTAATCCTTATAATGTTTGGCATAACTATTATTCTCTTAAACAAGTTAATTTATTGAGAGAACAATTTGAAAAAATCAATGGCAAATATGACATGGTGATTAGAGCTAGAGCAGATGTTGGCATTAGGGCACCCGTTAATTTAACGCAATTTGATGATTATTTAAAATCAAATCCCAAGCATATAATTGTTCCAGACAACCATAGAAACGGCGGTTATGGTGTTAATGATATGATAGCGTTTGGTACTAGCGATACTATGTCTATATACGCTCGTGCTATAGATAATTTTGAAACATTTCACAAACAAGGTGTAATGTATCATGCAGAAACATTGTTAGGTAAACATTTACAGGACAATGGGATTGGTTGGCCCGGTTTTGGAATAGACCAAGTTAAAAATGAACATCAGAATCCACAACGGATTCCAAACCCCGATACAGTAGATTATGGAAGGTGGATATGAAAGTAGCAGTATTAATTTCAGGTAGTCCTAGATTCTCACGAGATCTAGACACATTTATAAACGGACTTGTAGGCGCTACCCAAGTAGATTGGTTTTGCCATGTTTGGAAATTTAATTTCCCACCAGACAAACTAGGACCAGAATACGGCAACTATCAATTAGTTGCTGACAGTTGGAGATCAGTTGAGTATGATTGGGCACATGAAAAGTTAACAAACAATTTAACAGGTATACATCAACTAAAAGGGCTAGATATTTTTAATAATAATTTCATAGAGTATCCTACTATTATTGGACAACAAGCTCATCCTCAAAATTTTGAATCAATAATTAAAATGCACTTAGGATGGAAACGTGCTAGTATGTTACTTGAAACTAGTGGCGAAGATTATGACTTAGTTATTAGAGCACGTCCCGATTTGTTTTTACCAGAGCCATTAAATTTATTGGAACTACATGGTATTATACATAATAGACCTGACAATGTTATTACATCTAATGGCGGACAACACGGCTATCATGGATATAATAGTAATGATATTATTGCTATATCATCAGCACAAAATATTCATACGTATGCTGATTTAATAAATCATAGTGCAACATACAATCAACAGGGAGTTATATTCCATCCCGAGATGTTGTTGGCTTATCATTTAAGAACTAATGGATTAGTGATTGCTCCTATTGTTCGTGCAGAAATAAGAGCTACCCTACACGAAACAAATGGAGTGTTTAGCCCTGACTTTGGTCAGTGGGCTTAATAATATCCCGTATCCAATTTACATAGTCACTGCAAATACCATAGCATCGGGTGTCTTTGATTGTTTTGAATTCTGGGTCATGCCATTCAGGCATTAGTCTAATACTGCGTTGTGTTAATTCCTTTTCAGGGAATGTCCAAATAAATTTATGACTAGTTATAACACAGTCATCATTTTGATGCCAAAAGAAGTTATAGCTAGTATCTGTTAACCAACGTAATGCACCCAAGTTCTTAGCATGAATCCAAAGTCCAAAATTATTTAAAAAAGTTTTATCAATTGGATATGTGGGTTCGTCATGACCTAAATAAAGTTCTGAATTAATAATCCATAAATCAATTTCACAATCAAACCCTTGATCGATTGCTTTTAAAATTTGTTCAGGACTATTTTCTAAATCTTTATTTGGGCCATCAGTTAAGCCCCGGTGTGCTATTAACTTCATTATTTTCTCCAAGCAAATCCCACACCGTGATCAAACGGGCAGACATTTTTCTCTACATTCCATTTTTCTTCATTAATATTATTAATAAAATAATGCGGACCTGGGTGACTTGATACATCATGCAATCCTACAATACCTGTAGGAGATAACATAGAAGTATATTCCCAATCAATTAATACTTGATTAATACTGTGCCAACCATCAATGAATATAAACCCAAATTCGGTTACTCCTAAGTCTTTAAAAATTTCAACAGCTTCTGTAATACTACTACTATCGCCTTGGATAGTATAGATATTTTTTTCAGGATCGTTTAAAAAACTTTTATCATCTATATCTATGCCAATATAAACTGTATCAGGCAATTTGTTATCTAAAAATATATGTGTAATTGAATCTTTTTCATTTCTACAAACACCTATTTCTAAAATTGCCTTACAGTTATCGCGTACTTTAAGGAATCGTTCTTTTATAGCATTACGATTAGCATCGGTCACTTCGTCCCATGGCCATAAATGTTCGTTAGGATGTCTGATCCCACTATCACCACTAGTATCTTTATCATCATAGGCACTATGAGTCCTAATATCTTTAATTAAATCTGTTTCCCATTGCATATTATTTTCTCCTTACAAATGCAATGCCCCAATCAGTAGGGCATAAAATTTCTACATTCCAAATATCAGTATTTAGGTTTCTAACAAAGTGATATGGTCCTGGATGCTCTGATACATCGTGGAACCCAACAATCCCTGTAGGGGATAATATTTTAGTATATTCCCAATCAGTCATTACTTGATTAATACTATGCCATCCATCTATAAAAATAAAATCTAGTTCAGTAACGCCCCAGGATTTCATTTTTTCAATATTAGCATCAATATCACTACTACTACCTTGAATAGTGTAGATATTTTTATTAGGATTATCTAAATAACTCTTATCATCTAAATCAATCCCAATATAGATAGTGTCATCTTTTTTATCTCTTAAAAAACAATGCACTGCACTGTCATCACCATTTCTAGCAACACCAATTTCTAATATTGCTTTAGCAGTATCTCTAACTTTTAGAAATTGCTCTGTTAGTGCATTTCTATTTGCTACAGTAACTTGACCTTCATAAGGATCTGGTTCCTTAAATGGTTGGTCTCTAACGCATAAGCCTCGACCATTATTATCATCATGATCATAATCAGTCCCAGTTCTAATATCATTAATTAAGTCTTGTTCCCATCTCATTTTATTAAACCCCATTTAGTAATTGCTGCATCATATTCAGGGCCATAAGTTTTGTCAATTGCTTGACGCATTGCTTTTGCACCAGCAACTGTACCACCTGGATGTCCGTGAACAGCACCACCTACGTTAGCCAAATAATCATTTCCAGCAATACTAGAAACTTTATCTAATAGTCCAGGATGAAATCCGCAACTTAATGTTGGTAGTGTATTACCAGCACGTAGTATGTCTAAGCATTGAGCAATTTCTGCTGGATCATCATTACTATATCCGCCGACCATTCCTGTTTGAATTGTATCAGCACCCATTAGAGTAGCTAATTGACACATAACTGGCCAGCTAATACTAAACCTATGACTCTTGTCAGTTGTTACTTTTGCTCCTGAGCTTTGATAATGTAAGAACAACGGCAAGTTTTGTTTACGGATACTGTTATAAGCACCATAGCCTGAGAACACATTAATGTGAACTCCATTACCACCTAACTCATGTACCATGTTAATTCTATCAACTAATACATGTGGATCACAATTGATAGTATGGCAGAAAATAACTTTACGACTTTGATTAGCTAGGTAATTAGCAATTAAGTCTACACGCTTTTCTAATTTACAAAAAGCTGGATTACTCATAATTTCATCTTCTTTGATAAAATCAACGCCGCCGTCAACCATTTGCTTGACCATCTCTAATAATGTTTTTGGAGTAATACCAATCTTAGGCTTTACAATACTTCCAAAAATTGGCTTGTCATATTGTTTTGTAAATTTACGAATGCCTGTAATACCAAACTTTGGACCTTTAAAGTTTTTAGTAACTGCTGTTGGCAATTCTAATTTAATTAAACGACATTTGGTAACAAGATCAATATCAACGTGGCCACCCATTAATTGGCAAAGCATATGACTGATACCGTCAGTTTTCCAATCTGTATTAATAACGGGGAAAGCAATTTCAACAATTCCCTCAGTTTTCTTAATTAGTTTCTTTTCATCATCTAATATAATGCAACTATGGTTTTCAAACATTTCGTCAGTTTCCCATTCATTGCGAACGTTTGGATTACCAACGCTTTGTCCTATTGCTAAGTTCCATGCAGCCTCTTTTAAATTAACACTACTAGACATTTCATACGTAGCAATATAATATTTTTCTAAATCAATCTCACTTCTATCTCTAAAGAACTTCATGTTTATCTCCTGGTATACTTGGTTGTTTGATACATAATATTAGGCAGTCTTCGTAAAAATATGGATCTGCTACTTCATTGGGCTCTAATACAAATATCTCACCCTCTTCAATTTTTGATCCACAAATATACATTGAACCTTTAACTAACAAATTGTATTCTGTGTGTTGTGCATGGTAATGCTTGGGCCATACTTCACCTTTTTTATGAGTGAGTAATCCTACTTCAAACTGATCAGTTTTTAGAACAGCTGGCTCAAAGTTGCCAATGAACCATCCTCTCCAAAACTCAGTTAAATTATGCTTTATCATATTTTAAAAATCTTTCTAAATCTATTGGAACACCAACAGCATGATGCTGTTCAATTGGTATGTGATATATACCAACTTCTAGTCCTTTGTTTATCATGTAGTTATAACTTGGTGCAATATAGAACTCACCATTTGGTGCGCGATGATTAGCTTCAATCATATCACAGGCACTGTCTACAAAATATTGACCTTTCTTCCAATAGTGGATACCATTTAAACTGATATTGCTGATAACTTCTTTTTCAGCAAACTGTACAGCACGGCCACGTTTATCTATTTTAACGTAGCTGTTTTTATCAGTATCACTATAATATGTTACTACAGCGCCATCATAAAGTCTAACATTATGAAAAAACAATCTGCTGTCCCACTCCATGATTTGATCACAGTTTGCAGCTATTAGTTCATCTTCGTTGTCAATAAATTCTCTAAACAACATTACTGAACAAGCAGGACCATCTGTAGTTTTATCAACTACTACAAATCTAGGTTTATCAACTGTTCTAGATATAACGTCTTGTGTAATTTTTAAAAATTCATCGTTACGTAAAACAAAATGATATTGCCCATCCATACCTAAACTTTCAATAGCTCTAGATATCATAGGCTTACCATTTACATCAATTAACGGTTTTGGTAAGTAATATTTGTCTCTGGGAAATCGGCTGCCCAAGCCAGCCATAGGAATTACAATATTCATTCTGTTGGATCCGGTACTATTCTATGGTGATAATGTTTATCTGTATATTTTGATCTTCCATTCCAATTAATGTGAAATTTAAAATCTCCAATAACTAGCGGAATATTATGCTTTTGTAAGTAAATTCCAAATACATGTTCACTGGACCAAGTGCCATGTCCTATATGTTCCCAATTAGGATCTGCGACTGGAACTAGATCAACATATTCTTCAATTACGTTACAATATATCTTCATTGCTTCTTGTGTGCCTACTGCAAACAAGTCACTGACTTTATAGTTATCAAACCCTGCACGACCATGGTTAGGAAATATAATCTTATTGTTTACTAAATCTAAAGTACTTAAATCTAAATCTTCAAATAGTCTACCATCTAATCTAAATTTAATAACCATGTCATATTCTTGATCAATTAAATCATGTGCTAGTTTTAATGACTGCCACATACCTATTCTACGTTCATAATGCCAACGTATGTTCTCAGGTTCAGCAGGTGGATGATCCAATTCACAAGGTGGCATATAATATGGAGGTTGATCACATATCAATAGTTTTGCTAAATTGTATTTTGGCAATAAAATCTTTTCTACTTTTTCTCTACCATCTGCTTCGTCAGTGGCCCAGTCGCTGGCCCAAAAAGCAAAGTATATATCAGCCTGATCAAAACCTTTTAATTGATTCATAAAAGTTATGAAGTCAGGCGTGAATCTTGGTTGCCCTGCAGCTATTAACGCTATTTTCATCTTAGAAATATTGTATGTTTATTCTACCTGGGTAGTTAATTTCTAGTCTTTCATGTGGTTCATTTTTGCGTGGCTCTAGTATCATTGTTTTGCCTAAGCATAAACATAGTGCACTTGGACCACCCATACTAGTAATCATCATTTCTGATCCAGAAATTATACGTGCTAATTCCATCCAGTCTGGTGTACGATAATATGGCACACGAACTTTATATGTATCTTCAAAATATTGATGATCACTTTCAGCACCTACAAATACTGCTTGTTCAGCTAACCCTCTGTCAATGTATCCTTTCCATACTGGACTTACTGTGGGATTACCTTCTTGATAGTTTGGACTACGATGTATAACAACAGGGCGTCCTGGTACTCGACGTGGTTCACGACACTCTAACCAAGGATCAACTTGTAATTCTCTCACATGTTTCTTTGGATCAATGCCTGCAGCCAGTGCATATTGATTGCTAAAATTTCTTGGGAAGAATCCTGTTTCCAAATAGTCGTAAGCATCTTCTAATTCATAGTCAATGTCTTCGCCATTCCAAACTTTAAAATCAGTAATATAAGTTTGATGTTTGATTAGTTCTTCCATTACATCAAAATCGCCTTGTGTCATGCGACCTTCGTGTCGATTACCTTTGTTACTCCAACCTAGCTTTGTGTTTATTACATGCTCTAAGTTGTTTAACTTAAGGTAGAATTCTCCACCACCTAAAATTTTAGGTATTACTAGTGCACAAAAAGTATCACCTGTTGTACCTGAATGTGAAAATGTTGTCATTATTGGTTCCTGTCCGTTTCTCTATATAAGTCCTCAACATGAAATACAGCGTTGGGGATAATCATATGTTGCCATTTATCTAAGTTGTCTGTGATACATTTAGGAAAGTAATCATCAACAACTACATATTCAAAGCGTTCTGTACTGTCTGGACCTTCACTGCCGTATTTGTTTCGGATCATCCAATCAATATTAAACTCGTCAACAATACGTGGAACATTATGTTCTGTATGTGCAAAGTTTTGTATCTTGTTTACACAATGATCATTATCACCAAAGTAAGTAAAGTGCCATCCGCCATGATCAACTTCTACAGTGTTTGGTGGTTTTGGATTCCAAAAGAATGAGTACTCACGTTCTTGCTGTGGATTAGTAAATGCACGACCTTTAGTAACCATAATTACACCATGTCTACTAGGGTACTGAGTTTTCATATAATTAATCTTATACTGTAATTGTGGTATCCACATCAAGTATCTATCATAATCATTCTCATCTTCTTTAATCATTTCAATCATTTCAGCACGTGGTATCTCATCACAGTCACTGACAATAACAATATCATCATCTGCTAGCTCTGGAAGGCCACGTCCGGAAGCATAGCGTTGATACTTTTCACGTACCCAGCTGTCATCGTTAGGACGAACTTCTCCAGGAAATACTTCACGTTGTTGTTCAATAGGATCATCCAATTTAATATGAATAATTTTATCCATATACTTTGCATAACGATCCTTGTTTTCATCAAACAAGTATGGCTTTGGATTACCTACATAAGTAGTACTTGCTTCTAAGATAATAAAATTATCAACTGTATCCCATAATTCTTGTAAACGTATTTCTAAAATATCAAATTCGTTATAGAATGAAAAGACATCATATGTTTTCATATTAAGCAAGCCTCCAAACGCATTGTACGCCATCATAAATTAATTCTGCGCCAATACTTTCCATAAACTCATGAACGTAAACTCCTTTACCTACACGAACTCCGTCTTCTTTGTAGTTGTCATCTACTGCAACTAATGCACCAGGCTTCATGCTAGTAATAATACAGGCTAGTTCTTTAATATGATGTGCCATACAAGCACCTTCATTGCCCACTGTCCAATCAAAACTATCTAAGTATAACAAATCAACTTGTTGTTTTTCTTCGCTTAACTGTTTACTGGCTTCCCAAAGGAAGTGTACGCTGTCATCTAAACAAATATTACTTTTATCACTTACCATCGAACGTGCATATTCAACATGTTCTTCAGTTAAGTCAACGCTGTAAAATTCACCGTTGTTTTCGTTAATGTACTTGTCAAATATACAAGTACTCATACCGTCATCTTTGAAACTGTTTTCCAAAGTACTCCAAGGTTGATCCCCGGGACGTATACATCCTGTTTCAATAATAAGTGGCTCATCTATAGTTTTAAGATGATCTATCATTATTTGAAAACTAGGCTGTCTTTTATTGGTCTTTGAGACCATTTCATCTAAAGTAAAGTCTAACATATTACATTGTCCAATAGTCTGTTACTAATGCAGTTGCATCTGGTATAATTAAATCTTTATATTTGTCTTGATTGTCTACTACACATTTAGGGAAGTAATCATCTAATACTACATGTTCAAAGCGTTCTAAATCTTTGGGATTAGGACCGCATTTGTCTGCAATCATACGATCAATACTGAATACGTCTACAATCTCGGGAACATTTTGTTCTGTGTGAGCAAAGTTCTGTAGTTTGTGTACAGCATTTTTATCGTCACCCAAGTAACTAAAGTGCCAGCCTGCATGCTCAAGATAAACAACATCAGGTGCTGGTGGTAACCAAGCATGAGTATAATCACGCTCACGCTCTGGGTTTGTAAAGACATGAGCACGAGTAACAATCATTTGATTGTTAATAACTGGCTGATACCATTTTAAGAAATTAAATTTATACCTAAACAGAGGAACTTGTAATACATAGCGTTCGTATTGGTTTTCGTCCTCTTTGATCATTTCAATAATATCAGCACGTGGAATTTCATCCAAATCACTGATAATTATTAAATCATCGTTTTCTACGTCTGTTAAGCCACGGCTTAATGCATCACGCTGAAACTTTTCACGTACCCAACTGTTATCAGTTACAGGCATGTCGTCTACAGCTATACGGCGTATTTTATCTGACCATTGTTCAAATCTCGCCATGTTTTCTAATAGCGTATATTCTTTTGGCTTGCCACTGTGGCTCATATTAGATTCTGCGATTACAAAGTAATCTACTACATCATACAGTTCTTGTAGTCTAATCTCAAGTAAATCTAGTTCATTAAAGAACGTAAAACAATCGTAAACTTTCATGTTATCCTTTTATCCAAAGTTTTGGGACATTATCCCAAAGTGCCATAATATCAAAGTATGGGTCTTTACCATCTTCACCCATAATGTGGAATCCTAGTCCAGGTATTGGGCTGAATAGCATTACACCCGGTTGGTTCCAAATTTGATTTATGCTTCTATCTTCTACCCACCCTTCATTTCTGATAGTTAAGTTAACTAAGTCTTGGAAAACGTTACGGTATGTATCGTAAAGTTTACGACTTGCTAAACAAGTATAGGTTGTGTGTCTGACTGTACGATAATGTCTGTAAGGGCCAAGTAACAGTATACTATCGTATATTTGTTTTGTGTATCTCCAAATATCATCGTGGGGATTAATAGCAACCATTTGCCCTGTGTTTCCCTCAAATTGATCCACGCTTTCAATCATATCATTGATAGCTTCTGGAACATGTAAGTAATCATCTTCAATGTGATACCACAAGTCTGTGCAGTTCTTTTCCACTTGATCATAAACCCGTTTCATTGTGTGTCCGTTTCCGGTTCCATCTGTTACGGGAATAAATTCTGTGGGAAATTTGCAATTGGAAATAATCTGTTTGATATCTACAACAGCTTCTGGACTGCTGTGGTCATCCAAAACTACTAGTTTGATATCGTGATCTGTTACTTGATTAATGCTATTAACCAAACTACTGATACAATGTTTAACTAATTCGTGTTTTGTACAGTTGATATATCTTGTGGAATTACTTGCAGAGTTTACAATAGTGCAACTACGTAAAATTATTAATAGGTTTCTTTTCATTGTTTGTAAGTAAAATGTATTACTATTTAAACACGTAGTTAATGGTGTGTCAAGTTTTTTGGTAATTTAACCCATATTATTAGTGGTTGACTGCCGACATAAATAAATATATAATAGATACATGTGTTGCAGTTTGTCGTAGAAATACAACAAAAATATTTTTAAAAAGATGTTGACAGCAACAACATTGTGTCATATAATAAGAGCATACGTTGTAAAAAGCGTAACAAAAAGGAAATTGGAAACAAAATGAAAAGCGTGAATTTTAATAGACAACATTCAATAGCCCAACAGGGAGGCTGTATGCCCTCTTATTGGACAGCGAATAATAGTCTATCATTAGATCGCACACCAGAGATTAAGATCGGGGTCCGGAGTACTGTAGTGTAACAAAAACACAACAAACTTTAAGGACCCCAGGATTAAACACCCTGGGGTTTTTTGTTTTTAGACTTTCGAAAAAGTGTGTATAGGGAACGCGACCCTGCTGGCACTTAAAACATCGGCTTAATGTGGGCGGCCTACCTGATGGTAAGTTCTAGGCGATAACT
>Ga0164296_1003124_pt1 | contig 15817 bp, 16 predicted proteins | sample GEODES057metaG_FD_113533 | JGI IMG/M metagenome (GOLD analysis project Ga0164296, IMG submission 113533) | Dystrophic lake water microbial communities from Trout Bog Lake, Wisconsin, USA - GEODES057 metaG | ecosystem: Environmental > Aquatic > Freshwater > Lake | place: USA: Trout Bog Lake... | reverse complement strand
GTATCGCGGCATCGGCATTCGCCTGGAAGACGACATCTTGATCACCGAGGACGGCGCCGTGAACTTGTCGGCCGCCCTTCCACGGCGCCCCGACGAGATTGAAGCCTGGATGGCCCACCTCTGGGCCGGTGGTCCAGGCGATCTCTCCCGCTAGTCGTTACTCGGTTTCGATTTCTTCTCGGCTAATCCCGAGGAAATACAACACGGCGTCGAGATACGGCACCGACAACGCGGCGTCGGCGTGTTCGCGCACAACGGGCTTGGCGTTAAAGGCGATACCCAGGCCCGCGACCGAGATCATGTCGATGTCGTTCGCACCATCGCCAACGGCGACCGTCTGCTCGAGTGGCACACCGACTTGGGCGGCGAAACGCTGCAGGGCGCGGGCCTTGCCGGCGCGGTCAACAATGGGCGCCGCCAAGCGACCGGTTAGTTTGCCGTCAATGATCTCGAGCTCGTTGGCCTCGAGGTAGTCCACGTGGAGCTCACGAAGGAGCGGGGCCAGCACTTCGACAAAACCACCCGACACAACGGCCGGGACGTACCCGAGCCGGTGCAGGGTTCGCAGCAGGGTGCGAGCACCGGGGGTCAGTCGCAATCGCTCTCGGACCGAATCCAACACGCTGGCGTCAAGGCCGGCGAGCAGGGCCACGCGACGGCGCAGCGACTCGGCAAAGTCGAGTTCACCGGCCATGGCCAGTTCAGTAATCTTCGCCACTTCCTCAGCGCACTGACACTCCTCGGCGAGCAGGTCAATGACTTCGTCTTGGAGCAACGTGGAGTCGGCGTCCATCACCACGAGGTGCTTGGCCCGTCGGTGCAGACCGGCGCGCTGAATCGCCATGTCCATTCCCGACTGTTGCGCCACCGTGGTAACGGCCTCGCGGAGGGCCGCGTGGTCGTTGCCGCGCACGACGAGCTCGTAGCAGTCAACGGGGTAACTAGCGAGGTGAACGATGCGTTCACACGTCGCGCCGACCATCGCGAAGGCGCCAAAGATGCCATCGAGCTGGGTGGGCGTGATGCGCGGGGCCAGCAGGGTCACCAGCAAGCGGCCTCCGCTCACGGTTTCGAGGGGGTCCACAGTTTCGATGGTGACGCTGATGCCGTCGCGTTCAATGTCGCGCGCCGACACTGCGGCCGCGACGTCCGCAGCAGTGACCGTGTCATCGACCGTGACCTCACCACAGAGCACGAGCGAACCGCGAATAGTGATCTGAGCGACATCAACGAGTTGCCCGCCCTGCTGCGTCACTATGGCGAGGGCGGCGAAGAGTTCTGCGCCGACGCCGATTCGGTCCGGACCGCTAACAGTGACGAGATAGGTGGTGGGCACCTACAAATCGTAGATGGTTAGGAACTACTCGCCCGACGCCTCGGCTTCACGAAGCGCACGCACTTCGCGAACGTGGACGTCACTTCTCGCATCAAAGCGCCAGAGGGACGGCAGGGCCGTCGCCACGACGCCGACCGCCCCACTACAGGCCAGTCCGCCGACGGTGAGGGAGAACCGCAACGACGTCCACGCCGCCATGACACCGGCCCGAAACTGACCGGCCGTTGGACCCAGCGAGTACGAAATCATCTCCATGCCGGCCATTCGCCCACGCATGTCGGGTCGAATCGATTCGTTCCACATCGTGGAGCGAAAGACCCCACTGAGGGCGTCCGCACCACCGGCGACCGCCAGCCCGATGAGCACCCACCACAACGACGACGAGTACCCGAAGAGAGCAATACCTAATCCCCACGCGGCCGCGGCGGCGCCGATGGCCCGGCCGTAATGGTGAATGCGGTGCGTCCACGACGACGTCACCGTGGCCAGTAGGGCGCCGACGGGCAGCCCACAGTAGAGCAGCGACAGTGCGTAGGTCTCGTGGAAACGGGCCGCCACGAAGGGCAGCATGGCGACCGGAAAGGCGAACGTCATCGCCACCAAGTCGATGATGTAGGTGCCAACAATGTCGGGCCGCGACTTCAAGAAGGAAACTCCGGCCCGGAGTGCCGCCCGGTCACTCTCCTCAGTGGAGACCGGTGGCAACTGGTGGGCGAGACCTGAAAGCACGAACAGCGAGATGGTGAACGTCACCAGGTTGGCGCCGTAGACGTAGCGTGGGCCAACGGCCACGGCGACGAGACCGCCGAGGGCCGGTCCGATAATCGAGGAGATTGTTCGACTAATCATCTGCAAGGTGGCCGACGCGCGCTGCAAGTCGTGCGGCACCAGCGACTGGTTGAGGGCGGCTACCGAGGGATTCTGCAGACTGGCCACCGCCGCACTCACGAAGGCGGCGGCGTAGAGGACCCAGACGAAGGGGTGGGGCTGGACGGCGTTCAGCAGAATTAACCCCGTCACCACCATGAGTGACGCCTCCATCGAAATGATGAGCGTGCGGCGATTCATCCGGTCGGCCAGAATCCCGCCGTAGAGGCCGCACACGATGAGCGGGAGCAATTCGGCCAAACCCAATGCCCCGACCTGGAGGGGTGAATGCGTCAACTGCTTTAGCTGATACGGCACGGTGACGTACGTCGCTTGCGTGCCCAGCGAGGTGACTGCGCCGGCCAGGAAGAGCCGGCGGTACTGCTTGGAAACCCGTAGTGGCGAAAAGTCCACACCAATTCGACGCTTCATTCCGGCGCCCCATCACGCCAGCCTTCACCCGCCACGTAGTGGCGAAGAATGCGAGCCGGCACCCCGCCGAGCACTACGTGGGAAGGGAACGTACCGCGCACGACCGCTCCGGCCGCGACGGTGGTCTGTTCGCCCAACGTCGTGCCGGGCAAGATCACGACATTCGTTCCGATCCAGCTCCCGCTGCCAATGGCCACCGGCGCTTCAGTGGGCGTCTGACGCCCGACGGGCACCTCGGGATCAAGGTAGGAGTGGTTTTGGTCGGTGATGTAGACGTTCGGCGCAATCTGAACGTCGTCGCCAATCGTGATGGACCAATGCCCCACGATGTGCGAGCCACGTCCCACGATGCAACGACGCCCGAGCGTAATAACGGGGCTGTGCAGCATCTCCTGTTCCCCCGAAATACCCACTGCTAACGTCACCAACGGACCGACCAGCGTGTCGTCGCCAATTGCGATATAGCGCTCGTTATAAATAGTCCCCTGCGGCGCCAATAGCCCGGCCCCTCGACTAAAGGAGTGGAAGCGCCGAGCGTAGGCATCGTCTGGGCCAATCGTCGCGACCTCGTTGAGGTAATGGCGGGTGCGACGAACTCGAGCGCCCAACCACCGGCGAAAGGAGAGTCGGGCATTCATCGCACCAACGCTAGCGTTGCCCCCCACCTTCTCGACCCGCGAGGGCGTAAGCGTGCCGCCCGCTACGCGCAGACGGTAGGGGATACGTGACCTGCGGCAAAGGACCGGTTGGACCGTGTTTCGTCACCGTCCAGCGATACCGTGTGCCCTCGTCGTAGGTAGTGGCGTGGGAGCAATGGGTAGTGAGCGGTCGCTCGAGCACGGACACCCAACCCGTGAGCGTCCCTACGCCCGTGTACTCATTACCGCCGCTATCGAATCCGACCACGGATCCACAGGCCGGGATAGACAAAACGACGTTGCCGCGGACGAGCTGCCATGTCGTGGACAGTTGCTCGTAGCCCGGCGTGATTGAGGATCCGTGAAGGAACCCGCAGATATTGCGACGGGCCGAAAATACCGCTATGGACTTTTGCGGATTGAGCGGCACGATGACGGCTTGCCAGCCGTTGGCTGGGGGCACCACCGTTGAATAGTGGCGACTGGCCCGCATGGCTGGACACCCATACGAGATTTCGTTCCCCTTCACCAGTCCTACCCACGCGAGCACGCGGACTAACGATGTCACCCGCGGTGTCCCGCTCTGCTTCGTGCGCGTCGGCGACACCGTTACGACGCCGAGACCGAGCCCCTGCACCATGCCGCTCAATGGTGCGGTGGCCCACAGGGCGGCGCGTCGAGCGGGCGATAAGGGAGTGGCAACGCCGGCATAGGGCGCAACGGTCAGCGCCGAGCCATCAAGGGAGAACGATCGAACAAACCGGCCGTTTATGATGGTGCCCTTCGCCAGTACCGTGGTTTTCACCGGAGCGCCCTGCGCCTGCAGTGGCGCGAGCTGTAGTGCTGAAACGGCCACGAGGGCCGCGACCGCGAGTGACGTCATTGAGAATCGTTTTGGCATACGAAAAACCGCCCTCCTTACGAACTTATTGTCGCAAGGAGGGCGGTTCTTACAGCGAAGTGACGTCGTTAGTCCAGCGTCAGGGGCGAGTCGATGTCGACATCGCTCTCGCCGACGACATCCGGCAACAGTGCGTTAGCCATGTGCTCACGAACGCGACCGTCAATCTCGGCCATGGTCTGTGGGTTCTCGCGCAGGAAGGTCTTGACGTTCTCGCGGCCCTGACCCATCTGCTCACCTTCGTAGGTGAACCAGGCGCCAGCCTTCTTTACGAAGCCCAACTCAACGGCAACATCCAAGATGGACCCTTCGCGGCTGATGCCCTGGCCGTACATGATGTCGAATTCGGCCTGCTTGAAGGGTGCGGCGCACTTGTTCTTCACGACCTTGACGCGGGTGCGGTTACCGATGACTTCGGTACCGTCCTTAATGGACTCCACGCGGCGAATGTCGAGGCGAACCGAAGCGTAGAACTTGAGAGCCTTACCACCGGGCGTGACTTCGGGCGAACCGTAAATGACGCCGATCTTTTCGCGCAACTGGTTAATGAAGATCGCGACCGTGTTGGACTTCGAGAGGCCACCGGTCAGCTTGCGAAGGGCCTGGCTCATGAGGCGAGCCTGCAGACCGACGTGGGAGTCACCCATGTCACCTTCGATTTCAGCCCGCGGGGTCAACGCGGCGACGGAGTCGATAACGATGACGTCGAGGGCACCCGAACGAATCAGCATGTCGGCGATTTCCAGCGCCTGCTCGCCGGTGTCGGGCTGCGAGATGAGAAGGTCGTCGATGTTGACACCAATCGCGCGGGCGTAGACCGGGTCCATGGCGTGTTCGGCGTCGATGTAGGCGCAGACGCCACCGTTACGCTGGGCTTCGGCCACGGCGTGCATCGCCAGCGTCGACTTACCGGACGACTCGGGACCGTAGAGCTCGATGATGCGACCACGAGGGAGGCCACCAATGCCGAGGGCGAGGTCGAGCGCGAGCGCTCCCGTCGGGATGGACTCAATCTGCATGTGGAGGTTTTCGCCCATCCGCATGACGGAACCCTTACCAAACTGCTTTTCGATCTGGCCGAGGGCCGACTCCAGAGCCTTAGCGCGGTCGTCAGTTGCCATTACTGTCTCCTTGATTTTCTTCACGGGGGGCAGGTTAGACACCCCCAGTTACATCGGTCGTTCTCCGCTGTCATCACCCTAATACGAACAAGTGTTCGTATCCAGCATTATTCGCAGAAATTTCGCCGACAGCTCAGGAAATTGGCAGGGCGTCGAGGGCCTGACGCAAGGCGTTAAGGGCACTAATGGCCCCGTAGGAACGGATCCGAGCTCGGTCGCCGGGCAAGCGCAGCGCCACGTGCCCCGTCACTTCCCCAATGCACCAGCCGACGAAGACCGTTCCCGGCGCGTGGCCATCCTGTTCGGTCGGTCCAGCGACGCCGGTAACCGAGAGGCTGACGTCGACGCCAAGCAAGCGCCGCGCCCCTTCGGCCATCGCCACTGCTGCCTCGGCGCTCACCACGGGTCCTTCCGGTACCCCGAGAAGGTCGAACTTAAGGGCCGAGGCGTAGCTAACGAGCCCACCTCGGAACCACTGCGACGCACCCGCCACGTTGACTAAGCGACTCGCGATGAGACCTCCGGTCACCGACTCGGCGAGTCCCAAGGTGAGTCCACGGGCAACGAGACGTGTTGCAATGGCGTCCTCCATCGTCTCGTCATCGACACCAAAGATGACGTCACCAAATGCCGAGGTAATTAGTCCACGGACGATGACTTCTTCCTCGGCTAAGAGCTGTGCGGCGTGCTCGGCATTGTCACCACGAGCAGTCAGACGGACCTTGATGCCCTCGATGCCCGAGGCCAAAAACGCAATAGTGACTCGATCCGAAGACTCGAGTTCGATGAAGCGACTGGCCACCGCTTCGGCCAACCCCGACTCGCTCGCCCCCCACGTGCGTAGGACTCGAGAGCTAATCACGCTGGTGTTTCCTTCGGCGCGCGAGCGCTCAAGCAGGTCGGGCAAAATGGCCCGCTCGAACATGTCGCTCATCTCGTAGGGGACCCCGGGAACGGCGTAAATGACTTGATTTCCCACGGGGCAAATCAGGCCCGGGGCCGTGCCGCGAGTTTGGTCAATGATGTGCGCACCAACGGGAACGTCGGCCTGCAGTTTGTTGATCTCGGCCATCGTGCGTCCGCGCGACTCGAACATTGCTCGAATGCGCTCGACCAAGAACTCCTGTCGTTCAAGCGCCACACCCATTACCTCGGCGATGGCCGCGCGCGTGATGTCGTCCTGGGTCGGTCCGAGTCCGCCACAGACAATGACGGCGTCGGCGCGACTCAAGGCAATACGAAAAGCCGAAACGATGCGTTCGTGATTGTCACCAACGTGCTGGTGAAAGTGCGACGCGATGCCATTAGCCGCCAGCTTCTCGCCTAGCCACTGGGAGTTGGTATCGGCAATCTGTCCGAGCAGCAGTTCGGTACCGACTGCGACTATTTCAACGCGCACGAGCGAACAACGCCTTCCCGTCGACGTAGTAACGCCACCCGGTGTAGACGGTCATTACCACGGCAATCCAAATGGTCACGTCGGCGAAAATCAAGTGACCGGAGAAGTAGGGCAGCACACAGAACGCAATGGCCCAGTCCTGGACGAAGGTCTTCCACTTGGCAATCTTCACCGCGGGAATTGAAATTCCCAGCTTGGCGGCCTTTGACCGGTGGACACTCATCCACACCTCACGCAGGGTGATGATGATGGCCGGCACAATGAAGGCGGTGATGTGGTGCGGACGCGAGAGGATGAGCGCGTAGAGACCGCCGAGCACGATGATCTTGTCGGCCAAGGGGTCCAAGTACGCGCCGGAGGTGGTGGTGCCGTAGCGGCGGGCGACGATACCGTCGAAATAGTCCGACGCGGCAGCCAGGAAGCCAATCAGAATTGTCCACCACGACGTGCGGTGAAAGACCAAAAGGTAGATGAAGACAGGCGAGACGCCGAGTCGAAAGAAGGTCATCAAATTGGCGGGGGTGAGGAGCGCGGATTCCCCGTACACCCGTTCACGAGTCGTCATTGCGCTACTGCCTCCAAGTCAGTTCCGTGGCTCGCCGTGATGAGGACATCGTGGAAGGTGCCGACCTCAAGGGTCTGGTCGACCATGATGATGCCATCAATTTCGGGACACTCCCTCACACTACGACCGATTCCGGGCGCGTCGATCAATACCCGCTGCGTCGTGCCAACGAGGGCGTCACGACGTCGCGCAGTGATGTCGTCTTGGAGGGCCGACACTTCGCGAAGACGTTCCAGGGCTAGTTCATGCGGCACTTGACCATCGAGTCCGTTGGCGTAGGTTCCTTCCTCCTTCGAGAAGGTGAAGAAGCCGGCCCAGTCGAGTTGGGCCTCTTCAATGAACTCCAATAACGCCCGCTGGTCGTCTTCGGTTTCGCCGGGGTACCCGAGAATGAAGGAGGAGCGGAAGGTGGCGTCAGGAGCCATGGCCCGAATAGCGGCAATGCGCTCTAAGAACCGTTCGCCATCGCCCCAGCGACGCATACCCCGCAACATCGGGCGCGAGACGTGCTGGAGCGAAAGGTCGAAGTAGGGAACACCCGTCGACAAGATGGCCTCGATGAGACCGGATGTGAGTCCCGACGGGTAGAGGTAGAGCAACCGAACGCGTTCGATTTCGGCACTGAGCGTTTTCGTTAGATCAATAAGTGGCTGCGTCCCACCCTCGTCGAGGACCTCGACAGCTTCACCCAGCGCGGCGCGACGTCGGTCGTGGCCCCAACTCGCCAAGTCCTGGGCAATCAGAACAATTTCCTTCGCACCACCGGCGGCGAGGTCGCGCGCCTCACGCACGATCTCGTCACTCGTTCGTGAACGCTGGTCCCCACGGAAGGTCGGGATGGCGCAGAAACCACAACGACGGTCGCAACCCTCGGCAATCTTGACGTAGGCCCATGGGGAGGTCGACTTTGGTCGCGGCAGGTTCAACAAGTCGAAGTCGCTCGTCGGCTTGCGACCGAGCGCCACGGGGGTGCCACTTACCTTGGCCGTCAAGCTCTCGTTAAATCCCGCCACGAGGTCGACTTCGGGCAGAGCGTCGGCCAGTTCCTGACCGTACCGCTCGGCCATGCAGCCGGTGACGACGAGGCGAGCATCGCTGCGCTTGGCGTCGGCGAGCTCGAGGACCGTCTCAATGGACTCTTCTCGCGCAGCCTCAATAAAGGCGCAGGTGTTGGCCACCACTAGGTCAGCGTCGGCTGCCGAGTCGGCGAGTTGGTATCCCTGAGACACTAAGAGGCCGGCCAATTTGTCGGAGTCGACGTGGTTCTTCGGGCAGCCCAGCGTTTCAATCCAGTAGCGCACTGGGTCTCCTTCACAAACATCAACACCGAGCGCCGAAGCGCTCGGTGTTGTTGGCGGAGAGGGAGGGATTTGAACCCTCGGGCCCACTTTCGCAGGCCGCATTCTTAGCAGGAATGTGGTTTAAACCGAACTCACCCACCTCTCCAGGTCTTCCCATCTTACTGACTGGCTCGCCCCGACCACAATTACGAGTTTTTCCCCATTTCTCGACCAGTACACTCGACATTCGAGTCGTTTCGAAGGGACTGTCTATGCGTAGTGTTCGATTCTCCGTTGCGGGAGCCGTTGTGGCCTCGTTGCTCGTTTTCGCCACGAGTGGCGCCACCGCAGCGTCGACCCCCAGCCTGGCCTCGTGCCGAGCGACGCTTTCCACCCTTGAAAAGCACCCCGGCACTCTGACCGCAGCGACTGACAACCCCGGCTACACCCCGTGGTTCGTTAACAACACGCCGAGCAACGGCAAGGGCTACGAGTCAGCCGTGGTCTACGCGCTGGCCAAGGAGCTCGGTGCGTCAAAGGTCTCGTGGGTCACTGAACCGTTCGACGCCAGTTACACGCCCGGCTACAAGAGCTTCGACTTCGACATCAACGAGATCTCCTACACGCCGGCTCGCGCCAAGGCCGTGTCGTTCTCGGTGAGCTACTACGACGTGAACCAGTCGATTGTCGCCCTCAAGACCAACCCCATCGTCAAGAACCACACGCCGGCCGAACTCAAGACCTACCAGTACGGCGACCAGATCGGCACGACCGGCCTCTCCTACATTCAGAACTACATCAAGCCGACGCACGCGGCTCGCGTCTACCCGACGCTGAATGAAGCACTCACCGCTCTCCAGGCTGGGCAGATCGACGCTCTCGTTATCGACACGCCCACTGGTCAGTACATGGCCTCGGCCCAGCTGACCAGCGCCAAGGGCAAGCTCATCGCAACCCAGGTCGGCCAGTTCCCCTCAGTCGGCGAGCACTACGGACTCCTCCTGCAAAAGGGCAGCGCCCTGACGGCCTGCGTTGACGTTGCTCTTAACGCGTTGAAGGCGAACGGCACGTTGGCTGCGCTGCAGAAGCAGTGGTTGGGCATTTACAACAGCGTGCCCTTCATCAAGCCCTAGGTCTCCGTGTCCTCCTCGTCCACGACTGAGACGGTCGCGCCCAATCTGTTCGCGCCGCGTCGGCGCCAGTTATTGAGTAAGCGTCACTCGACGGCCTTGAGCATTGTCTCAACCGTGATATTCGTGGCGGTAGTGGTCGCCATTGTCTTCTGGGCACCGGGTGGGGTGACCTTCCGACACTTCTTTTTCGATCCCCACCAGATGTGGGTTGCCTTCACGGGTAACCACCAAGGGCTGGCGTCTGTCGGTAAGGGCATCCTCACCAACATTTGGATGTTCTGCTTGTGCGAAGTCCTCGTGCTGATCCTGGCCCTCGGTCTGGCCTGGATTCGTATTTCGACTTCACCAGTGATGGCCCCGTTGCGGGTCCTCGCCACGATCTACACCGACGTCTTCCGCGGCATTCCGATTCTTCTCGTCTTCATCATCGTGGGCTTCGGATTCTCGGAGCTCAATATCGGTTGGATCTCGCACCAAACGCCGACCTTCTACGGGTGCACGGCTATCACCATCACCTACACCGCCTACGTGGCTGAGGTCTACCGCGCTGGCCTCAATTCTGTCCCTCAGGGCCAGATTCTGGCCGCCCGTTCGCTCGGCCTAGGACAGGCGGCAACCATGCGCCGGGTCATTTTGCCCCAGGCCGTGCGCACCGTTATTCCACCCCTGCTGAACGACTTCATCTCGATGCAGAAGGACACTGCCCTCGTCTCCATTCTCGGGATCGTTGAGGCCGTGCAGAGTGCGCAGATTGACGCCTCGCAGAACTTCAATGACTCCGGCCTCGTCGTGGCGGCCCTGCTCTTTCTCGCCATGACGATTCCGCTCACACGATTCACTGACCACCTCATCGCCAAGGACCGCACTCGCCGATTGGCTGGTGCCCAGTGACCGTTCTCTCGCTCCAGAATGTGTCCAAGCGCTTCGGCGACACCGAAGTCTTGCGTGGGATCTCTCTCGAACTCAATCGTCACGACGTCGTCTGCCTCATCGGCGCCTCGGGCTCGGGGAAGTCGACACTGTTGCGTTGCGCCAACCTGCTCGAACGAATTGACGGTGGTGACATCCAACTCTTTGGTCAGTCGCTCCTCGACCCTCGCATTGACGAAGACCTCGTCCGACGAAACATCGGGATGGTCTTTCAGTCGTTCAACCTCTTTCCCCACCTCACCGTCTTGCAAAACGTGATGCTCGGACCAGTGCGCGCTCTCAAGCGACCCAGTGACGAGGTTCGCGACGAGGCCATGGCGTTGCTCACTCGCATCGGCCTGGCCGACCGCGCCAATGAATACCCCGACCGTCTCTCGGGAGGTCAGCAACAGCGCGTGGCCATCGTGCGCTCGCTCGCGATGCAGCCGGCGCTGCTCCTACTCGACGAAGTCACCAGCGCTCTCGACCCGACGCTGGTCGGCGAAGTGCTCGACCTCCTACGAGAGTTGGCCCACGACGGGACCACCATGCTGCTCGCTACCCACGAGATGGGGTTCGCGCGAGAAGTCGCGACCAACGTCGTCTACATCGACCAAGGTGTGGTACTCGAACAAGGGGCCCCGTCGGCCATGTTCGACAATCCCCAGGAAGAAGCGACGAAGCTCTTCCTCTCGCGCGCTCGCTCCTAGGACGCTTGCGCGCGGAATTCGGGCAGCGCCATCGCGAGATCGAACAACTCTTGGTCGCGGTCCCACGTGAGGTGACTGCGCACTTGTTCCAGCGGGAGCCAGACCAGTTCATCAACCTCGTCGTTGGCCACAAACTCACCACGTGAAACGTTCATGAGGTAGTAAGCCACAATCTTGGGCTTGCCCTTGCGGTGCGTGTAGTTCGTGGTGCCAATAAAGCGCACGATGTCGCAGTGCAGATTCGTCTCTTCGAGTACTTCGCGCAGGGCAGCCTGCTCGAAGGTTTCACCCGGATCCAGCTTGCCCTTCGGGAACGTCCAGTCGCCGCGCGCTTCGCGATAAATGCAGGCAACTTCGACGTGGCCGTGCTCGTTGGAACGCACCACAATGCCGCCGGCCGCACGAATCAGGTCGCGCGGTGCGTCCTTAGGAACAATCAATTCGCCGGTCATTAAATACACATCGCTAACGGTAGGGGATAGAGACCGCCAAGTGAGGGATTGCGCTCAGACGTCAAAAGGTGCACCTCTGTACAGTAGTAAGAATGCTGACCGCAGTTTTAACGCCCCTGCTGCGCAGCCTCTGCGTGCTCCTCGCCGGCGTTGGGGCCGGTATTGCCAATGGCATTGCCGGGGGTGGCACGTTCATTTCCTTTCCCACGCTGCTCGCGCTCGGGGTCCCGGCCCTCGCGGCCAACGTCACGACGTCGGTCGGCGTCGTGCCGAGCTACGTCGGCGGTATTCGGGGCTACCGCGAGGAGCTTCGTGGCCAGTTCCCCCTCCTTCGGTCCGTCTTCCCGTCGTGCCTGCTCGGGGCGGGAACGGGCTGCACCTTGCTTCTAGCATTTCCGTCGAGCGCATTTAAGGCAGTGATCCCGTGGCTCGTTGGTGCCGGCACCGTTCTCTTTGCCCTCTCCCCACTCCTGACCAAGCGCCTCGCCCACATCGACCATGACCACCCCGCTCGTCGAGCGTCGCTGGTCGTGGGGGTATTTCTGGTCGCAATATACGGCGGCTACTTTGGCGCCGGCCTGGGAATTTTGCTCCTCGCCGTTATGGCGACCTCGTTGCCCTACGACATGCCGACGCTGCAGGGACTGCGCAACGTCCTCTCAACGGTGATCAACCTCTGTGCAGCGGCCGTCTTTCTAGTCCGGGGTCATCTGGTGTGGAGTGACGTTGCGTGCTTGATGATTGGCACCCTGGCCGGTGGCGTCATCGGGACGTCCCTGCTACGACGCCTCACGCCCACGACCGTTCGGGTAGTCGTCGTCACGATGGGAGTGCTCACGACGGTGCGTTTGTCCTGGTGAGTCACTCTGGTAAAAAGCCGACTATTTCACTAATATTTATGGAATGAAGGGTTTCTTCTCGTTCCCCAATCCCGTTAACGACGCGGCCGCTCGCACCGTAGCGCTGGGCGTCGTCACGATGGCCACACTGGCGGTGGTCTTTTCACAGTCCTGGCTCTTGGTGCCACTCACCTACGGCTTCCTTGCTCGCGTGGCCGCCGGGCCAAAGATCTCCCCGCTCGGACAGTTCGCCGTCCGTGTTGCCGGACCTCGACTCGTCTCGTGGCAGAAGTTCGTGCCGGGTCCGCCCAAGCGGTTCGCCCAAGGTATCGGTGTCGCCTTCTGCATTGCCACCGACGTGGTGACCTGGACGAATGGGTTTGGCGTCGCTCGCTGGATTCTCGTGCCACTTATTGGCGCCGCCTCCCTGGAGGGCTTTCTGGGCTACTGCCTCGGTTGCACCATCTTCGGATGGGGCATTCGACTCGGTCTCGTTCCCGAGAGCGTGTGCGTCGAATGTGGCGACCTCAGTGCGCGCTACGCCGCCGCCGGGTTCAGCGTTTCGGCGCCCGAGTAAATATTTGCTAACAGTTGTGCTCTCGGAGGGAAATCGTTGCCCTCTTTGGCGTTCATACTTCGTAGGCTAGGTGGTATGCGTCGTCAATTCCGTTCCGTTCGCGCACTGGTGGGAGCCTCAACCCTCGCGCTCGCTTCGGTGGCACTTCCCCTAGCTCACAGTGCCGAGGCCGTCCAGCCGCGGCTACGCGTGGCCGGCGCAACGACCATCCCTCGCGGTGCCACAATCCTCGCGGGCACGCACGTCGCCGCTTTCGACCTCGTCCTGGCCTCCAAGGATGCGGCCGGTGAATCGACGTTTCTTCGCCAGCTGACGACCGTTGGCTCCCCCGAGTACCACCACTTCCTTTCCCCGCGCCAGTTCGCCGATCGCTTCGGCGCCCCTACCAGCGCCGTCTCGGCCCTGACCTCCTACCTCGCCAGCCACGGCCTCCACGTCGGCAATCTCAGTAAGGGTCGCCTCGTGTTGCGAGTGCAGGGGCAAACCTCGGTCGTCGCTTCGACCTTCCACGCCCGTTTGGCCACTATTCGACGCAGTGACGGCACGGTGGTGAGCCAGTTCACTTCACCGGCCACACTCCCCGCCTCCCTCGCGCACGACGTAGTCGGCATTGAAGGTCTTTCGCGAACGACGCCTCTGAGCTCGTTCCTCGTGCGGCCTCGCGGCACGACCACGGGTTCGAGCGGCTACGCGGGCGCCTGTTCGAAGGCCGGAGCCTCCAGCGGTACCACGCCAAACAACAACCAGGGCTACACCGTCCAACAGCAGGGCCAGGTCTACGGGCTCACCTCGTCGTGGCTCAATGGTGACACCGGCAAGGGCGCCGTCATCGCCATGTACGAGCTCGGCACCTTCGACGCCGCTGACGCCAAGGTGTTCTTCACTTGCTACCACCTCTCACCCACCATTAACACCATCAAGGTCGATGGCGGCGCCACGGGCTCTTTCAGCGACGAGGCCACGATGGACGTCGAAGAAGCGGCCGCGTTGGCACCCGGCGCAACCATCGATATCTACTCGGGCCCGAATTCGGGCAATGGTCCCGTCGACGTGTACACCCGTATCGCTGACGACAACAAGGCCACGATTGTTTCCGTTTCGTGGGGCGACTGTGAAACTGACCCCACCGGCGCCGTGGCCGCTGAGCAGCCGCTCTTTGAGCAGATGGCGGCCGAGGGCATGACCGTCGTGGCGGCGGCTGGCGACTCGGGCTCGTCAGACTGCAACGGGATTACGACGAACGCCCCGGCCGTTGACGACCCGGCCTCGCAACCCTTCGTGACCGGCGTTGGTGGCCTCACCCTCAACGACATTGCGCCGATTAACCAGAGTGTGTGGAACAACAATGGTGGTGCCAGCGGTGGCGGTATCTCGACCTTGTGGTCCCGACCCTGGTGGCAGACGGGTGGAGTACTCGCGCACGACACCGCACAGGGTGTCGCCGGCGCTACGCACCGAATGGTGCCCGACCTTTCGGTAATGGGTGACCCCAATACTGGGTTTATTCAGTACTTCACCGGTACCAACAAGGCCACCGTTATTTGTGGCCACAACTCCTGCTCGGGATGGGGCAGCATTGGCGGCACCTCCATTGGTGCGCCGCTCGTGAGTGCGACCTTCGCGATCGCCAGCCAGAGCTGCGGTGGCGTGCGTCTCGGTTTTCTCAACCCAACGCTCTACAGCATCGCCAGTACCGGTGGGAACTATCTCGACGTGACGGCCGGCAACAATGACCTCTTTAACCAAGGGGTCTACGCCGCCGGCACGGGCTACGACCTCGCGTCCGGCCTCGGCAGCCCCACTGGCAATTTTGTTAACGACTTGTGCCCCGCCACCGTGAACGCCTCGAAGAGTGCGCTACGAGCCGCCCCGGCCCCGCACTTCGTCAACGCCAACATCACCATTACCGCCACTGTGCGCGACGCGCAGGGCGCGCCGCTCGCGAACGCGCCAGTCGACTTCGTCGCCCACACCGACGGCGGAACAAGCACCCTCTCCTTCGACAACGTCGCCACCTCGACGACGTCACCAAATCACGCCGCCCTCGTCGTGCAATCATCGAACACGGGAATCGCGACCGTCACGCTGTCCTCGACGAACGCAACGCCGGTGTCTATTACCGCCACCGTGGACGGACTCCCCCTTTCGCAGGTCGTATTGAACTTCGCCTCCATTCCACTCACGCGCCAGGTTCCCCTCCAGCCAGTGGTTCGCACGGTCGCGACGAGTGCCAACTCGGTCAACGTCGCTCTCGCCTCGCACCACGGTGCAACGCCACCCGTCAAGTTCTTTCAAGTGTCGGTCGATGGTGGTCGAACCTGGCTGACCTTCACCGGTCGCGCCACGTCGTTCGTCGTACGTAACCTCGCCCCGCGCCATCACTACACCCTCGTGGTGCGGGCCCGTAATGCCAACGGCACCAGCCCGGTCTCGCTCCCTCACTCCGTCGTTACGTTGGCCTAACGCATGAAGGTCCGGTCGCTGTTCCGGTCGTCGTCCACGAGTGCCCCTCGAGGCACGCGGGCGCGCGTCGCACGATGGATGCGTAATTTCGTCATCGTCGGAACCTTCATTCCCGCCCTAACTATCCCCCAGCTGCCCACCACGACGCTGACGGGCGAGGCCTTTTACGAATTCCTCAACACCGGCGCGAGTGGC
>Ga0164296_1003123_pt1 | contig 15823 bp, 17 predicted proteins | sample GEODES057metaG_FD_113533 | JGI IMG/M metagenome (GOLD analysis project Ga0164296, IMG submission 113533) | Dystrophic lake water microbial communities from Trout Bog Lake, Wisconsin, USA - GEODES057 metaG | ecosystem: Environmental > Aquatic > Freshwater > Lake | place: USA: Trout Bog Lake... | reverse complement strand
GGGGCTATTCAAAGCGGTTGTAAGGGGTAGTAGGGGATGTGAAAGAGTAGGGAGCGGTCACCCATTTAACTCAATTCAAACGCAATCTACCATTTTACCTCCCTCTGAACTAGGCTTTTTCAACGCATGGTCAGCACTTGATATGTGCTTGATATGTGATCGGATCTTTCTTGTGCCTCGAAGGGGGAAAATACCTCTTCAGGCTGCTAAGAGTTGGCGCCAAAGTGCCAAAGGCTCAGGCGCGCCTTCTTTGGCAGTGATGGGATGGCGATAGGCCACCATTTGATCGGGTCGCACAATGACCCAGTGGGCTTGGTATAAAGTTTCTAGCTCAGGCAAATCGAGGGCGTTGGGCTTTAAACACTTCAACTCAATACCCATTTGCTTTGCTACCAAGGTGTGAGCGTCCTCGATTTCATGCCCACTCGTGAGGTTAATCAGTGTCCAGTCTCGCCCAAAATGGTCGTACAAGGAGCTCCCGTCATTGAGCCAGGCATGCGGGGGTCGCCCCCCTGGGGTGGCAGTGGGTGTGTAAGTGTTCGCTTGGTCAACGGGGGCAGTGCTGCCGTCCGAGATAATGATGGGGGAGTGGTCATAACGCCCACCAAAGGTGACGCCTGGAATGTTGAATTCTTTTCTCACATGCGCATTGAAATGGACCCCCGCTCGTTCTCGCTCAGCTTGGCCCTCAGGTGTGTTGTCCTCAATGGCGGGTGTTACCGGGTACAAGCCCACCGAATCGGCAAACTCTCGTGCGTAGTTGGTATTTCTGAGTGCCAAAGGACGGCGCTCAACCTCATAGGTGTTAAGCAAGCCTGCTAATTCAGGTCTGGCAATGGCTGTGGCCAATTTCCACCCTAAATTGACCGCGTCTTCAATTGCCGTGTTGTAACCCAAGCCCCCAGTGGGTGTGAACAAGTGAGCAGCATCGCCCATGAGGAACACACGGCCTTGTTGAAACCGCTCCGCCACCAATGAGTGTCCAGCCGTCCAAGTTTGAATAGACAAGATTTCGAAATCGACCGCACAACCCATGAACTCAAGAAGCAATTGACGGGCCTCTTTTTCAGCCCAATGCTCGGGGTTCTCGGACTCGCTCACGGCGCTATGAAAAGCAAACTGTTCATGCCCATCCACAGATGCCAAAAATCCCCTACGCTTGGGGTTCACCGTCACATACATCCAAGCCCTGGGATGCGGGATGTGTTGGTACAAGTCTTTAGAGCGCATATAAACGGCAAACATTTGTCCACCCATGTAACTGCGTTTCACACCAGTCTCGCCGGTATAAGAAATGCCCAATGCGTGGCGCACACTGCTCTTGGGGCCGTCGCCAGCGACAAGATATTTCACTTTGATCGACTCGATTTGATCGGGGGTGGCCAGCGCACAAAAGCGCGCCAAAACGCAGTCGCCTTGGTCTTCAAAATCGATCAATCGGTGCGCATATCGAATGTCGTTGTTGGCAAAACTTTGTGCATGTTTTTTGAGCACCGTTTCTACAAATTTTTGCGACACACGATGTGGCAACTCGGCAGCACTCCATGAGCCTTTCATCGTTTTGATTTTTTCAACCGCCTCATTGGCTGTGGGTAGCGAGAGGCGAGCGAGCTCGTAGCCGTTGAGTCTTGTGAAGTAAGCGATATCTGTGGGATGGTCGCCCGGTAGACCAAGTGCGCGTATTTCATGCGCAAAGCCCAACCTTCGGTAATGCTCCATGGTTCTGGCTTGGGTGGCGTTGGCTTGGGGGTTGAAGGCTGTGGACGCCTTGGCATCCAAGAGTAAACATTTCACCCCCCGGGCACCCAGCTCATTGGCCAGCATCAAACCACTGGGGCCACCGCCCACAATCAATACATCAAAATCAGTCATGAGAGCATTTTCCTTAATGAGTGGAATTGTCCCTCAAATCTTGAGCCTCACCATATTTTGCGCACGATTTTGGAGTTCAAGCGGTGTTTGCCCGTGTTTTAGGGCCAGAGAAAAGAAGATAAGATGTGCAAGCCATAAAGACCCTGTGGGGGTCATTGAGGTGAGGCACTTTAAAAAGTTCTTATAAAGGCCAATCTCAAGATGCCCAGCATAGAGGAGCTATTGGGTTGTCGTTCAATTCGACGCTTGAAGGTTCTCTTGCTGGGTACTCATTCACAGTTATTATTCAACATCAACCGACAGGAAACTTTAGATCATGGACACTACTTTGGTGCATCAATTGCGCATTCGTCAACTTGTAGAGAGTTGGGCCGTTTGGCGCGATGCGGGAGACTGGGAGCGCTTTAAGACGGTGTGGCATGACGATGGTGTGATGATGGCCACTTGGTTCCAAGGACCCTTTGAGGAGTTCATCAAAGTCACCATCGAAGGTTGGAATAAAGGGGTGAGTATTTTGCATTTTCTTGGAGGCTCATCCATCGATGTTCAGGGGACTCGTGCGATTGCACAAACCAAGATGACCATCTCCCAAAGAGGGCTAGTGCAAGATGTGTTGTGCGATGTCGTTTGCACGGGTCGGTTTTATGATTTTTTTGAAGAACGTGACGGCCGTTGGGGCTTGGTGCACCGTCAGCCTATCTATGAAAAGGACCGCATCGATCCTGTGGACCCCAATGCTAAGTTGGTGCTCGATCAAGCCGCCTTGCAGGCATTTCCTGAAGGCTACCGTCACTTGGCCTATATTCAAACCCGCATAGGCTACAACGTCAAAATGGACATGCCCATGCTTAAAGGTGAAAAAGTTCAAGCGCTTTATGCCCATGGCGCACAGTGGTTGAAGGGTGGCGCATTGGTGCGCTAAAGCCTTACCATTAATTGAGCATTTCTCAGACGGGATAAGACTTTGTTTTCATGTCAGTGAATATAGGAGGGTAGGCCCATGCGTAGGCGTGAATCTTTGCAACGTTTGACTTCTTGGGGGCTAGGTGCTGCCTCTTGGAATCTGGGTCTTGGGGCTCGGCAAGCCTGGGCTCAAAGTGCCGATATTTTCCCCAATCGCAGCATCAAAGTGGTGGTACCTCAACCTGCTGGCGGAGGCTTTGATTTTGTGGCCCGAGTCTTGGCAGACAAAATGGCTCAAGGCGTGAACACTGGCGTGATCGTTGAAAATCGTACAGGCTCGGGTACCTTGGTGGGCACTGATTTTGTCGCCAAGGCCCCCGCCGATGGATACACATTGTTGTTGGGATCGGTCTCCAACATGGTGCTCAATGCAGGTCTGTACAAAAACTTATCCTACGACCCCGTGAAAGACTTTGAGCCCTTGGGTTTGGCTGTGGGATACAGCTATACCTTGGTCTCACGACTGGACGCAAAGCTCAAAACACTCAAGGACTGGTTGGACTTTGCACGGGCTCATCCAGGACAAGTCACCTACGCATCGGCAGGTAACGGGACTGGGCAACATGTCATTGCGGCGGCCCTGTGGCATGTGGCCGGTGTGGAGCTCACCCATGTGCCCTACCGTGGGGCTCAAGCCGCTTATACCGACCTCATTGGCTCAAGAGTGGATTTGTTCTTTGACCTGTCCTCGACAGCCCGGGTGCACGTGGATGCCCAGAGGCTTCAGGCCATTGCCGTCTCTGGCGCTCAACGCTTACCGATTCATCCACAAGTGCCCACATTGCTTGAAAGCGGGATCGAGAATTTGGAGCTGGAGTCTTGGTTTGGCCTTTTCGCGGGCTCCAAAACACCAGCGAAGGAATTGGCATTTTTGCGCGCCTTGGTCAAGGACGCCATGTCTGCCCCCGAGGTCAAAGAGCGGTTTGAAAAACAAGGGGGACGCACGCTCGCTTGGGGTCCTCAAGAAAGCCGCCAAGCGCTGAAGAAAGATTTGGCCAGGTGGGTCCCACTGATCAATGTACTGGGAATACAACCGGAATAGTTCAGCGTAGATCGCTTTCAATTGGAAAAACCTCAATGGGGCCCGATTTGCATGATCGTTGGGATCCGCCCCAGTTGCTGTCGACTACCGATTAAGCGTTCGGGTTTGATGGGGTGTTGGCTCCAAAGAGCCCGAGCTCCAGGCGGGCGACTCTAGAGTCGATACAATTCATTAAAATAAAGAATAGGCATCTGGCAATGATCAAACACATTGTGATGTGGCGAGTTAGAGGCGAGAGTGCCCAAGAAAAACACGCCAATATTGAACTCGTGCGCTTGGGGTTTGAGGCTTTGAGGGGAAAGATTCCCGGCATGACCCACCTCGAAGTGGGGGTAGACGTGAGCGCCATTGACTATGCCTGCGATGTGGTGCTGTACACAGAATTTGAGCGAACAGAAGATTTGAAGGCTTATGCAACACATCCCTTGCATGAGCAACTGAAAAAGGACCTCGAGGGCGTGCGAATTGCGCGTCATCAAGTGGATTACGAAGTGAACTAAAGAAAAGGAAACAAAAATGACGATCGATCAAAAAGCAATGCAAGCCTTGTTCCATGATGCCAGAACGGCCAATGGATTTTTGGATAAACCCGTGGACGCTCATTTGTTGCGCGACATTTACGAGTTGGCCAAAATGGGAGCCACTTCCATGAACACACAGCCTACACGCTATGTGTTTTTGACCAATGAGGCCGCCAAGGGCCGTTTGTATCCCGCTTTGAGTCCTGGTAATTTGGACAAAACCAAATCCGCTCCAGTTTGCGTGATCGTGGCCACGGACAATCGCTTTTATGAGCATTTGCCCCAGTGTTTCCCCAATAAACCTGATGCTCAACAAATGTTTGAAGGCAATGCAGGTTTGGCCGCAGGCACAGCCAGCAGGAACGGTACTTTGGGTGGCGCTTACTTCATGATGGCTGCCAGGGCCTATGGCTTGGACTGTGGCCCCATGAGTGGTTTTGATGCAGCCAAGGTCAATCAAGAATTCTTCCCCGATGGCCGCTTCACCGTTAATTTCTTGGTGAATTTGGGCTATGGTGACAACACCAAACTCTTTGGTCGCAACCCAAGATTGAGCTTCGAGCAAGCCTGCCAGGTTCTTTAAGTTGTTCGATTGGCCCGTGATGGACCCCCTGTTTTATGGGGTGGCCATTCCAGCCGTGTTACTGCTCGGACTGAGTAAGAGCGGCTTTGCTTCGGGCTTTGGCTCCATGGCCGTGCCTTTGATGGCCATGGTGGTGAGTGTTCCCACGGCCGCCGCTATCTTGATGCCCATCTTGTTGGTGCTCGACATTTTGGGCCTGCGAGCCTACCGAAAAGATATCGACAAAGCATTGCTCCGTTGGCTTGTTCCGTGCTCCTTGATGGGGGTGTTCCTGGGTTACTTGTCCTTTAAGTCCTTGGACACCAAAACCGTCTCGGCCATTGTGGGCCTAAGCACTTTGTTATTTCTAGCACAACGATTGTTTTGGCCCTCTGCCAAGCTATTGAGTGAGCCCAGCCAGAGAACAGGCGTGGTGCTCTCGATTGCGTCGGGTTTTACCTCCTTCATGGCCCACGCGGGTGCCCCGCCGATTAATGCGTATTTGCTTGGTTTGAATTTGCCTCCCATCAGGTTTGCGTCTACCCTAGCAGTCTTATTTTTTTGGGTCAATTTGGTCAAATGGATTCCTTATGCTGGGCTAGGACTCTTGCATACGGGCAACATGATCACAGCGCTCACCTTGATGCCATTCGCCCCCATTGGTATTTATGCAGGCGTATATTTAACCAAACGCATGCGACCCACGATTTTTTATCGATTGGTTCATGGCGCGATGTTTTTGACAGGCTGTAAATTACTCTGGGATGGTTTGAGTTGATCTCATAGAAGTGGGTGTATTTCACCCAGGTTAAATCTACTTAATTTCAAGCATGCGAGTGTTTAAAACTTTGGCCGAATTGGTCTCCTTTGCGGGTCAAGAGCTGGGGGTGAGCCCTTGGCACACCATTACGCAACAACAAATTGATGCCTTTGCCAAGGCCACGATGGATCAGCAGTGGATTCACGTGGACGAGGAGCGTGCAAAAGAGGGTCCCTTCAAGTCAACCATTGCGCACGGATTTTTAACCCTGTCATTGATGCCTTGGTGCATGGAGCAGGCGCTCAGCATTGAGCAGCACAACACCAGCATCAACTATGGGCTCAATAAGGTGCGCTTCACATCGGTTGTACCCGTTAATTCTCAGGTGAGGGCGCGTTTTCAATTGGCTGCAGCCAAGCCCTTAGCAGTGCCTCAAGGCGAGGCTTTTGAGTTGATTTGGGATGTGGTGTTTGAGTTGTTGGGGCAAGACAAGCCTGCTTGCGTTGCGCAGTGCGTGGTGAGGCGTTACACCCAAGTTTGAGGAGTCAGTGCCTTTGTGGTGTCAAATGAAACCAATTTGACGCCAAGCTTCATAGACCACGATGGCTACCGTGTTGGAGAGGTTTAAGCTGCGTTGCGACTCTCGCATGGTTAACCTGAGCAGGTGATTATGATCAAATTGGGACCTCACTTCAGTCGGCAAGCCACTGGTCTCGCTGCCAAAAACAAAATGATCTCCCGCCTGAAAACTCACCGCATGAGGCGACTTCTCGCCTTTGGTGGAGAATGCAAAAATTCTTGATACCACTGCATTTGATTGTTCAAGGTAAGCTTGCCAATTGGGGTAACGCTTGACGCTGGCGTACTCGTGGTAATCCAATCCCGCTCGTCGCATGGAGCGGTCCTCCATGTCAAAACCCAGTGGTTCAATCAAATGCAGTTGCACGCCTGTGTTAGCGCACAGCCGGATGATGTTGCCCGTGTTGGGCGGGATTTCGGGTTGATAGAGGACGACGTTGAACATGGCTGAACACATTATCCCTCACGAGCCCAGTGTTCGCCCTCCAGATACCCTTGTCTGATTGGGTTCACAAAGAGGCCTTAGTAGATCTGGACTCAAACTAGGGGCACAATTGAATACTTGAGCAATGGGTTGAATTTACTCGTATGTATTTGTATGTACTCGTACCTACCTGTATTTACTTTTGGCCGTCTGGTCAGTTTCTTTGAGTTTCCTTCTTTTTTTTCTTAAAAATCCTTTGGTTTTTTATTGATACTCTATTAATGTCCTCTAGCGAAAACCCTTTCATTGATCCCACGGCAGCTGACGCTTGGCTTGGCCGTCAAAAAGTCATCTCTAAGCTAGGGATGGAGACGTGGTTGCAAAGTGAAGTGGCACAAAGGCTATCAGAGCATTTGCAGGTGATTCGGCTCGAGCCCAAGTCATGGCTTCATTGGAGACCTGATCTCTCAGGGGCCAAGGGGCAGGCTTTGATGTGTGAGTGTTACCCTCAAGCTCAACGGGTCGAGTCCTCGAGTTGGGATGGGCTGGGCCGTTTGGTGAGAGAGGCTCAAAGGTCTGGGTCCCACCCAGATACAACTCAAAATGAAGTTTCAGCAACTGCTGGTCTCATGGTCGACTTGCAGCGGGCCAAACGAGCTCTCCAGTCTTGGTGGACTGGCGCAACAAAGAGGGATTCCACTTCATCGGGCCCTAATCAGGTGGCTTATCGACAAGATGGAAATGACGTGCAAGACGTGAAAGTCGGGCAAGTCGGGCAAGTTGGACCGCATGGAGAAGATTGGGAGGTCGATTTGGTGTGGTCGAATTTGACCCTGCACCACGAGAAAGATCCCACTGTGGTCTTCAAAAGCTGGCTCAAACATTTAAAGCCTGGTGGGGTTGTGGTGTTTTCCTGTTTTGGCCCCGACACCCTGCAAGAGATTCGTGAGGTCTACCGACAAAACAATTGGCCTGCAGCCATGCATCCCATGACGGATTTGCACGACTGGGGCGACATGTTGATTCAATGTGGGTTCTCTGAACCCGTGATGGACATGGAGCGATTGACGCTTCATTACCGTGAGGTTGAGACGCTCTTGGCCGAGTTGAGGACTTTGGGGCGCAATTTTCACCCCCAACGCACCACCCACTTGCGTTCACGTCAATGGCTTGAGGAGCTTAAAAAAAGCCTGAAATCCCTCGCCTCGAGCCCAGGGCAAGGCATTCCCCTGACCTTTGAGGTCATTTATGGCCATGCCTTTAAGCCCAGCAATGCTGTCTCGGGCCATGCTGTCCAAGCCAAAAGCGAAATTTCCCTAGAAGAGATGAGGTCTCAACTGTTAGCACGTAAAAAAATGTGAATTTGAGTGGTTCAAAACCGAGCAATAGACGTGGAATGAGGCAGGAAATTCCTCTGATTATTTAAAAACCCCTGAAGGCTTGCTACAATCTCGAGGTAAACCATGAGAGTAAGAAATTTGGTGGCCTTTAAGGTCTGACATGGAATCGCTTTTTTTAGGCAATTGAAATGACGAAGATGAAAAATTTAATTCAAAAGCTCAGCTTGGCTAGCCTGACCCTAGGTGCGTTGTTCAGTTCTGCAGCTTGGGCTGTCAATGACTTGGCTGGAGGCCCCTCCGTACTGGAGTTGAATTTACAGCCTGCCGCCACCAAAATTGCCGAAGAGCAAGCTTGGTTGCATTGGTTCATGCTCATCATTTGTACCGTGATTTTTGTCGGTGTTTTTGGTGTGATGTTCTACTCCATTTTGAAGCATCGCAAGTCGGTTGGTCACCCCGCGGCCTCATTTCACGAGTCTTTGAAAGTCGAATTGGCTTGGACTGTTGTGCCCTTCATTATTGTGATTTTGATGGCCTTGCCTGCAACTAAAGCCGTGGTGGCATCAAAAGACACCTCCAATGCTGACTTGACCATCAAGGCCACAGGGTCACAGTGGAAGTGGACTTATGACTACATTAAGGGTGAAGGCGAGGGCGTGTCTTTTGTCTCAACCTTGGATACAGCTCAGCGTGAGCTCTCTAATACAGGTGCCAAAGGCGCGTCAGTAGACAATTACTTGCTCTTGGTGGACAACCCCTTGGTTGTTCCTGTGAATAAAAAGGTTCGTATCATCACCACAGCCAGTGATGTGATCCATGCCTTTGCAGTTCCCTCATTTGGTATCAAACAAGATGCCATCCCAGGTTTCGTTCGTGACACTTGGTTCAGAGCCGAGAAAACTGGTGACTTCTATGGTCAGTGTCAAGAATTGTGTGGAAAAGAGCATGCTTATATGCCAATTCACGTGATCGTGATGAACGACAAAGATTACAGCGCTTGGGTTCAAACTGAGCAAAAGAAAATGGCTGCTATGAACGACGATCCTTCCAAGGTTTGGACCTTGGAGGAGAGCTTAAAGCGCGGTGAGAAGGTTTATGCTGCAAACTGTGTGGCTTGTCATCAGCCCAACGGCAAAGGCGGCGGTCCAGTCAAACCCTTGGACGGCGCGGCTGTGGTGCTTAATGATGACAAGACAAAGCAAATTTCAGTTTTACTGCATGGCCAAAACAATGGCGCGATGCCATCGTGGAAGGCTTTGAGTGATACCGATTTGGCAGCAGTGATCACGTTCACGAAAAACAATTGGTCCAATAAAACGGGTCAATTGGTTCAGCCTGCTGAAGTTTTGGCCCAGCGTCAGTAATCGTCGCACCCATCAAGTTAGAGAAAAGGAATAAACCATGAGCGCAGTTCTTCACCCCCATGGCCATGTTGCCGGCGAACACGATGGTCATGACGATCACCACGGTGCACCCACAGGTTGGCGTCGTTGGGTCTTTGCAACCAACCACAAAGACATTGGAACGCTTTACTTATTGTTTGCGTTCACCATGTTCATCTTTGGTGGTATCTTGGCGCTCTTAATTCGCGCTGAGCTCTTTCAGCCAGGACTTCAGTTTGTGAATCCTGAGCTCTTTAATCAGCTCACCACCATGCACGGACTGATCATGGTGTTTGGCGCCATCATGCCCGCCTTCGTGGGCTTTGCCAACTGGATGGTGCCCTTGCAAATTGGTGCATCCGATATGGCCTTTGCTCGGATGAATAATTTCAGCTTCTGGTTGCTCATTCCTGCGGCCGTGATGTTGGCATCAGGCTTTTTCATGCCCGGCGGTGCGCCTTCAGGCGGATGGACACTTTATGCACCCTTGACATTGCAAATGGGTCCTTCCATGGATTCAGGCATTTTTGCTTTGCACCTTTTGGGCGCTTCTTCCATCATGGGTTCGATCAACATCATCGTGACCATTTTGAACATGCGTGCCCCAGGCATGACCCTCATGAAAATGCCGATGTTCGTTTGGACTTGGTTGATCACAGCTTATTTGTTGATCGCTGTGATGCCTGTGCTTGCAGGTGCGATCACCATGACGCTCACAGACCGCCATTTTGGTACCACGTTCTTCAACCCCGCTGGCGGTGGTGATCCTGTCATGTTCCAGCACATTTTCTGGTTCTTTGGACACCCTGAGGTGTACATCATGATTTTGCCTGCCTTTGGCATCATCAGCCAAATCGTGCCTGCCTTTGCTCGCAAGAAGCTCTTTGGTTACTCTTCCATGGTGTATGCCACTTCTTCGATTGCGATTTTGTCCTTCATCGTTTGGGCTCACCACATGTATGCCACAGGTATGCCAGTGACGGGTCAGTTATTTTTCATGTATGCCACGATGTTGATCTCTGTGCCAACAGGCGTTAAGGTGTTCAACTGGGTCGCCACGATGTGGAGAGGCTCCATGACGTTTGAGACTCCTATGCTCTTTGCTGTGGGATTCATTTTCGTCTTTACGATGGGTGGCTTCACAGGTTTGATTTTGTCCATGGCTCCCATTGACATCCAACTCCAAGATACTTACTACGTTGTGGCTCACTTTCACTACGTGCTAGTGGCTGGCTCACTCTTTAGTATGTTTGCCGGTTTTTATTATTGGTCTCCCAAGTGGACAGGCGTTATGTACAACGAGACACGCGGCAAAATCCACTTTTGGTTGACCATCATCTCCTTTAACGTCACCTTCTTCCCCATGCACTTCTTGGGTTTGGCCGGTATGCCCCGTCGCTATGCTGACTATCCTATGCAGTTTGCTGACTTTAATGAAATTGCCTCCATCGGTGCTTTCTGTTTCGGTTTGACTCAGGTCTACTTCTTCTTCTTTGTAGTGTTGCCTGTCATGCTCGGTCATGGTGAGAAGGCTGCCCAACGTCCTTGGGAAGGTGCCGAAGGTTTGGAGTGGGAAGTGCCATCACCCGCACCCTTCCACACCTTTGAAAATCCTCCGAAGTTGAACGCTGAAGCCACTAAGATTTTGGCCTGAGTTGCAACGATCAAAATTGCACTGAGCCCATGAACGCTGAACAGAAAAGACAAAACCGCCGTTTGGGCCTGATTTTGGCCTCGGTGGCGGTGGTGTTTTTTGTAGGTTTCTTGGCCAAGATGATGTTGTTGGGTCAATGATGAACAAGTCCTACAACACCCTCATGCTCAAAAAATTGGGGGTGGTGGCTTTGGCGATGTTTGGCTTTGGCTACGCATTGGTTCCCATGTACCGGGCCATTTGTGAATTCACTGGCATCAACATCTTGGCGTTGGGGGAGAGCGATACTCCTGCTGGCAAAGAGGCCAAAAGCCGAGTTGCTGCCAATACCCAAGTGGACTTGAGTAGAACCGTCACGGTTGAGTTTGATGCCAATGCCAGAGGCCCTTGGTCATTTAAACCTGAGAAATCCTCGGTTCAAGTCCATCCTGGTGAGATGACCACGATCATGTATGAGTTTCAAAACGTACAAAATCGTGTCATGTCTGCCCAAGCCATTCCCAGTTATGCCCCAAAGCAAGCGGAAGCCCATTTCAATAAATTGGAATGTTTTTGTTTTAACCAATACACCTTGGCTCCTGGAGAGAAGAAATCCTGGCCTGTGGTGTTTGTGATTGACAATAAACTCTCCAAAGATGTCTCGACCATCACGCTGTCTTATACTTTTTTCGAAGTCGGGGGTAAAACTCCTTTGGCACCCGTATCTTGGTTGAAGAGTCCTCTCCTTAATGGAGCGGTTTCGTGAGCTTACTCACTCGTATGAGTCAAAGCACCATGTGGCGAACAGTGGTTGCTGTTTTGTGGTCATTCATTGGCTTACGAAAGAATAGTGAATTTGAGAAAGATGTGGTGCGAATCACCCCCTTGCACATTTTGGTGGTGGGTGTCGTTGCCGCGTTTATATTTGTCATCTCATTGATCGTCTTGGTCAATGTGGTGGTTGCGAAATGAAGTAAAGGAGTTTAGTGATGAGTAACATGTCTGCCCAAGGCCATGCGCCGTATTATTTTGTGCCCGAGCCTTCGCGCCATCCTGCCATGGCGTCTTTGGGCCTATTTTTTGTGATCCTTGGGGCTTCTCAGTGGATCAACGGCGCAGACTGGGGCCGTTACAGTTTATTTTTTGGTTTGGCCATGTGGCTATTTGTGCTCTATCAGTGGTTTGGTCAGACCATCCATGAAAGTGAGACTGGCCGGTATGGCTACAAAGTAGACTTATCGTTTCGCTGGAGCATGAGTTGGTTCATTTTCTCTGAGGTGATGTTTTTTGGAGCGTTTTTCTCAGCCTTGTGGTGGGCCCGTGTGCACTCAGTCCCTGCTTTGGGAAACGTAGAGAACGCCTTAATTTGGCCTGACTTCAAGGCAGCCTGGCCCTCAGTACAAGCTGGGGCAACTGCGTCCCCTGCAGGCACCATTGAGCCTTTTGCGACCATGACACCTTTTTGGTTGCCCACAGTCAACACAGCATTATTGTTGAGCTCAGGGATCACTTTGACCATTGCGCATCACGCCTTGATTGCCAATGAGCGCGCCAAAACCTTGTTGTTCATGTACTTCACGGTCCTTTTGGGGATCACCTTCTTGGGCGTTCAAGCTTTTGAGTATCACCACGCATACACCGAGATGAATTTGAAATTGAGCTCAGGTATTTATGGCTCTACCTTTTTCATGCTCACGGGCTTCCACGGCTTTCACGTGTTCATGGGTATGTTGATGCTCGTGATCATGACACGCCGCATACAAAAAGGTCACTTCACACCTGCCAAGCACTTCGGCTTTGAGGGTGCTGCATGGTATTGGCACTTTGTGGACGTGGTGTGGTTGGGTCTGTATATTTTGGTTTATTGGATGTGATCGTGTTCTTGACTCCTATGGGGTCATGAGCATTGAACTTTTAAGAATGTTGCCGAGTTCTTTCAAGAGCGCGGCAACATTTTTTATTGGGCGAGCATCCTTTATAAACCTTCACGGCCAACAAGTTTGTGCCTTGCTAGAGACGATTGAGCTTGGTATCGTGCGCAGGGGCACAATCATAGTTTGAGGGTCAACTACAGTCTGGTTCAGAGTGGTCGCTCAGTGGTGATTGCAGTCCGGAAAAACTTCAAATAGACCCAATACTTGTGAGCCCGTTGGAGGTCATCAAGGGATCATGTCGGATAAAGAACTGATTTCTTATTGACCAGGTTTGATGCCTGTGGGTTCAATCCATCCCATTTTCCAGCTGATCAAAATACAGATAAATAGCAAGACCGACAACCCCACGCGTGCGGCCAAGGCCCAAGCCATCTTGCTGGATCTTTTGGCGTTGTCGCTTGCTGAGTTTTGATCTGGGTGATTGAGATCCGTGTCCTCTTGCTCGGTGTCCTTTTTACCCTTGAGCATGAAGATCATGGCTCCACCAAGGCTTAAGAGGATGAGAATGAATGCAATTGTTACAAAATAGGTCATGAGAGTAATTATCGCGTGAAAACACAGAAGTTATCATTATCGGAGCGCTATCCATGGGCATTGAAGTCCCTGGTCTGGGGGGCTTGTGCGTTCACCATGGCCACGACTTTTTCATTGGGTCGATGGCAGTGGTCCAGGGCCGAGCAAAAGTGGGCCTTGCAAGCGCAAATTGAGCAAGCCACTCAAAAAGAGGCGTTGACACCTGAGGCTTACTTGAACCTCAAAGACCCTCTTGAAGCACTTCATCGCCGTGTGGTCTTCAAAGGGCATTGGTTGGCAAAATACACCCTCTACCTCGATAATCGACCTTATTCAGGGCACGCAGGATTTTGGGTCTTGACCCCCTTGATGGTGAGTCCAAATCAAGCTGTGTTGGTGCAGCGTGGTTGGGTGCCTCGGGATGCGGTCGATCCCCTCAGACTCCCTGAGGTACAGACCCCAGAGGGAGAAGTGCAGATTAAAGTGCAAGTGAGCGCCGGTCCTTCCCGAATGTTTGAGCTCCCTCAGTCCAATTCTCATGGGGGTCAGAGCGACACAGGTTTTGTACGAATCCGCCCCAATGTGGAATTGAAGTCCTTGGAAGCGGAGTTGAATCTGCCCTTGGTGGGTCATGTGATTGAGATCGATGCCAGTACCCCCGATTTGGTAAGAGACTGGCCTGTCGTGGAGCAGACTGCTTCTCGAAACGTGGGCTATGCATTTCAGTGGTATGCGCTTTGTGCGCTTGCCTTTTTACTTTGTGTTTGGTATCAAATTATTCAACCTCGCCGACATGCAAAACGAAACACCTGAGTCTTTTGAACCAACCCCACGCGTGAGTCACACGGATGAGCCTTTGGTGCTCAGTGTCCATGAGTTGCCCAAAATGACGCAAGACGCTAACTCTGAGCCTAGCTCTAATTCGGGCTCCACCAAGCGCTCGAACTGGGTGCTCTGGCTCATGTTTGCCCTGTGTGCATCGCCAGTCATTGCATCTTATGTTACCTACTACTTCATTCGACCTCAGACCATGAAAGTCAATGGTGAGTTGATCACACCCAGTGTGAGCATTCCCCATGTGCAAGTGCAAGATGAATTTGCCAAGCCCTTTGCGTTGGATACTCTGAAGGGACAATGGCTTTTGATCAGTGTGGCACCCATCGCGTGTGAAAGTAAGTGTCAACAGCATTTGTACATGCAGCGCCAACTCATCGCCAGCCTTGGTGCGGAGAGCGACCGAGTCGATTGGATTTGGTTGGCCCACGGCGCAGGTGATATCCCCGTTGAAGTTCGTCCTGGTGTGAAACAAGCCAGGGTTGTGCGCATGGATTTGCAAGATGTGCGCACTTGGCTCAGTCCTGGCGCAGGGCACGACTTGGAGGACTATTTTTATTTGGTCGATCCTCAAGGTGAATGGATGGAGAGGTTTTTGATTGGTCAAGAGGTGACTCAATTGGCCAGCATTAAAAAAGATCTTGAGCGTTTGCTCAGGGCCTCAGCCTCTTGGGACAGGGCAGGGCGTTGAGGATGTCAGGGATGAATGCTTTTGATTGGAGACCGCTACTGCCCTTACTGCTGACGGCTCTCAGTTTGGGGGTGGGTGTGCTGGCGCTGGCCTGGCTCAAAACGAGTAGTCGCTTGAGTTTTCAAAGACGCCTGGGTGTTGTGAGCGCAGTGACCTTATTTTTGTGTTTCGATTTGATCTTGTTTGGTGCCTATACCCGTTTGAGCGATTCGGGGCTGGGTTGTCCTGATTGGCCGGGTTGCTACGGGCAGGCCTCCCCCATTGGAGCGGGCAGCCAGATTGACCAAGCTGCACAACTCATGCCCACGGGGCCAGTGACGCTTAAAAAAGCATGGATTGAGATGATTCATCGCTATGCCGCCATGACGGTGGGCTTATTGATTTTGGTGATGTGCTTGACGTGTTGGCTGGAGCTTTACCGCAATCGGTTAAGGGACCACAAACAAGACCCAATGGGCCAATTTGAGGCAAGGGAGGTCTCCACTTTGGGTGCAGACTCCAGCTCAGTCCCCAGTTCAGTCCCTAGTTCTGTTGATCAATTGAACTCTGCCTGGTTAAGGCCTACAGCACTTTGGTGCACACTCACGCTTTTTTGGGTTTTGGTCCAAGGTCTCTTTGGCGCGCTCACCGTGAGTACTCGGTTGTACCCTGCCATTGTGAGCCTTCACTTGTTGGGCGGGATGATGCTACTGACCCTCTTGTGTGTGCAAACCTTCAAGCTCCAAGGCTACTCCAGCGAGGGCTGGCTCGTGCGTTTGGGTTTATTGACAACG
>Ga0164296_1003122_pt1 | contig 15836 bp, 17 predicted proteins | sample GEODES057metaG_FD_113533 | JGI IMG/M metagenome (GOLD analysis project Ga0164296, IMG submission 113533) | Dystrophic lake water microbial communities from Trout Bog Lake, Wisconsin, USA - GEODES057 metaG | ecosystem: Environmental > Aquatic > Freshwater > Lake | place: USA: Trout Bog Lake... | reverse complement strand
CAGCCCATTATTATTGAAAACCGTGCCGGTGCGGGAGGGGTTTTGGGCTCGCAGATAGTTGCCAAATCCCCTGCTGATGGATATACCTTGGTATTCGCATCAATTGCAACGCACGGCATTATTCCGGCGATACAAAAACCGCCCCCTTATGATCCGTTGAGAGACTTCACACCCATATCGTTGCTGGCAACAACCCCTAATATTTTGATTGTTAATGCTAACTCTTCCATCAAAAGCGTAGAGGACTTGATTTCTCAGGCGAGGAGCAAACCGGGTCAACTAAGCTTTGGTTCAACGAGCTTAGGGGGCTCGCCACACATGAGTGGAGAGTTACTTAAAAACATGGCGAAGATCAATTTACTTCATGTGCCTTATAAGGGTGGCTCACCCATGTTAATGGATTTAATGGGGGGTCAAATATCAATGGGGATTGATAACTTGCCCTCTTCAATGCAGTACATCAAGGCGGGCAAGGTACGAGCGTTGGCAATCACTACAACAAAGCGGTGGCCTAGCACGCCGGAGATCCCGACTTTGGCGGAGTCTGGCGTTCCCGGTTATGAATCCTCAGCTTGGTTTGGACTCTTGGCCCCAGGTAATACACCCAAGCACGTTATTGATATTTTGCAAAAACAAATCCAGGAGCTATTCAAATCACCGGAGATTGAGCGCGCATACCTTGAGCAAGGTGCTCTTGCTGTAGGGGGATCGCCTGAGGAATTCGCAAAATTTATAGCTGCTGAGATGAAGAAATGGACTCAAGTCGTTAATGAAAACGGCATAAAAATTGACCAATAAACTTTAAAACCAATGAATTTTTTAAAACCAAGCATAGTTACTAGAAATAATTTTTTCATACGGGTTTGCTTTAGCGCAATCTATGCTTTACTCGTGTGTCATCTAGCCCTGGCTCAACCCGTTGGCAATACAGCGAGTGTAAAAACTGCAAGTAAGTTCCCTAACAAAACAGTCAAGATCATTGTCTCCTACCCACCGGGGGGATCGACTGATATAGTGGCAAGAATACTTTTCCAACAAATATCAGAATCTACAGGACAACAATTCATCATTGAGAACCGGGCTGGAGCTGGAGGCAATATAGGAGCCGAGCTCGTTGCTCACTCGCCCCCGGATGGTTATACACTTTTAATCGCAACCACTGCACACGCGATAAATATGTCGCTCTTTAAGCAGCTTGGATACGATATACAAAGGGATTTTGTTCCCGTATCCTTGTTAACCCAAGGTCCTTTGGTATTGGTAGCCAATCCTAAATTTGCCGCAAGCAGTGTTCATGAACTTATAGCTTTAGCCAAAGGCGGTACGCCGATTAGTTTTGCCTCCTCTGGTAATGGTCAATCTACTCATTTATCGGCTGAACTCTTCAATTCTATGGCAGGAATCAAAATGCAACACATCCCCTACAAGGGGAGCGCACCAGCCCTATCAGATGTGATGGCAGGGCAAGTTGAAGTTATGTTTGATACGACTTTGAGTGCAATGCCATTTATTAAAGCTGGCAAATTAAAAGCTCTTGGAGTTACAGGAAGTCAAAGGTCTCAAGCAGCACCAGAGATTCCAACTATCGCTGAATCTGGGCTTAGCGGATATGAGGTATTTGCTTGGAATGGTGTGTTAGCTCCAGCAGGAACCCCAAAGGCTGTAATTGCTCAACTCAATGAGGAAATTAAAAAAGCAATGCTTAATCCAAGTTTGCGTGAAAAATTTAGTGCACAGGGATTTGCAGGCATCGGTAACTCACCCGAGCAATTCTCAAGTTTTCTAAAAGATGAAGTTGAGAAATGGTCAAAAACAGTTAAAGCTTCTGGCGCAACAGTTGATTAACCTCATTAGGTCGCATCTAAATACCAAACCTACAGTTAGTTTGTTTTAGGCTGAGTAATTTAGCTTTAATCCAGGTACTGGCCAGTCCTCTACTGCAATCAATTTGCCTGTACCGGAAAGCGTTATGTACGCTGTTCGCATATCTTTACCCCCAAAGCAAATATTGGTGGTGTATTGATCTGGAATAGGGATATGCGTGAATACATTCCCATCAGGCGCAACAGTTGTAATACCACCGTGGTGCAAAGTGGCAACACAGACATTACCAAAAGCGTCTACAGCTATGGAGTCAAATCGCTGATATATACCACCAGGCGCAGCGCATACCATCCTTGCACCTTGCGGAGAGGGCCAGCCTAGTTTCTTGATGACACCGGGTGAGGAGATCTCAAAGGCCCAAAGTCTTGCGCCTTCAGTCTCGGCGTAATAAAGGGTTTTACCGTCTGGGGACAGGGCAATACCGTTGGGAGACATAAGAGTACCAGCAATCTTGCTAAGTTTGCCTTGTGAGTTACAGTAATAAATCGCACCTCTGTCCATGTCCAGTGGTCTGACCTTACCCAGGTCGGTGAAGTAAAAGCCTCCAAAACTGTCAAAAACAATGTCATTAGGTCCTTTTAAAGAAATGCCATCCACGACATCAGCAACTCTTTCAAATTTACCGGTATTGAGGTTAACCCGCTCTATACGACCGGTCGTATAGTCTTTAGCCTGAGCGAAGGGGCGAAAACAGCCGTCACTCTCTGTTGTGAACTCAAAACCGCCGTTGTTACAAACAAAAATAGAGCCGTCAGCTCCTATGGCTGCACCGTTGGGTCCACCGCCCGTGTCACAAACTACATTTACACGTCCGTCTGGGGTGACACGAGTTAACGTACCTCGAGCTATTTCTACCAAAACGATGGAGCCGTCCTCCATGTAAACGGGTCCTTCGGGGAAAAGCAGTCCACTGGCTAATTCTCTTATTTTCATTGGGTTTGTCCTCGTAATTCATTTAATTTTCGAACAACTCACTTCCAGTAGAGTGTTTATTGAGGGTAACTCTTATATGGGTATTCACTATATTGGCAAAAAATTCACTTTGTGTAAGAGAAATAAAGCGCCCTTATACCGATTTGCCGAATAATCAGTAAAACTTAAACACATGAATAGTTAAGCTGATCAATAAGCAAGCTATAAATATTCAAGTCATCTTTTCTATTTCAACTTATAAAACGACTTTATGAAGTAATTGTTTGTGTAATCAATTTTGTGTATCAAATTTGAGTCTAAATAAAGTTTAAATAAATTTGTCAAAATCAGTACAATATGAGAAGATAGTCTGATGTTACTGATACTTAAATACCTAAAACTGAAAATGATATGAATAATTTAATTAAAAAAAATATATTGCCAAAGTTATTAGCTGCTTTTTTGCTCTTGCCACAAATCTCAATATCTCATGCAGGCGATTATTCTGAAGATAAAAAATGGAGATTCGGGTTTGAAGCTGGTCAGGTAAATGTAACGAACCTCGCCAACGGTATCGCAACGGCTAATGGCTTGTCGATGGTTAACACATTCGGGGGTACAGCAGCAGAAAGCGTACCTAATAATATTAGCGAGGGTCGCATCTTCTTTGGCAAACACCTCTCAGAGAACTGGGGATTTGAAACTGGTTATTTCTATACATCGCCTCTAACCATTAATTACAGAGGAGTTACTGGACACGGCGTTTCGTGGACTGGGCAGACCAGCAATTCAATTGGGGCTATAGACCTAATGGCAACACTTAGGGGATCTAGCGGCACTTTTTTTGAAAATTATTTTGTTAAATACGGAATTCAGGACGCTAACTTGAACCAGACTAACAGCATCAGCGCCGGCGGATCAACTGCGACAGCTAATTTTAACAAGTCCGGTGTTGGCTCAGTGTTTGCCTTTGGATATGACAGGCAACTTTTTGGAAATTTTGATGGGCGTTTGACTTATACTTACATGAACAATATTGGTGGACAGACTGGTCTGACCTCCTACATAGTCAATGCTGGTTTGGTCTATAAATTCTAATCATTTACAAAATAAGGTCTTGGAATGGATTTGCTAAGAAGAAAGTTTTTTACAAAAGCAAGTGTCGCAAGTGTTGGCACATTAGCGGCTTACAATGAGCCTACCTGGGCGGACAGCTCGCCCAAAACTCCATTCAATGTCCCTATTACGACAATTCCAATTGTCGGTTCAAATGAGGTTTTCCCCGTTCGCCGCATTTATTGCATTGGACGTAACTATGAGGCTCACGCGCGTGAGATGGGCTCCGATCCTAACCGAGAGCCCCCTTTCTATTTTCAAAAACCAACCGATGCTGTGCAATTTGTACCAATTGGTCAATCGGTAAACCACCCCTATCCTCCTTTGACGAAGAACTACCACCACGAAATTGAACTGGTAGCAGTGCTCTCAAAGGGAGGTCGTAATATCCCAGTAGAGAAAGCACTTGAATGTGTATATGGATATGCAATAGGTCTTGATATGACACGTCGAGATTTACAACGTGCTATGGGAGATCAGAAGAAACCCTGGGAAATTGGCAAAAGTTTCGATCACTCAGCACCGATTGGACCGGTCCACCTTGCAGATAAGATTGGCCATATAAAGCAGGGTGCAATTTGGTTAAAAGTCAATGGCGTCATTAAACAAGAGGCTAATCTTTCTCAAATGATTTGGTCCGTTGCTGAGCAAATCAGTCAGTTGTCCGCAGCATTTGAGATAATGCCCGGAGACATTATTTATTCAGGTACGCCTGAGAATGTTGGTCCAGTAGTCGTTGGTGACACTTTGGAAGGTCACATTGATGGACTACCAAATATTACTTTAAAAATTGTTTGAACAGTGCAGCGATAATCTAGGTCGATATCGCTGCTCAACTTAAACATAAACAGATTTAACCGCATAAAAGAGCCATGAATAATAACAATTACTTTTCTAGGGCAGCGTTCGCAATAATGATTTGCCTGAGCTTTTGTTCTTGCTCTGTTATAGCAGTTGGAGATGCGGCTGTTTCAATAACAGCCGATGTCGTCTCTACAGGTGTATCTGTAGTATCAACTGGAGTCAAAGCTACAACTGCAGCAGTAAATGCGGTGATACCAGAGAAAAAATAATTCTCTACTAATGACAGAAGGTTTAGGTTTTTAGAATAAGCTAAAAATGATTGGGAGTAAAAACTACTGCCCTGTATAAGTTACAGTGTAATTCGTTGTAGTCTTGTACGTTGATTGGAATTGTGTGAGATACGCAGCACCTACTGCTGGAATATTGTATGAAGCATTATCGGACTCCAACAATACATTGTTTGTATCAAATACATTTGTAAGTACTTGAAAACTTATGCTGCTTGCGTTCGTTCCTGGCGCTGTAACATAGGATTTTGTAATTGTCTGAATAAGCGAAGTTTTAGAGCTATCAGTGTAACAATTATAAATACCCAGTGATCCCGAACTACCCAAAGTAATCGTCGCAGGGATTACGTGAGGGCTTGGCGCGACACAATAATAACCAGCAGATGCAGATCCTATACCGTTATGCTGAGAATCATCATACCAATTGTCAGAAGAGTTCACTGGATAACTATAACCCCCAACAATTAGAGTACCAGTTTCTGAATATGCCGTTTGAAAGGCATTATTTATACCGTTGAAACTCGCAGGGCTCGGGGCGGAAATTACTTCAGTAAGCGTTCCAGTTACTGAATATACATAAGTACCGTTACTTGCTGAACCCTGAACACTATAATTTCTCGTATGAGGGGACCCGTAAAGTAGATTCCACGCACTAGCTGCGGGATACGATGTTGAATTTGAATTGAATGCAGAGCAATTTATATTAATGTTGGATATATTGTTCTGAACACCAGATCCAGCTCCGTTCGAGACGATACATGTTTCATTTTGAGGCTGCTGGGATACAGTTACCAAATAACCCCCATTTGATGCGACCCTGGCATTGAAAGTAAAGTAAGTGTTTCCATTTACGGTTAAAGTATCAAAGCCATTGTTGGTAATCTTAATAGAATTACCATTTGTCAATCCCGAAACAGTGCCACTGATCGTAAAACCATTAGGCGAGCAGGCTATAGAAATATTATTTGTAACAATTAAATTAACTGTACACACCTCGCCTGAGGGTTGTCTAATCGGTGTAACGTAAAAACTTGTCCCTAGATTAGAGTTAGGATAATAAATTTGACTAAAACTCCCATTGTATGTAATGGTTATAGTTTGATTGAATGACTGATTATCTGAAACGGTGAATACAAAACTTTGACCTGGGGTCAAACCAGACATATTGCCTGCAACTGTTAATTGATTTACTCCTGGATTTTGAACATTTTGAGAAACATATGGGGTTGATGCTATGGAGTTGTTTAATTCCGATGCAATATTTATTGCTTCAATAACTGAACCCGCATCACAAGCACCCAGTAGCAAGGCTATTAAAAGAGTAGCTGATTGAAAAACCAATTTATACGCGGATTTCATATTTTTAATACTTAATCATTTTTAAAAATATATGTCTATAAAATAAATATTATTTAGGAATTTTTAAGTTACCAAGAATAAATAACTGATAAAAAAATACCCCATCAAACATGGGGTACCTTTTAACTTCACTCTCTGATTTGCTCTAATTTAGTTTGTTAGCAAAGCTAGAAAAAATAATAGCTCAAACGAAATGCTATTTTCTATAAATGGTTAATGGAATATCTGTATTGGGTTCTTTGCCAGAATCATTGTTTTTACCAGGACGATACACTTTCAAAGTACTTGGATCGCCCACACCTGGTATTTGTTGCTGATTGCTGCCACCAAAGAAACCTGTACCGCCTGTATTTTTATTCAATGGTGGAAGTTGATCGTACAAACTTTTTTGCGCATCTTGTCCGAAAGATACGAGCAAGTCTCGTGTGATCTTATTCATTCTTGGTACAAAATTAGCGTTGTATTTTCCTAAATACATATCTTGACCACTTCCCGAGGCATTAAATGCAGCAATAACTTCTAGGGTTTCGGTATTTACTAGAGAGAATTCCGCAAGTAAAGAATACTCAAGTCGGTATGAGTAATCTGATGTCCCAGCTATTTGATCACTCGTCTGACGAACATCCACATTAACAATAGTGCCGTGCAATACATACTGTGCGTCACCGAAATCACCTCTGTTAATCCGTCCTCTAATGTCAAAGAAATCGTCCCCTTGCTGATCTTTGGCGATATTGGGCGCAGCTTGGACAACCTTGTATCCAGCTTTAATAATAGCAGCCTTGATATCAGCATTGATCCCACGGATTTCACTGTAGGAGATCGTCCTTTTAGTTCCAAAACTCTTAGAGTAATTGAACTCAGAATTTGCTGAAACAGTTGTATTGCCTGAATAAGTTACAGGTTGTTGTGGTGTGTTGCCATCTGCGGGTGGCTGTGTACCTCCAGTTGGTCCAAAGTTGCTATTTCCGTTGAAAGAGCTCTTTGCACTAGCTTTCTCATCGTAAAAGAAGTCTTTGTATTCACGCTTAACAGAGAAGTCTGTAACTGCAATTGAATTAGGGATCTTTGGTCTGGGTTGAACAACGACTTCATTTGTTGTTGTTGAACTAGTAGTGCTAGTTGTAGAAGACTCAGAACTCCCCCCACCCACGGTCATTTTAAAGTCAACGGCCTCAGTTCTATTGGTTTGAACTTGAGGTTGAGGCGGTGCGCCATTACCCGAAGCTTTAACCTCTGGAACAGTTGACATTGGTGATGTTTGAGCATTAGAAGTACCCATACTCACCAAAAATACCAAGCTCATAAAAGCTGAAGCTAAATAATGCAATTGCGTTTTATAAGACGTACGCTTTGTATATGAGAGGAGGTTGTTCATGATTTATTGCAATAAATTGATTAGCGGGAAGCAGTTTTACGAATATCTTGCTCGTCTTCCCAAACAATTACACCTGTCTTGTTATTGAAGAGAGTCAAATGAAAAGTGTAAAACACATCTTTTACGTCTTTGTTTTGCTTAACAATCGAAGTAATAAAACCCTCAAGCCTGTACTGAGCACCAGTCATCTGTCCCATTGCGACTTGGGATTGTGAAGAATACAGACCATTTTGATTTTGACGTTTTAGCTCATCGACCTGATTTTGCATTTCAGAAGTACTGGCTACAAACTGTACACGTCCACTTCTGACGAGTCGTCCTCTAATTCGAGTAGTAATAGCATTTGTATCAATGTAGTCTGAAGTCTTGTTCTTTACAGGATACAAAGTCACAACTGGTGGCTCTCTTGAATCAAGAACAGTACGAGATTCGAGCAATGAACCAGTCATTTTCTCAGCTATTGTTTGTAAATCAGTCGAGCCGAAATCTGTATTTACAGTTTCTACGGCCTTAGTGTCAGCGTATTTAACTGTAGGCGAGGATCCACATCCAACAATAACTAACAAAGCACTGACTAATGCGAGGTATTTGATTTTTGATAAATTAAGAGTTTTCATTTTTTTCCTGTTTTATATTTAATCTGAGCTTAATTCAAGACGGAAATTAACAGCTGCGGGGCCGGGGGCTATACCAACTAGCACGCCCGATTGACCACTTCCAACCGGAAGGGGTTTCCATGCTTCATCTCCGTATACTTGAAACGCATTTTGGTCAATCCACATAAATCGATATGTAATATTCTTTTTTGTAGACTTAACTAAGATTGTCGCCTCAGCTTTCATTAGTCCGTTTACCTTGATACTGCGCATATCCAAGACTTTGACTTCGTCAGTATTTCTCATTCGAACCGTCATTTCATCAAACGTTGGCGTTGAATTACATGCGGAAAGAAGGACGACGACGCCCAGAACAGTAGCTTTGATGAATGATTTTGAAATCATAGGTGCTTGCCTTTTATTTAAGTGCATAAGTATGCTTTAGGTCTGAATTAAAAAAGTCAAATGGGATGTCTAATTTTGTGACTTTATAGTTACTCATAGGTGTTGTTTCTCCCATGGTTGAAACTATTGCTCGACCACCCAGAATTCGAACGTGGACTACTTGATAGTCTTGACCAAATTGTAATGGAACAGTGAACGGTCCGGAAGGGGTTGGGACTGTAAACTTGCCCTCGCCTTTTGGAACAGACCCACGACCCATGTAAATTGCACCAGGTAAGGCAGACCATTGTCTAACGTCAGCACTTCCAACTGACATTGCCGCTCCGACTAGGAGAGAGGCTAACATTCCGGCGCCTTGATTATTATTTTTACCAGCAACTGCTGCTTGGGTAGCCGCTTGCGCAAGAATCTGCGTTAAAGCTTGGGTACTTGCCTTAAGCAAGTAACCAGGCATATCATCCTTTAGCTGCCTACGGGACATTGCATCTAAATTCGCTGCCTGGTAGAGAATTACGTTTTGTGAACCAACAGAGACAGTGCCTGGATTAAAAATAGCCGATGGACTCTCAATAACTGGCAGATTGAACGTAACAATCTTTGGTCCTTGAGCAGTAGCAAACGTTACAGTTGATTTGTGAGAATTTATCCTTGGAATATTTCCAGTCTCCACAATAAACAAAACATCCGAGTTTGGGTGCTTTTCGTTACGAGCTGCAATTTTTTTATCTAATTGGGCAAGACTTAATTCAAACAATCCGTTATTGGGTTTTAACTCAAGTGCAGTTCTATAGCCAGGAGCTGCAAAACCGTCTTCGCTTTGCTGCTCAAATATAAAAGCAGCTAAATAATGGGCAGCAGCGTTTTGATAGGAGTTTTTTAGATTATTTACTTCAGGAGAATTTAGTAAGTTAACTGGATACCCGTTGATGTTTTCAATACGAGAAAATGATTGAACATTACTTTTTTTGTTTTCAGCCTCTTTAGCCTTAAGGGCTGCTTCACTTTTTTCATGTAGTCTTTTTATCAGCGTTTCGCGCTCAGCTATCTTCTTAGCCTCAATCCTCGCCAAGTCCCAGTATCCTGCTAGAACGTGATTTAACGCCAAATCGTAACTTAACAAACTTTTTTCATAATCTTTTGGCTCATAAGCGGAGTTAGATCCAATAGATGCAAATAAATAGTTTAGAAATTCACCCGTGTTTTTTGCCAAATTGACAGTCGCTTTAGCTTGCCAATCTTCCACAACTAGATCTGCTTTTCTTAAGGAGTCAGTACTTTCATTAAGCTTTTGAACGCCTAAGAATTTAGTAATCTCACCCTTGTCCAAATAATAAGGCGTGTCTTTATCCTTTTTATCCTTATTTGCCTCTTCCAAAACTCTTAACGCATTAGCAGTGTCACCACCTCTCAGTAAGTTGTTTGAATCGTTTAAAGCTTTTTGACTAGGTCCGGATGCGCAACCAATCAAAATAGCAGAGGAAACGACAGCAGGTAAAAGGTAAGTAAATTTGTGCATAGCTTTAGTTAATTAAGTCAGGTTAATAAATGAATCAAATTTTTGCACGTTACCTAAACTATCACCCCAAAAGACAAACAGACGACTTGTTGCCCGCAGCTTCTTTAGTCCAGCTCAAATTCACGTGAAGGATAAAAAAATTATTTTGATATATTTTCTCACAAGATTACAAAACTTATCAAAATTTAAATATATTTGCGCCAAGCCTCTAAACTGCATATGTAGTACTTTATCCGTAATCAGAGGTCGCTTCTGTACAAAAGCACCGAAAACCGTGCATTCAAGGTCTAGAAAATCGAATATTAATTGTATTTAGCGCCTAATGGGTACAGCAATCGCGTCAATGTTGGTAAAACCTAAGTTAGCAGTCAAATTAAATGTTTTAGAGATACTGTATTTAATCCTATAGTTTCCCTGCGATCGATTTACTGTTAAAGCAACAAAACATATCTACTCTTAAGATTTAAGTTGGTCTGTATGTGGTTCCACAATATTGATGATTATCGAAATCAGCTCTGCAGTCCCAACTCTAAATATCTAGCGGCAGATGTGGGATTTTCAGTCATACCCTGCGCAATTAAGCCTAAACCATGTCCAACCGCAGAAAGTGAGTCCAAGTGACTGATTGGCGCTAAAAATAATTCATTCTTTTGTAATTCAGCAATAAGTTGCTTGGAACGGGACATGCCTCCTGTGAAATAAATAAGCTCGGGACGCTCTCCTACTTTTGCAATTACTTCATCCACCACTTTTAAAACAGAGGCAATTGGTGTTTTTAACCAAATTCAATTATTATTTCATTGATCTCTTTTTCATCTAATACTCGTCTTCGCCGCTCCTGGGCTAGTGCCTCTTGCACGCTGTCCTTTGTATAGCTGTTTAGCCATCAAGCTTAGCCTCCTCAAGCGCAAATGAGCCCACTCTTCCAAATTAATCTGGGAAGCGAGGCATTTCTATTGGTCAACGTATGATTAAATTAAAGCAGTTTATACATATGACCCCACACTAAATTAATACTTATGTAGTATACTAATCTAGTAAATGAATTGTATTTAAGCATTGAGATATACGCTATCAATCAGTTAGCTATTATCAATTAGATTATTCTATTGGATGTGGCTATCATTACTCCTGTTCCGATAAATTTTACCTACTAAGGAGTATGAAATGACAAAACAGAACCGCCCTGAGATTAAAACCATTGCAAACCTTGAATCAGCTTTTGCTGGTGAATCAATGGCTCATATTAAGTACCGCTATTTTGCAAAAATCGCCCGAGAGATGGGTGACGAGGAAACTGCACGAACTTTTGAAGAAACGGCTAATCAAGAGGTAATGCACGCCTTTGGCCATCTTGATTTACTCTACCCCAAAGCCACCATGACCCCGGCCAAAGCATTGCAAATCGCTATTGACGGCGAAACATATGAATATACAGAGATGTATCCATCGTTTAGAAAAACGGCTGAGGCAGAGGGCAAGACAGCTGCAGTCGCTGAAATAGACGAACAAATCGAAGAGTCAAGAGTTCATGCCGAGCAATTCAAGGCTACATTAGAAAAAGCACAGAAACGCTTTGCCGCCTTAGCTAAGGTTGAGGAACGCCATGCCAATCACTACCAAGCTCAACTCGACAAAGTTAAGTCTGCAGCCTAAATAATTGTCTGTCCATCCACAAAACTTAAGGAAGAAACCATTATGAATAACTCAACATCTAAAACTTATATTTGTATCGTTTGCGGCTTTTTATACGACGAGGCGGTTGGAAGACCAGAAGACAACATTGCTCCAGGCACAAAATGGGCTGATATCCCAGAGGAGTGGGCATGTCCTGAATGTGGGGTCGCCAAGTCTGACTTTGAAGTTGTAGAGATCTGAGATTCACAATGAAAACAAGTGCAAACGAAAATCAGCAACTCAATCCAGAAAGTCCCGTTGTAATTATTGGCTCTGGTTTGGCAGGATGGTCTACTGCTAGGGAGTTTAGAAAATTAAACACCACAGCTCAGATTGTAATGATTACTGCTGACGAAGGAGACTTTTACGCCAAACCAGCATTGTCAAATGCGTTAGCACAGAAAAAAGAAGCGCAACAACTTATAACAACTCCTGCCGAGAAGATGTCCAGCACAATGTATGTAACGATGGTGCAAAACACATTAGTTACACAAATCGATGCAACAACTCAAGAGGTTGAAACATCTGAGGGCAGATTCAAATACAGCAAATTGATACTAGCCACAGGTGCAAGAGCAATAAGGTTGCAAATGAATGGCGACGCAGTGGATGAGGTAGTCTCTGTCAACTCTTTGAGTGACTATACAAAACTTCGCGAGAAGTTATTCCATGGCGCCCGGGTTTTAATAATAGGCGCAGGACTTATTGGATGTGAGTTCGCTAATGATTTAGTTGAAGGGGGATACGAGGTTCATGTTGTTGATCCTAACACTAGCCCTTTGATTTCGTTATTACCTGAGGCTGCGAGCACTAAATTGCAGAGTGCCTTATCGGCGATTGGGGTCAAATGGAACTTCGGCACATCTGTTAAAGCCATTGACTACGACGACAAAAAGGGGTTGAAAGCGACTTTTGCAAACGGGGAAAGTATATGTGTCGATGTTGTTTTGAGCGCTGTTGGGCTGCGTGCAGAAACTGACATAGCACAGAACAGCGGAGCTAAGTGTGACCGGGGTGTTATTGTGAATAGTCACTTGGAAACAAGTGTTGCACACATTTACGCACTAGGGGATAACACACAGTATTCATCCGAATCGTTAAGTGGAGGAGCAACACGGACCTTGCCGTATGTAATGCCTATTATGAATGCGGCAAAAGCACTTGCACAGACATTGAACGGTAATCCAACTGAAGTGGTTTTCCCGGTTATGCCTGTAGTTATCAAAACTCCCGCATTTCCGGTTCTGATAGCACCTCCATCTCCAGGCACAAATGGCTCGTGGCGCGAGATTGAAGATGGGATTTGGAATAATTTAGATCAAGAAGAAAAAATTCAAGGGTTTTTGCTTATCGGATCAAAAACCACTCAAAGATCAGAACAATTGAAAAGAATGGGACAGGTGCGGTGATAAAGCGTACCAAATCTTTACAATGAAATATACATTTAGAACTTAAATCAAAGTATGTCCGACTTATTTCAAAAAAAATCAGTAGATTACGATGCAAATGATCGAATCAAAATGCGATCCCTAGCTATCAGCACTTGTATTAAGGAAAATATTCAATTACATGACCAGATGCAGATCATGGATTTTGGAGCAGGAACTGGATTGATATCGACTCAATTAGTTCCTTACGTTAAACAAATCACTGCAATTGATATATCAGAATCAATGCTGCAAAAATTAATACAAAAGACAGAACTGAATGGAAAAGTGCAAATTCTTTGTCAAGACTTAATACAAGAGCCTACGGGAATTGAATATGATCTTATTGTGAGTGCGATGGCGCTACATCACATTGAAGATACGGTAAGTTTAATTAAGAGATTTCATGAACACTTAAAATTAGGCGGACAAATTGCAATCGCAGATTTAGACACAGAGCCAGGAACATTCCATTCAAAAGGTACAGAGGGTATTTTTCACTTTGGTTTTAATCGTGATACGCTCAAGAAAATATTCCTGGGAAATGGATTTAGTCAAATTGAGTTTTTCACCGCGCATACTGAAGTAAAAGAAAATGTGACTTACCCCATATTTCTTGCTGTAGCAACTAAATAGGCTCAAATTAATTAAGATAGGAAGCTACTATCAACGAGGAATGAATAATTAATGATTCTGCAATTAAATTAAGTGTTGCCCAATTCAGATGGTAATTGGAGCCTGTAAATAAATCTGTGTAAATTAACGGCGGGTTTATCGGTGAACACTCAAGCGCTCACCGAATTCTATTTCAAACCTGTTCATCGCAGCTCTCCAATTTTGAATCGACATTGTCCATTTCTTTGATGCTTGCATGATCGCTAAATATACAACCTTCATTGCTGAGGTCTCGTTGGGGAATAATTTCCTCCTTTTGGTAGCCGAGCGTATGACGCTATTGAGGGATTCAATTGCATTGGTCGTGTAGATAGCCCTTCGTATCTCAGGCGGGAAGTCAAATATCGTTCTTAAATTAGTCCAGTTATTGGTCCACGATTTTGATATCTGCGAATACTGCGAGTCCCATTTCACGCCAAAGTCTTCTAATGCTTTTAAAGCCTGAGCTTCTGTGGTTGCTTGATAGATTTCCCTCAAATCTGCTGTAACCTTCTTGTAGTCCTTCCAGGACACATATTTCAAGCTTCCTCGAATCATGTGAACAATGCACAACTGGACCCGGGTCTGAGGAAACTCCGCTGCTATCGCCTCAGGAAAGCCCTTAAGACCGTCTACGCAGGCAATGAGTATGTCTTGCACTCCCCGCGCTTTGAGCTCAGTCAGCACGGAGAGCCAGAACTTAGCCCCCTCGTTTTGAGAGATCCAAAGCCCTAGCAAATCCTTGTGCCCATCCATATTGACCCCCAACGCCAGATAGATGGCCTTGTTAATCACAGTTTGATTCTCACGAATCTTGATCACGATACAGTCTAAGTAAACAATCGGGGAAACCGCGTCCAATGGTCTGGCCTGCCAACTCGTGATCTGCTCTAAGACCCTCTCTGTTACCTTTGAAACTAGGGTTGCAGACACATCAGCGTCGTACATCTCTTTGAACGTATCAACGATTTCACGGGTTGATAAGCCCTTGGCATAGAGCGTCAAAATCTGATCGTCCATCTGAGTCAAACGACTTTGGTGCTTAGGGAGTAGCTGGGGCTCAAAGCTGCCTTCCCTGTCTCTAGGGGATTCAATGACGATCTCGCCGTGAGAGCCCTTCAGCTTTTTCTTGAGTGTGCCGTTACGGGCATTTTGGGAACCTTCTGGGCTATTTTGATGCTTCTCGTAGCCCAGGTGCTCAGTTAATTCAGCATTCAGGGCTGTCTCAACTGTGAGCTTGGTGAGCATCTTAGAGAAGTCATTCAAGTCGTGTTGAGTCTTAATATCTTTGGCAAACTCCTTTGCCAGTTCTTTCAGTCTTTCTTGATCCATTGTGAAAGTCTCCATTTGTCTGCCCATATGGCAGAATAATACAAAATGTTAACTTACACAAAATTCCTTACAGTCTCTAGGCAGAGACTGTAATTTTCATACCCAACGATTTTATGACTTTAGACACTGTATCGAATCTTGGCTTTGTATTTGGTTTTAGCGCTTTATACAGAGCCTCTCTCGTTATCCCGCTTGCCTTAGCTATTTCAGACATACCCCGTGCACGTGCAATATGTCCAAGGGCAGTTGCTAGTTCAGCATCGTCACCATCTGCTATTACTTGGTTTAAATACTCAGTCATAGCTTTTTTACTTTTAAGGTGATGAGCCATATCAAATTCTGTCAATTCACTCAATTTTAATTTTTTAGTTACAGTAGTCATGTGATATTACTCCTCTAATCGTTTGATGATTTGTCGAATATTTTTTATATCAGCTGCTTGAGTTGATTTATCTCCAGCACCAAGCATTAGGATGATCAAATTTTCCT
>Ga0164296_1003120_pt1 | contig 15837 bp, 24 predicted proteins | sample GEODES057metaG_FD_113533 | JGI IMG/M metagenome (GOLD analysis project Ga0164296, IMG submission 113533) | Dystrophic lake water microbial communities from Trout Bog Lake, Wisconsin, USA - GEODES057 metaG | ecosystem: Environmental > Aquatic > Freshwater > Lake | place: USA: Trout Bog Lake... | reverse complement strand
TGGAAGAACTGCACGAGCTTGTTCTTTTGCAATTCCATTACGAATAGCCCAATCATATTCTTTTTTGGCATATTCAATAACTATCTTTTGACGCTCATCCCACATATGTTCGAGCTCTGGATCGTCTTTAACTTCAATTGAGTTTTGTCTGTTTTTTGTATCTTGGAGACGGGCTTGACGAGTTGTGAATCCGAGATCTTGCGTTGGGTCTGCATATCTCTGACTGAATTCTTGGAAAGAAAAGCTACGGTGTCGTAAAATTTGTCTAGCGATATCACGAGTAGTCTCTATCTCCATTGTAACATGAGCCATCTCAAAAGGACTCCAGTGCTGATGCTTAACCAGATACTTAAGAAGCTTAGAAGATGTTTCAATATTTAATTGATTAGAAGGATTGGAAACTCTTGCTACAAAAGCAATAAAATCATCTGCAGAAATTGGAAATGTAGGTTTAGAATAAGAAACAATATGAGCTTTCATCGACCACCAACAAATTCATAATTTGTATTAAAAATGTCTTCACGAATAGGATAGACGTCTTGAAAGTTGCCCATAATGATCCAGTCACCATATTGAGCTTTCATTGTACCTTCAATTGTATTGATCATAGCACAAGGCTCATCGTCACGATCTAAATGAACAATAAATGCTTTTTGATTGCTCCATGTTCTCAATTCTTCATCAGTAAGCTCAGGAGTAAATTGAATTGTTTTAACAATAATAGGTTTCTTTTTAACTTGATATTCTTTAATCATTACAGATACTCCACAGGAACAATCATATCAATTATTTGCTTTGGTGATTCTTCTACTTCCCACTGAACACCAGTATGTCCTCCAAAAACATATGTTTTCATTCCACCTGTTGGACCAGCAGCTTCATATACAGCTGTAATATGATCCACATTAATATAAATTGGATTGCCTTTATGTGCATCAGCATCATTAATTAATTTAACGAATTTTGTCATAATCTTTTATCTCACCAAAGTTGTGTTTAATCTCGTAAAGAATAACTTCCATACGAGCATGATAAATTTCTTGAGGATCATCATTCCAAATAGCATCAGACAAACGTTGCCTTGCTTTTCTTAATTGATCGACAATTAAAGGAGCATTTTTGACTTTTTGGTCAAATAATTTTCTTTTATATTCAAAGCGATCTCTAACATGCTCATCATGATTTAATTTAGCTAGTTCCACAAATCACCTTTTTAATAATTGGTGCGCGCGGTGGGATTCGAACCCACAACATTCGAATTTTAAGTCCGACACCTCTGCCAATTGGATCACGCGCGCATAATGGCGATCTCAGGAGGATTCGAACCTCCGACCTGCGGATTAGAAATCCGTTGCTCTGTCCAGCTGAGCTATGAGACCATTTGTATACTATATTACTTATCGATATATTTGTCAAGAAATTTTAAATTGATGTCCATAGAAAACACAATACGTTCTGTGGAACCATTATGTTTAACACTATGAAGGTCACCATCATTAAAAGCCAAAAATTTACCTTCGTGCCAAGTTTGTGTTTCTTTTTGTTCTGGACCAACAGTAATAGTACATCCAGGATCAGTTACCAATCCCAAATGTATTCTCATATATTTCTTTGTCCATCCATCATGTGGATTAATAACAGTGCCAGGAACGAGTCTGCTTACAAAAGCATTTGCAAGAATCTTGTTGTCTTCGTAAGGTTTAATAATTGAATAAGTCGTAGGACAATTCTTACGAAACAAGTCAACAACATATGCAATGTATTGTTTAATTATTTCGTTGCCTTGAAGTTCGACGTGTTCATCAACGAACCGAGAACAAGGACAAGCCTTCCAATACTTCTCATAAATTGGTTTGTTGTTGTTAACTTTGTAATTAGGATAATCCTGCATCACCATAGGTGTTTCTATGTGTGTAAGGATTTCTTGTTTCACAATATCAAACTTGTCAGAGAGTCTTTGAAGAAGAGGAAATCTTGTAAGACGATCCTGATAAAAGTATGAATTCATTTAACAACTTCTGTATGCTTATGCTTAAGACTTTTCTTCATAATCTTTAGCCAAATTTTCTTTTCGCCTTGCTTGTCACCCATAAGAATTTTTTCATAAAGCTTGGCAACTAATTTTTTTACTTTCATATTAATACTCGCTAACGTCCAAATGTTCACGAAAAAATCTTTTCAATTCTTTTTCAAAATATTCTTTAGGCATAGTTGTATAAGTTGAATATAATTGTTCTAGATAGTATCTTGTAATATTAGGTTTATGATTCAAACCATAGACAGTATAACCTCGAGCTTGAACCATTTCTATTAAATCATTATCACTGGTATCATGTTCTGTTACTTCATACCCACGATATTCCAATTCTTGAATCAAATCATAATCGTCAAAATCACTTATATCAATATCAACATCTGTAGTAATTGTTGGCATTTATTTGTACCTTTTAGTAATTTCATCAATTCTAATTTTAAGATACTCCATTATAATATCTTTTGCAACAGTTTTTTCTGCGTGAATCAATACATTGTTCAGTTCATCAACAAACGCTGCTTTTTTAAGAAAATCTATTGAGTAACTATTAGTCCCAGAGAGCCTCGTAGTACTTGCCAAAGAGTCTAAAACCGTTTTTCTTTCTTCGTTGCCAAGCATCATGACCCTCCTTGTCAAAAAAGTGAGTGTCCTTAGGACCTCTTACCATTTCGTGATATTTTTCACCGTTAAGTTCTATCTCTTTAAATTCAAGATCAATGTGTCCTGAATGGAATTGACTTTCAGCATCATCATCGATTTCTTGCGCAAAAGTCCAAATCATTTCTTCGAGAACCCAATCCCATCGTTTATGGTGATTATCATCAGTATCCCATTCATTCTCTTTTGGAGGAGCAGAAGTAGAACGAAGCTCTTCTGGAACATCTTCATCATCTATAAAAGGAGATCCATGCTTTGTTTTATGAAGTTGAACAAGCATCGGATGAATAATAAGAGCAAGGGTATGATCCATAGACCATGTATCCCAGTAATCAATCTTTACAGAAATTTTGCGTTCTTTTTTATCGCTTTTTGGATACTTACCTATACTGACTTTCATTAGAATACCAACCACCCATTCTTTTCATCAATACTATATTTGTCTTTGTTTTTGAGACCTTTTAGGAAACCATCAGGAGGAATCATATTATAATGAGCCGTCTGATTGTTAGGTTGTGTATAAGATTCCTTATCTTCTAAAGGAACAATCACAGGTGCAGGATCAACAACATTCATAGGAAGTCTGAAACCATTAGTAACTCCCATCATATGATCAATTGATACACCAAGAGGAAGATAGCCACGATTGCCATCAAACTTTGCCAATGCTTCTAAACATGATCTTGCTGTTGTAGGAGTCAATGCATAACCATGTGTTCCTTCAAACTTGTTGACAGGAACTTTACGGAATGGCTCATCAATACACTGATAGTCATCTCTATGATCGACTCTATAGCCTAAGAATGTCCATTCAAAATCATTGACTTCTACATCAAGGAAGTTACGAACAACAAGAGCATCATGTTCAAATACAGCAACAGCACCAGTATGTTTGGATGCTACTTCTTTCCAAATTGCAAGATGTCCTGTAAGACAAAGTTGTTCTTTGAACCAAATGTTCATCACATCTTCTGTGTAATTCGCAGCATCGACACGAGGATCGACTTTGAATCCCCACTTGTCATAAATTTCTTTTGTTGATGTTGGAAGTTTTAATCCAAGAAAAGGTGTGACAGGGATACCATACTTTTCACAGGATGCTTTACATTCTTCCATATAGGAAGTTGCTTTTGGAGTATCAATGTAAAGAATATATGCATGTTCTATTTTCATATCACACCTTCAATGTTAGTTGCGGGGGTTGGAATCGAACCAACGACCTTTGGATTATGAGTCCAACGCTCTACCGGACTGCGCTACCCCGCTACAATTACAATTAAGCATCACGAGAGATAAAGTGATGACGCATCTTCTCTGGCTTAAAATACTTATCAACCACATTAAATACTACATCATTATCAAAAGGCTTACAACTAAAAACATCAATATAGAAATTGCCATTTGCGTCAACAAAGTGACCTGTAATGTTTGAAGTCTCGATCATCTGGCACATGCTGTAGCCAGACTTAGAAAAATCGTGTGTAGCAAATGACTCAATCCATGGTTCACCAAAGGCAACCATGTCAATTGCAACAACCAATTCTTTAATAAAATTGTAGATGTTTTCTCTTGAACCGATAAGCTGCTTGTTACCAGCTGTAGCATCAATGAGAAGGTGGTAGCCCCAAGTAGATGTAGTCATTTCACAAACCTTTCGTGTAAAATATAAAAACCTATTTATGTTGGCTGGGAGACTAGGATTCGAACCTAGGTTGACGGAGTCAAAGTCCGGTGTCCTACCAGTTAGACGATCTCCCAATAGAAAAACAGGCAGCAACTTGTAAGAAATTGTTACAGGTTGCAGCCTGTTAATAATAGCATAATTAATTTAAATTAGCAAGCATTTTTCTGCAATATGCGGTTTTGTTTGATTTTGGAACATGACCGCTACCATAAAACGAAGCTGCTTTACAAATGTCGTTGTCAGTCTGATCTAGTGCATAACGAAGGTATGACATACTATATTCTAAATTGACAGCAGGATCGTGTAATTGCTCACACTTGCCTTTAAATCCCTGAGTGCGAGCAGTAGAGCATAATATTTGGCCTAGACCATACTCACCCTTCTTGCCCATCAACTTTGGGTTGTATGTTGATTCCAAATGAATTATAGCATGAGCAAAATTCAATGGAACTTTATGTCGTTCTGCGTATATTGTAACTAGTTCTTTAATATCTAACGATGTATATTTCGGTGTATTTTGCGTTATATTAATCGAAGTATCTTTAGCGTATGATGCAGAGGACATACTACACCCCACTAAAAGGGCTAATAGTAGTTTCTTCATTTTTACTCCTTAATGTTTGATGGGTAGGATAAACCCTACCCATTTCTCATTTCGTAATAGAAACGATTTAGTATTTATTCTTTACACTGCTTCTTCTTATCAGCAGCAAGTGTAGCCAAATCTGCCTTAATTACAGGATTCTTGACTGTTTTTGAGTCAGGAACTGGGAAAGTATAACCAGTTGCCTTTTCAACATCAGATACAGTTACCTGGAATTTAGTAAAGTCTGAATCAATACCTTCTTTGTTAGGCATCAAGAAAGCATAGGACTTTTTAGTAATATCGTCAACAACAATTTTGAATAGTGAGTCTGGAACAACAACTTTATTGACACCAATCGTCTTTGAAGAAGCAGACCAGATGTTACCAGCATAAATTGTGTGAGCATGCTTGGTCTGATATACCCATGCACGTGAAGCTGATTCTAGATTCTTCCATGTTCCACGATTAACGTTTGGCAATTGTGGTGACATGTTAGACATATAGAATGATTCATGCTCTACCTGGTCATCCCATGACATATCTGCATCATTAGCAAGATGTCCTTGATCATAACCTGATGCTGCATAGTCAGCAGGTGTTGCGTGTCCTACAGCCAAAAGAGATTGGTCAGTAGCAAATGCATTAGTACGAGCAACACAACCAATAGCATGTTCTGGTGTAAGAGTCCATGCAACCCATGCAGGAATCTTTGCAGAAGTATCAGACTCTAAAATATATGCTTTACGACAAATAACTGGAAGACCAGCTTTTTCTGAAGGTTCTCCGAAAGGAACTTGTACTGAACAAGAAGCCTTTGGAAGAGGAGCAATTTGATCTGCAGCAAAAGCAGCAAATGGAGTAATTAATAATGCTAAGAAAAATAAAATCTTTTTCATTGTTTATCCTTTATGTAATCAGCCAATCCGGTCGATTGAGGGTCCAATCGACAACCTGTTTAATTCTTTCTGTCAATTCAATCTTAGGTTCCCAACCAAGTGCTTTCATTCTTTCACCACTCAGTGCATATCTAAGATCATGGCCTGGTCTTGAAGAGTGGAAGTCGGTCATGACATAATTCAACTCTTTACCTTGAGCATCAGCAATAATCTGAGCCAATTGTAAGTTATTTATTTCTTGTTTACCAACAATGTTAAACTTAGGAATAATAGAAGAAAATTTATCTTCTTTGATATTGTTTAACAAAAATAACACAGCATCAGCGACATCATTAGCATGAATATAATGTCTGCTTCCAGGAATGGTCCTTGTTGCATCACTATGTACTGTAATCGTTTCACCATCTCTAATCCTCTTAATACACATTGGAATGTATTTTTCTGGATGTTGACGTTCACCAAATACATTCATAGTATGGGTAATAATTATAGGCAATTTATATGTATTACGATATGCTACTGCTAATTCCTCTCCACCTGCCTTTGTAGCTGAGTAAGGGTTAGTAGAGTTATACCTATCGTATTCGTCATAATTTACTCCAGGAGGTGCTGGACCAAATATTTCATCTGTAGAAAAATAAACAAACTTTTCTAACGATCCATTACAGCCTCGAGCAAAATCAAGAATATTGCAAGTTCCAACAACATTGTCAAGGACGAATTCCATAGGATAATCAATGCTGCGATCAACATGGCTGCCGGCAGCAAGGTGAAGAATAATATCAACAGGACCGATTCTAGTAGCTGTAAGAGGTGTGATAGCAGCTTTGAGATCATGATATACTACTCTAACCCTATGTTTGTTTGGATTATCTTTAATTAAATCATGTAGACGATTAAGATTACCAGAAAAGTCTAAACGATCTAAACTAACAATACTCCAATCAGTATTATCTAGTAAATAGTTAATCAGGTGGTGGGCAATAAATCCTGCACCACCTGTTATTAAAATATTTTTACTCATATTACACCAATGAATACTTTACCATGTTGTCATAAGATTGACGAACTTGTTCATAATCAATCTTATCTGTATCTTGACCAAAGTACTTGTTGACACCTGTACTTTCAATAAGTGTCATATCGTTGTCAGTAGGAAGAAGTTCCATATCGGTAATCAAACCAATACCAACCATGAAAGGTTGTAGACGAGAAGTTACTTTATCAAACTGATGATGATACATTCTTGCACCATTGAGATAATCTACAACTTCTTCTGGTCCACAAATAATGCTATCCATATAAACGTCATATTTGTGATTACGATTAAACGGATTAAAGAAATCGTCAATAAAAATTGCATAGTTCTTGTAGTTAGAAGTAATGTAGCTAACTTCTTCTTTCAAAGGCCAAGAGAACTTACGTTCTCCATTCTCTGTCCATTCGCCATGAGCATCTAACCAAAACACAACCTTCTTTTCTTTAAGATCAGGCATATTGGTTTCAATCCAGTCAATGGTTTCAACAGATGTTACTGGAAGAAGAGTTGCATTAGGAGTATCGGTTTCGTTAAACAAACCTTTAATCAAATCGTAACGATTGGTATCTGGTTCACATGAGATACATGTCTTATCCTTGAAGTTAGAAACAATATGATAGAATGTATCTGCAAAGCAAGTACCTGTTTCTACAAAAGCATCTGCTTGTTCGATATACTTGCAGATGTAATCAATAGTATATTGATCACCGTGAAAAGGAACTGCAGTGTTTTGTCCAGCGAATGCTGGATCGAGACTGAAATTTGCTAGTTGAGTTGGACGTGTCATAATATACCTCAGTTGCTGTGATGTTTGCCAGTATCGCCAGACCCGGAAACATAATTTTCATAATATTGATGTATCAAAGGATGCCCAGAAGTTTGCCAGTTAGGATTTCTTCCACATTCTGTAAGATCAGGATTCTCTGCATACTCATAACCATAAATTGAAAACAAGAAAGTCAAAAGATAGTCATAACAAGCAATTCTTGGATCGAGATAGAGATACTCAAGCATCTTGTGTTGTTTATTTATTAGGTCATTATATATCATGTTGAACTGCCATGTTTTCATTACACCAGAAGCAGCTCCCCATGCAACATTATTCATACCACCATTATCAACGAAGTACTGTTGAATATGCTGAGGCATAACATTAGGCTTTGGTCCTACCAAAGGAATATCAACAAGGTTTAATTTACCTCTGACAAACACATCAGGTTCCATTAATAGCATATACTCTGTACCACAATAGTCAACAGCTTTTTTAAGTCTTTTGAGATATTCAATAGAAGCCATGAACAGATTAACTATATCAAACTTCTGAGTTGCAATCATCTTCTCAATGTCTTTTGTAATTCCAACAGTTTGTTCTGGATCCAATGATGTTTTAATAAACTTATCATTGGCTTCAAGGTATCCATAGTTGTAGCCACCATCAGAAGAAAGATAGATTGGTGAATCAGGATAAAATTGACGAAAAGATGCTATTGATTTCTCAATAGCAGTCTTCTCTTTGTAACAAATATAAAAAACGCCTAAATTAGATGTAGTCATCTGCTACCGTCACCATATCTTGTACTCTGTTAACAAACGTATGATGTTCCTTAACAATTTTCATTGACTCTTGAATAGCCTTGTAGTTCTTGATCTTACCCATAGCTTTTTCAACCATCTGTTCAGCATCTAGATCGTAGGCAATTAGGTCACCAAACATTTCGTATGCTGCAGTGGAATTAGTAACACCAAGTTGACCATAGCTAATGTTTTTCATAATACGACATGCTACATAACCACCCTTCTGCCACACCTCACCTCTCAGGTCTGCAACAAGAATTGATTCTGCAATACGTTCTCTAACTTCTTCTGTAGAAAGAGGACGCTGCCATGTATTGTTCCAAAGGAATTGAATACCTCTCTTTTCAAGAGCTTTGACAAATGGTTCATAGAGATATGCATTATCTTCACGAAGCGTTCCTGCAAAGAAGGATACTTTCTTTCTTGGCTTGTAGACATCCATCAAATTAATTTGGTTTGGAAGAAGGTCTGTTGCAAAGATTGAATAGAAAATATCATATCCATCTGTTCCCTTTTCAAAACTAGACCCTTCACTAATCTTGGTTGTCTTAGAACGATCGATTGTGTAATTGTAGTTCTTGTCGTTCCATCCAATACCATTGTAACGGAAGTCTAAGAAACGACCAACCTTACCACGATAGAAAGAAGCACCATCTGGATTCTCTGCACAATCAGGACGATTGCCAAGATAGTGAATAAAGTATGTCGAACTCATCGAAAGAGGCATTCCAGGAGCAACATACATTGGACCCCAATGTTCTGTAATTACAAGAGCATCATCAAACAAAGAGGGATCAAAGTTATCTTTATTGTCGAGCCAATGGGTTTCGTAACCCATTGACACTGCTGCATCATAATATCCTTTGTGAATAAAAGAATGTGTATGGTTGGTATAAGGTTTGTATCCCCAAACAATAATTCGCTTATGACGCATTATTTGCTTCCCTCTTTTCTACCTGATCCTTGATCCAAGCATATGTCTTTGCAATACCTTCTGCAAGAGGCTGCTTATAATCCCAACCAAGCTTTTCACGAATAAGAGTATTGTCTGAGTTACGACCACGAACACCAAGTGGTCCATCAATATGATTAATCTGAATTGGTTCATTGCGACCAGAGACTTCTGAAACAATCTCAACCAAACGATTGATTGTTACCATCTCTTCTGAGCCAATATTAACAGGACCCATGAAATCTGATTCCATCATACGACGAACAGCTTCAATGCACTCATCGATGTAGAGGAATGAGCGAGTCTGTTTACCATCACCCCACACTTCAATTGTGTTGTCCTTTGACATAATAACCTTACGGCAAATAGCAGCAGGAGCCTTTTCTTTTCCACCATCCCATGTACCTTCTGGACCAAAGATATTATGGAAACGTGCAACACGAACAGGAATCTTGTGATTACGGTTGTATGCAAAATAAAGACGTTCGGAGAACAACTTTTCCCATCCATATTCTGAATCTGGGTTTGCAGGATAAGCTGAATCTTCTGTGCAAAGAGGATTGTCAGGATCTTCTTGGTTGTGTTCTGGGTACATACAGGCAGAAGATGAGTAGAAGATCTTGGTCTTGTTGACACCATACTTCTGATTCATTTGCATCTGATACTCAAGAACATTGAGATTAATCGTAGCAGAGTTATGCATTACGTGTGCATCGTTTGCTCCAGAGAAGATGTAACCAGCACCACCCATGTCTGCTGCAAACTGATAGATCTCGTCAAACGTATCAATCATCTTCCAAGGAATTTCGTTATAGAAATTTCCCTGTACACCTTTGAATTCTAAAACACGACGAACAGAATCAGGGTCACGAAGATCACGAACAATAAATTCATCTGCTGCAGATTTAGAAAAGTCTGGCTCTTTCAAATCAACACCACGAACCCAATAACCCTCTGACTTCAAACGACGAACCATGTGGCTTCCAATAAAACCACCTGCTCCAAGAACCAATGCTGTCTTCATTATATACTCCTGTTACTTCCATTCACCAAATGCGATATTCTGTTCAACCATAATCTGTTTAATTTTAGCTTCTCTCTCTGCATAAGCAGTAGGATTAGTAAACATATGAGAGTGCCATTCAATAGCAAGCACCTTGATATACTTTAGCGTATCGGAAGCAATTAATCCTTCCAATACGTCATACTCAGATCCTTCGATATCCATTTTTACAACAATGCTATCGTCAGGAGAAAAATTGTCTCTTAAAAACTTTGAAAAGTCAATAGCAGGAACTGACTTTTTAGCACCAAACTCAAGTCGACCACCCCATGGTTGCCATTCTGTCAAAGGCATGACAGAAGAACCCATTCCAGTGTCTCCTTCATTGGTAGGAGGCGTTTCCATATTAATTTCTAGTGTGCCTTCTTTATTGGACACAGCAGCATTGTGATGAGTAAATGGAAGTTCAATTTGATTTGCATAAGAATCCAAAAACATTTTGTAGGTATCTGGATTCGCTTCAAACGTATGAATAATCCAATTGTTATCCATATTAAATTTATAAATGAACTCTTTGAGTCCTTGACCAAAATGAGTTCCAAGATCTAAAAATACACTTGCCATATTAATTGTCCCCATACTTATTTTCAATTATTGTTTTCCATTGTGGATTTCTATTGTATTGGTGAACAATAAAATAATCAATTCCTTTTGAAGTCTTGACATAATCACCTTCAATCTTAGGAAGAGGAGTAATATTTACTTTGGAAAAATCTTTTGTAGGATCTGCATTAGTACCAACTTGACATGCCCATCCGTCATCATGACCAATAAATTTAGTCATGTTGTTAAATGGAAGAAGTGAAAGAGTCAAATTGTAAGCAGCCTGATCTGGAGCACCACCACCAGGAACATGTTGAAGTTTTCCACTGCACATAGAGGTAATTGTAAAAAACATATCCAACATTAAATCATGATCACCAGCCATCACACCTGCATTATATATAATGTTGTTTTTTACTCTTTCAAAAGCCATCTGGCCGAATGCAAGGTTCATGTTCTGTGCACCCCATGGTTCATCTTTGTATCTAATATTTTCAGAGGATGCAATTAAATTGTAACCTGAAAACTTATCAAAGAAATCTGATGGGTTGTGTTGGAAGATAACGTCTGTAACGTCAGTAGCAATAATCTTTCTGTAATTTCTTTTTAGTTGTTGGATTACAGCAGTGTATGCCATGAAACGAGAAGAGCAAATATGTTCACCAGTTTGCAACTCTCTAAAATCATATACTTCAAAACCATTTTCTTTAAACTTAATTAAAAGTTCGTCTGCTCCTGCAAACGTACAAATAATTTTGTCTCCAGAAAATCCAGAACGGTTTATTGAGTTAACCCAATACTTACATTGATCCCATGTAAGATTAAAAGCAGATCCGATAACGAGATCAGTCATAATTCACTACTCCATAACAAAAATAAGGGAGAGCAAACAAAGCTCTCCCTACTATATATCAGTCTACTAAAGCAACAATTTTAAAAGTGCTTCCAGACCAGTAACCCATTAACCATTTCTTTAGAAAATTATCGTAACGCTTAATCATATCATTCTCCTTATACTGACCATCTAGTTTTGTTGGTAATTTTATCTCGAACGATTGGTTTGTCGTAACATTCTATCATACCATAAACGATACGAATTTGATTTTTAATAGCACCCTCTAAGTCCCAATTGTATGGCATATCACCAGTAGTAGACTTGTGATAGTAATCCAAAAAATTATCAGTACATTCAGATGCATATTGTTTACCGTCAGATCCATTTCTGACAGCAGCTTTATGGTATAACAGATATGTTAACCACAGATTTTTGGTAAGTTGTTCAATTGAATTTTTCATAATATTTATTATAAACAACTTGCTTTTTAAGGCAACACTTATTTTCTGTATTTGTCGTGGATTGCCTGTAATATTGAAGGCATTTCTGTATTATACACAACATTTTCTCTTGCCAAAATTTGATTGGCATTTTCAATTGTAGAAGTAGTTCGTGCATTGGGAGAATAATAAAAACAATTCGTAATTAAATAGTTCTGATTTAATTTGACAAACAATGTGTCATAGATAAAATTATCACCCCAATATAAATCCAACCCATCTATGATTGGAATATATTCGCTCTTTGGAAAGAACATTAAAGTACCAAGACCAAAATGAACTCTTGGGTTGTATGGAATAGGAGTATGTTGCAATTCTATCTCACCTGATGTGATAGGAACATGACCAAACTCTTCCGACAATCCAGGAGATATTCCACACAAGCCAATACCAGGCTTAAGAAACTTATCTATACGTTGAAACAATTTAAGGTCAACGATCACATCATCGTTTAACAAACAAATGTTTTCATGCTTTGCTAATTTAACACCTATGTTCCAAGCAGGATTAACAAATATGTTATGACCATATGTCATCAAATGAATTTTAGAACGAGCATGATTAGATTCTGATAACAATGGATCATCAGGAGTGTTTGAAGGATCATTATCAATAATAATAATTTCACCTATCGAAGGAACCTCAACCAAGTCTTTTAGGAATTGGACAAAAGGTTTATATTTCCACATTGTAGGAATAACCACAGTAATCATAATCTACCTCATAGATTTAAGAAGAAAAAATTTGTATCATCATTATGTTGTATTAAGTTACTTTTAAATTGATTCCATGCAAACGTCCAGTTATATACTTCTCTGGCTTTTGCCTGGCAAATATTACGATCTAGCTTAAGTGCCTTTTCTACAGCATACTCTAAATTATTATCCATTACACCAGTTTGCTCTAGAATTACATCTATTGGTCCGTTGACAGGATATGCGGCTACAGGTGTACCAAGACATTGAGACTCAATCATTACCAAACCAAATGTGTCAGTCTTAGAAGGAAACACAAAACAATCTGCTTTTACATATTCATTGGCCAAATCAGTTCCTTTTAATACTCCTGTAAAATAAACATGAGTGTATTTTTTAATAAGTTCATCTCTATAAGGACCATCACCTACTAACACTAATTGATACTTTGATGGATCTAAACTACAAAAAGCATCAAGGTTTTTTTCTTTGCTCAATCTACTTACACAAAGAAGATTTATTTTTTTATTGTTGCTATGTTTAATATATGGTTTTAATCTATCGAGATCAACACCTCTGCTAAAGAGAACAACTTCTTTACCTATATTTTCTTTAACTAATTGTTGTCTTATACTTTCAGTAGGAACCATCACTTTACCATTATGATGAAACCATGTCAAAAATTTTTTTGTTATTTTAGGAGGAATAAAAAATATGTTGTTAAGAAATTCAGGCCAGTTTGTATGGTAAGCAGTAGTAAATGTTCTATTACGGAAAGATATTCGAGCAGCTATTCCAAGTGGTCCTTCTGTCGCTATGTGTAAGTAATGAGGAGCAAAGTCCTTAATCATTTTCTTAAGACCAAGAGGAACACTAAGTTTTATTTCTGGATAACCAGGTGCAGAGTAATTCTTAAATAAACAAGGATGGAGTACTAACACTTCCCAGTTATCTTTTTCTGCTTGTTCTACTAAATTAGTTAATGTGGTTACAACACCATTTACTTGTGGTAGCCAGGCATCAGTTACGATGCAGAGTCTTGTTCGTTCCATCTTATAATTTCCCACTTACCATCTAAGTGTTCGACAAGGGCAGTACAACTTTCTACCCAATCACCACAATTCATATATTGTAGACCTTCAATTTCTCTAATGTTAGCATGATGAATATGGCCACAGATCATTCCATCTGCCTTAATACTTCTACCATAGTTAGAAAGATTTTCTTCATAAAAAGAAATAAAACTGACTGCTTGTTTGACTTTATACTTTGCCCATGCACTTAATGACCATAATTTAAGACCAAGCATTCTTCTAAAAAAATTAAACGCAATGTTAAGATACATTACCATATCATAAGCCCAACTACCAATATGAGCAAGCCACTTTACATTTTTTATTACAATATCGAATTGATCACCGTGACAGATATAATACTTCTTACCATCAACACCGATATAAAGATCTGTCATCTTAAGAGCAATATTACCAAAAGCATGTAATCCAAAAGATCTTAAAAACTCATCATGGTTACCAGGTAAGTAGACTACGTTAGTCCCTTTACGAGCCTTGCGAAGAATCTTTTGGATCACGTCATTGTGCTCTTGTGGCCAATAGAAGTTCTTATGCATTGCCCAGCCATCAATAATATCTCCAACCAGAAATAGATTTTCTGATTCATTAGTCTTAAGAAAGTCAAGAACCTTATCGGCCTGACTCATCTTAGTGCCTAAATGAATGTCGGAAATAAAAATTGATTTATATTGCATGCCTCTATTTAGTAATGGCGGAGAGTGTGGGATTCGAACCCACGGAACCATTTATGGTTCGCTCATTTAGCAAACGAGTGCTTTCGGCCACTCAGCCAACTCTCCTTATTTCAACTCCATCTTATATGCACTAAGACACATTTGTTCTAATGTCCTGTTGCCATAAAAATACTTGGACTTTTGTTCTGGAATCAATACCTCAGCAGTATCCCCTGATCTTCGATTAGATTCAACAACTTTAAAATTTTTACCAGAAACATCTTTCATAACATCAATAACTTCATTTACAGTATAGCCAATTCCACTGCCAATACACTCATAGTCTGTATTGGCAGGAACCTCAACAGCCTTGACAATACAATCTACAAGATCCATAACATGTACATAATCACGAACACAAGTTCCATCACGAGTATTCCAATCTGTACCATTAACAGTCATAAACTGTCTTTTCCCTGCTGCTGTTTCTGCAGCAATCCTAATCAAATGAGTGGATTGTCCAATTTGTCTAAACTCACCATTGTTACCAGCAACATTAAAAAATCTAAAAATAGTATAGTTCTTTTTTGTTGCTTTTATTAATTGTTCTCCTGCAATCTTAGAAGTAGCATAAGGAGAATTAGGATTAAATGCAGCAGCGGTAGAAGCAAAAATTATATTATCTGTTTCAATCTTGTCGATAATATTTTTTGTTCCTAAGATGTTATTTTTAAAATAAAGCCAAGGATATTTGACAGATTCTTCCACTGAAATCAATCCAGCAAGATGAATAACATAGTCATATGAACCCCAATATTCGTAAAGGTCAGACTTTGCTATGTCTCTCATTCTATCTTGACGAATGTATTTTTTAATATCATTTGGGGATTGTCTACAATCCATAGAATCAACAGTAAGCCCTGCTTCTGCAAGAGCTTTGATTGCATGAGAACCTATGTATCCGTATCCACCTGTAACAAGAACTGTCTTGTTAGTCATGTTATTCGTCTTTGTAAATCTTTACGATAAC
>Ga0164296_1003119_pt1 | contig 15845 bp, 18 predicted proteins | sample GEODES057metaG_FD_113533 | JGI IMG/M metagenome (GOLD analysis project Ga0164296, IMG submission 113533) | Dystrophic lake water microbial communities from Trout Bog Lake, Wisconsin, USA - GEODES057 metaG | ecosystem: Environmental > Aquatic > Freshwater > Lake | place: USA: Trout Bog Lake... | reverse complement strand
GCACGATCTATAGAAGTAAAATTATTAAAGTGACTTCTATCTATAATAAGATGTAGATCTAAATCAGATTGTGGTGTATAATTATAATTAGCATTACCACCTGTTAATATAATATTTACTACTGTATCTGGATGAATCTTTGCAAAATCTCTCCATGCCTCAGCAATCTGAAGTAACTTACCACGCACTTCAGATTTTAATTCTGTGCCATCCCATATCTTAGGATTTAAAATATCATGATATTCTAAGGTAGATGCTTCTTTTAATTTAGAGAATGTCTTGAATGTTTTAATAGCTTTTTTCAATTTAGTTTCTTGCTTATTGTTTTTATCAACATAATCATCACGGAATACTTTTTCAATATCATGGGATTTTACTTCTTTGACATTGACAGCACCCATAACACCACGCTTGATTACTTTGGTGGCTCTTTCATTTTCTCTTTTGTATTTGTTGGAAGCTTTAACTGGAACACCTAAAGTGGAAGCTGATAAACCAGCAACACCTGCTGTTGCATTGACAGGAGCGCCAACAGCTGCTGCACCGTCTTCTTGTAATGAATTATAAATTTTAAAGAATTCTTCTTCAAGACCATCCATATCAAAATCAACATCTTCTTTAATAGGTTTTGTATTAAGAAGGAGAAGGGTGGCAGCAATTGTTCCTAGACGAGAGGCCCCACCTGGAATCCTGGCAATTAATTTTTTAAGATTGATAATCATAACATCAAATAAACCGAGAATACTTTTCTCAGAAGGTTTCATTTGTGTTCTAGCTTTAAGGAAATTACCATTTGAATCAATTAATCCGGCTTTATAAGCTGGCATCAAATTGAAAGGTGTTGTTAATTTTTTAATAAAGTTATAAGTGAGAACGGCATCAAACATAGTAGCCATTTAAATTTTCCTTAATTCTTCTAAAATATATTCATTTAATGGAATGTCTTTTGTATTTATTGTTTTGTTATCTATTCCAATATTTGATATTTTTTCTGGAAGAGTATTTAAAAATAAAAGAAATGGTTTTAATTGAGACTCCATCCCCTTACATTTCAAGAATAACATTTTAGAAGTAGCTTCAGGACCAAATACATTATTAAGGACAATTATATGATTTAAAATTAATCTTTCTTTTAAATCACCTTCTTCAATATATCTATTCAATAATCTTTTAATGTATTTAATACGTTTTAAATCATCATAGAACTCAACGGTGTCATAACATTGAGGGTTATCATAATGTTTAGCTGCAAATAATAAAAAATTAGTCTCGTCAAGTTTATCCATATTAATTTTTTTTACTGTTATTGGTGATTATTGTCATTTATTTATATGACAAATAAAATTAAGTGTGGCGAATCAATAGGTACTATAGTATCATTATTCAATTCAGCTCCATCACCTTCATATAATGTTTGACCATCTATTTGACACTTACCCGATATTACATAAAGATAAGACTTACTAACTGTATATTCATTATTTAATATTCCGGCAAATACCTGCATGGTAGTATTCATTCTTATATTCAATTTAGAAAATTCAAGTGTTTCTCTATTATACAATTCATAAAAAGGTTCTGTATTTTTAGCATCTTGGGTTATCCAAATTTGCATGTATCTAGCTGGTTTATCGCTAAGACATTTCTCAGTATGCCATATACTTCTACCACACCACATATGTTGAACCTGGCCTGGATTAGCTCTAGATGTATTTTCCAAACTATCCCAATGTTCCAATTCACCTTCAATCATATACCCAAGAATATCTAAATTCTTATGTTCATGTTTGGCTATAGTATAACCTGGCCAAAGGATATCATCATTTATAGCACAAAGGGATCCAAAGTTTTTATACCTTGGATCCCTATATGAGTTATTACTAAAAGTTCTTCTAGATTGAATCCAACTTTCAGAGGTAAGAATACCTCTCGTATTACTTGGACGTAGAATCACTAATTAGCACCAATTATCTTCAGTTGTATCAACAAATAATGTCATTTTATAGGCAATATCTACTTTTAAATCACGTGCAATATATTGATAATCTTCATTCCATGGGGCTTTAGAGAAGAAAATACCATCTTCATAGAAATCCCAGTAAATGTAGTTGAGATCACCAAACTGGCCACCACCATTTAAATTATTTGCTATAACAGCACCGTCGATATATGTAGATGTGAAAGGATAATTCCAAGTATTATTATCATTTATATCAAAGAAATTGTTAAACATTGTTCGTTCAGTTGATTGTGTCTCTGTATCATATACAGCAACATATCCTTGAATTTGTCCACCACGCACACCATTACCTCTTTGATCAACGCTATGAGGCATGTCGCTATTCCAATCAAACCAACGATATGCATTATTATAATATGCAGTACCCCTATCCTGTAGATTAGGAATATAATAATCAATACGGGCAAAATCAGTTGTTGTAAAATCCAATTCAATAGTATCTGTCGTTGCATATGTAATAGAAGTACTCAATGGAATTGCCCAGTTACCATGATAATCCATTGAATAGTCTTGTGTATTCCATGGATTAAAACTATTAAAGTTAGCTACTGTTGTTCCATTTACCTTAACTACAGTGTTACTAAGTGTAGGATCATATTTGAGAAGTTGAGGATAATTCTTAGCATTGATGTACAAAATAGAGCCAGTATAATTTTTAGCGGCTTGTACAGGCAATACTACAGAAGTTTGTCCTGCAGATCTTGGTGCACCATCAAACGTCAAATTCCACAAGGTTCCAGAAACATTTACTGCATTAGTAATCTTTCTTTCATCCCTTGTATTGGTTTCAAAATCATATGGATCAAATACGATATAATTCTTACCTGGATATGTAGTCAAAGATGCAACTGCATCATATGTAATGCCATTATATGATAGTGAATAATCGTTACTCTGTGCTGCAAGATCTAGTCTAATTACATTAGTATTTGCAGCATTTGTAACAGGAATGTGTGCACTTGAAGAACCATAATCAGGGAATACAGCTTGTGTGCCATGTGACCATGCAGAGATTAAGATTTGCGATCCTGTGTTACATGATATTGTATTGCCACTTACTGTTAATGTGTAAAGATTACCACTCACAGTTACATTGTTGAAACTATGTTGTTCATTATCATCAACATAATAATATAGAGAAGAACCATTGTTAAGTGCTTCTACTGTATAAACAATATTTGGATATTGTGTGGCATCAACGGTTATTGTTGATGAACCATTTAATGTGCTATTAGCAGTAATTGATGTATATCTGTGGCCCGTAGTCTTGAATGTAAAACTCTTAATGCCAGTTACTTCACGCATACCAACTGGCTTACCTGCGGCACCACTAGCTGTAAAAGCATCACCAGAATATTGAAGATTTTCCCAAGTATTGACACCATCGCCATACTTTACTTTGTTTGTATCTGTCTCTAGTGCTGGTTCACCCGCACTTAAAATAGGATTAGCAGCTATCCAATTAGCAGCTGTATCTCTTCTTAATTGAATTTTAGTTGCCATTTTAGATTCCTTTGTTGCAATTACTTTTATTTCATTATATATTTATAAATTGTTTTATAACCCAAATCTCTTCTTGTAATGATTATAGTTTTGTGCTGCTTCTTGATCAGAAAGTGCGCGATTGTAAATGTTAACAACGGCTATCTTAGCATTTATTGTTTGATCATTATCCCAACGATGGCCAATATACAGCATCTGTGAACTGCCACTTCCAATGGGTGCACTACCACCTCCAAAATTACCAGGTGCATAACTAACATCACCATTGATATAATCTTTATATTCAGTAGCACCCACCGCCATAATAATATTATACCAAGTTGTACCATCGTGTGTAAACGGAGCACCCACATTATTGTCTGCAAATTGGCCATTCCAGTTAGTATTATACCATCCAGTTTGCAATTTACTTTGCGTTGCATTAATTGTAAAATTAATATCGCCGCCACTAAATGAGTCAGTTATCAAACATGGAGCATCACCTGCTTGATCTGCAGTAAAATTAAACCACATATCAATGGTAAATGTAGGTTCAAATGAAGGCCAAGGTGCTGTAAAATATTGGTCGTATGATTGATTTAAAGTAAAAATACCACCATTATCACTAGACCAACTAGGTGCATTAACCAGGGTTGCATGCGTGCCAGCGCAACCATCAATCCAATCACCAGAACCAGAATATGAAGCAGCATCAAAATTGTACAACATACCACTAGTTACTAAAGGTATATAAGGAACCTTAAAATTATTTCCAGGACCAATAGACACACCTGGTCGAATATTAATGCTCATTACGATATTGATCCACCAGAAATTACCCAACCCACACCATCAAATATAGCACTTGGTGAAGGAATTGTTGATGCATTGGCATTAACATAAACATATGTACTAGGAGCAAAAGGATTCCAACTTTTACTTCCCCCAAATTGATAATTACCACCATTGTTTATAGTAGCATTTAATGTGATAACAACTGAACCTACACCATTATCAGTATAACCCTGTGCTGGTATAAAGAATACTTGCTGTCCAACTACACCATCCGCTAAAGTATAAGTTTTAGGACTACTTGCAGTGCCAGCTAATATATGAAGTTGCTTATTTAAATCTAATGCAGTATTTGAACTTAAAGATTCATTAGTTAGAACACCACTACTTGAAACACCTAATACGGAGTATCCAGTTGTATTTTGAATTCCTCCATTATCTGGAATTATTAAAACACCGTTTGAAGCAAAAATCCAAGAATGGTTAGAAGCACCATCACTACTAGTAATAACAACATTACCTGTTCCAGCTGCTGTATGAATTTCTCCTGGTATTGTTAACACACCATCCGTACCAAAAGACCAAGTATTGCTTTGTACCTCAATAGAAATAGGTTCTTCACTTCTAATGTGAAATCCCATACCGGATAATATGTGTGCGTTTCCATTTGGAAATCCAATTGATCCTGGGACATTTAAATTGCCATCAGAATCAAATACCCAGTTAAATTGAGATGATGTGTTATTTGCTGTTTGAATTGTAATAGAAGGTCCATCGTTACTTAATTGAGCACCATGGTTATAGAAGCTATGTGATTTAATAAATCCATTTTCAGGTAGATACAATGAATTATCTTTAAATACCATACTTGTACTTGGAACAAATGGATCTCCCGCATCAGCAGGAGTTCCAAACCAAATTCCTTTACCACCACCTGGTGCTGATAAACCTAGACCTGTATATGCAGTAAAGTAATCTACAAAACCTACACCAGCAACATTATCCAAATCATCACTTGCATGGCTCCATTGAATCCAACCTGATGTAGTTTCATTGCCTGGAGGCATTACCATAATACCATTGGCATTAAGTGAAACTGCAAATTCGCCATTAGCAAGAGTTGAACTTGAACCCGAACCAGATCCTCCAGTTCCTGCAGAACCAGTGTAACCAATTGGTCCCATATTAGATGATATAGGAATAATAATGCTATTGCCTGCTTCGATAGCTCCAGTAATGCTTGATGAAGCACTACCACCTTCGAGAATAATATCATTTAATCCATGTTCAGTAGTAGCATTACCTGCATTAAAAGTAACATCAGTCAACTGCTGTACAACAAAAGGAGTAACATCATTAACTACGTCGATATTATTAACAATAATCTTGCCAGAGTCATTAATTGAGAGTGGTATATTGTTAATATAAATTGTGTTGTTGCTTACATAAAGATGAGACCATTGATAATTTGGTGATCCAAGACTATAGGTATTATTGGCGCTTGGAAGAATATTGCCAGAAACTATATTAGCAGTAGAGATGCCTGCATCAGCAAGGATTCTAGCATTAGTTTCAAACGTTGCAAATGTACTATTTTGAACACCAAGTGTGGTACCAAATGAATAATAATTACCATTGGCACTAATTTCAACAACTGATTGAACTGTACCAGGATAGGCCAACATACCTTGCTCATAATAAGTATTTGAGCTACCATCATATGATTGTGCAACTGTTACAAGTGTGGTATTACCAACTAATATAGGAGGATTACCGCCACCTCCTTCTTGAATTATAATACCTGTATTGGCTATAATTCCAGGTGTTAGGCTATCACTGATATACAATTTAATACTATTGGTATTAGCAGTACCAGTAAAGAACTTAATATCTGTACCAGGTGATGAAGTACCTAATAGAAGATTGGCATTACCAGTATATACATAACCATCATTAGGCAACCAAATATTACCATATATTTTAGCTACGTAGTTAGAGCTGTCAAGACCAAGATCAATGAAAGGACCTGTTCCTTGTAAATAGTCACCTTGATCATTATAAATTACTAAGTCACCAGACGCACCTTGACCAGAATTTGTATTTTTAATAACAACCTGTTGATATGTATTGGCACTCATAAAGAATATTGGTGAGCCGGTCTGGCTGCCAGTATGTCTCCAGAATGTGCCATCGTACATCCATGTTTGAAGATCACCCTTATTCTGCACAATATAAGAATTGGCAAAAGAACCATCTACAGGATTTTCAATATAATTATTATTTGGTTGATCTGTTGTTACTGTAACATAGTTAATATCAAATTCACCAGTTAAATTTTTGATATTATATTCTTTACCAAGCAAAGTACCTGAAGTTGGCAATACGATTGTCATATTACCACCGGCTGATACAGGATCACAGAAAATATAATCATCTTCTGGAGTCACTGTATAAGTTGGTACGTATTCAAATCTGAAAGCTTTTACATCTGGATCGAAAGCCCAGAATGTTTCATCATTACCTGATGATATAAGAATTTGACCGTTACTTCCATTTCTAGGAACAAACCCAGGAAAATTGAATGTGTTAGAAGTAATTGTATTAGCAAAATCTGCCAATGTAATTTTATTAGTAGATGGTAACCCTGCCACGTCATGTGCAACAACAAAATAATCGTTGCTATAAAGACCAGATAATGAATTTAATTCTGAAATTTTAGGCATAGTTACCTCTTGCTTTAATTCTTATAGTATTTATTATATTTATGGTATAAAAAAAGGGAGAGATTGCTCTCTCCCTCTATAATCTATTTCAACCAATATTATGAATTGGATGATGGAAGAACAGTGTTAGCAACTGCATCAATTGTACCTATTAGAGTACCTGAAGCAACCAATGTTTCATATTGAACACGACCAGCACGACCACCTGAACCTACCTTACGATAGACCCAACCTGAGTGAGTTGCACCCCTATGAAGTGCACCACCAGTTAAAGCTACTGCTGTTGCAGTATCACCTTGGATAGCAGCGCCTGCGGCTGTTGTACTATTACCTGATGCAGCTGAAAGTGTTAAAGCAGAACCACCAGATGTTGCAGAAAGAGTAATAACAGTTGTATTTACAGTCTGGATATAATAAGCTGTACCATTAGCTAAACCAACTGGTGTTGATGTAGCGTTACCTGTAAATGTTAATCTATCACCAATTACCCAATGTGAATTAGCTGCAGTGAATACGATACCACCACCAGAAATGCCAGTATTGCCATTAAATACAGTGCTAGCAGGTGGAACGATTGCTAAAGCAGGGCCAGTCTCATAAGAAGAGCCACCATTGACAATTGTATAACCAGTAACGTGACCATAGGTACCACTGAACTGTACGTTAGCGTTTGTACCACCACCACCAGTAGCTGCTGAATTGATACCAGAACCAACTTGATAACCAGAACCAGCATATGTAATTGTTACTTGGTCAACAGGACCATTGTATACCTGCATCTGTGATGGTTCAACACCAAATTGACCAAGAGTCAAACCAGTGATGAATGCATCAGGTGTTGTATTTTCAAAGAAAGCTGCTTGATTAACTGTGTTACCCTTAAGCTTTGTTGTATTTTGGACGCCCCATAGTACTGAATTAGCAGCACTATTGGCATAATTTCCCCATTGTCCGCTTGCCATTTAAATCTCCTTTTGTCTAGAAAACTATTTTTCTATCTTTTATTTAGGATTCAATAGAAGTCAAATGTCAAATTTTAGCTGTAGATCTTATCATCCAACCGTGTTTTTTATGGATGTCCATTCTGTCTTGAAGGAAATTAGATAAGCCAATTTCATTATTAAATTCAGCTGCTTTATAAGCAATTTTAATAGCTTCCATTACTGTTTGATTATCTGAATAAAGAATATTCATCATCTGAGCTGCATCAACTTTGAGTTCAGTTTGATCATCAATCATTGTTAATTCTTTGAAGTCTTTATAAGAAGCAGGTGCATAACCATTGATAGCTCTAATATGTTCAGCAATAGAGTCATTAGCTTCCCAAATTTCTTCATATAATTTTTCAAAAAATTCATGATATTGTGGAAAATTAGGACCTTCTACATTCCAGTGAAATTGATGCAATTTCATATAAAATGAAAAGTTGGTTGCCAAATATCTTTTCATGGCTTCAATAAGACTATCCATTACAATTACCTTTCTGAACTTCTACTTTTACCAGGGTATTCCATATGGATTTCACCATCAATTTCCCTGACCTTTTGTTTTTTAATTTTCATTGGTTTACCATTAGCATCGTGGATGATAATGTCTTCCATAAATTGTTTAAATGTCTTCATGGTTGTACTCTTTAATAGAAAGTTTTAATTGACCTTCACCTTTAATTACTCTATGATATACTTCTTTTTGTATATAATAATTTTGTCCCTGTGTTAATACAAAAGGAAGTTCATTTTCCATCTGTAATTGCCAGTCATCACCTTCTAATATAGTTATAACACGATTTTTCTTATCGCGATGCCAGATTAGATCATCTATTTCAACATTTTCTTCAAACGTTCTAACAAATTTATCATCATCATTTATATCATTATATGGATTACCAGTAGAAATTACCACCTCCTGATAAACCTAAAGCCTTGGCATAACGAGGAAGATTGCAAGACCAGTAAGCAGCAGATGTTCTATCTGTTTGAAGATGACACTTATGACGAGCAGCAAATGACTTACGGGCTACAGGATCATTAATTCTGGAAGGAAGTGTTGATCCATCAGCGGCACCATGTGAGTCACCAAAGGTAACTTTTTTAATTCCACCATCAGGCTTCTTTACATAAACATAATACTTCTTTGGTCCACCTTTATGTGGTTTACCAAGAGCTGGATGATCTTTATCTTCTTCTTCAGTTAATGGAAGATCAAGAGGAACTTCATTACCTTCAAAGATACCAAATGATCCAATATCAGATCTAATCAATTCAATATCATTATAAGTAAGATCAATTAAACCTTCATTGAATAATCTACGAGCTTCTTCAATGGTTTCAAAAAACATTTCAGATCCATAACGATAGATAGATTCTGAAAGAGGTAAACTATTATCTAAATGATAAGCAACACCTTCATGAAGTGTTTCTTCTTTCATTTTTTCTTTTTTCTTTTTAACAGCAATAGCAATAGCGGCCTGTTGTGCTAAGTTTACACTCTCTTTAACATGAACCTTTGCAGCCTTTACAGCTTCAGGATAGCTTTTACCTTTGCGAAGGTGTAAGTTAATAGCATCTTGCATCGGCTTTGATTGTCTAGCAAAATGAGCATCTTCTGAATTTCTAGACATAGGATATTTGGTCTCTTCTTTAGCAACATCAACATTATCAACCCAATTTGGATATGGTCTACCAGCGGCTTTAGCACGAGCTTTAGCTTCTGCTTTTTGTGCTGGTGTTAAATGACTATGTGTCTTCTTAGGATTTTTTTTATCCCAAGGTGCTGTATCTTCCATTTCTAATTCAGGATTAGAAGAAGGTGACATAGAAAGAGGTGTGATTCTCTTGGAGGCTTGTGCAACTACTTTATTATTTTTCTTTACATCTTTAGGACTATAACCTAGATGACCAACAACACCTTCACCAGCGGCCGCCCCTGCTCTAGAAGTAGCTCTTAGTTTAGTTCTATCTAAACGATCTTGACCTTTAGGTGTGTCACCAATCTCAGCTATAAAAGCTTCATTGGTTTTCTTCTTAGCTTCTTTATCAAGAATGGCTTGATAATCATCATTAGCTTTTTGTAAACCGGCTTTAGCTTCTTGAGCACGCTTTTCAGATTCTACATGAGCAGGATTCTTATCTAACATTTTTTCCCATGCTGATTTCTTGAATGGATTTTTAGCTTCCAATACTTTTTTAACAATAGATTGTTGGCGATAATATGTGCTATCTTTATGTCTATCTCTTTCATTATCTATTCTAGGAACCTCATCCATTTTTTTTCTTTCAGGATTTCCCGAACGAGAAGTTGCTTCTTTATCATTCTTAGGATTTTTAAATTTTAATTTAAATTTATCATCTACAACCTGACCAGGAGTATCACTTTTGTAAATATTTTTCAAAGGTGTTGTTCCCTCATCACGGAGATGCGTATCATTTCTATCATAGTCTTCTTCAACTTGATCATATACATCAGCAACCTTAGCTACCAATTCAGATATGATATGATTATTAAATTTTTTATTTAAATCAGTTGAATTTGTATGAAACTGTGGATTCATTTCAATTTGATCAGGCGCACTTCCCGTTATAGTCTTTGTCTTAGAGATACGATCATTAACAATAGTATTGTTCATTTTAGTATCTTTGACAACAGTACTAGGATTCTTTTTAACAACCTTTTTCTTGGTTGTTTTGCTATCAGGATCTTTAGATGAGAAGACGTCTGTTTCTTGTGGCATTTTAATTCTCTGGTTAATAAGTTATTTTATATTTATTACAATGTTGTTAACACATTACTTAACTTTTGTTGAACTTCAGCAATAGGTATAATTTGCCCATCTGCATATATTTCAACAATCACTTGTGCTTGATAAGCTAATGTACTTTGCATAGATGTTATAATATCACCTATTTTATTAACTGTAATTTTTACCTGTTGCATGTTATATTAAATCCATTTCAGAAGTAACGTCTTCTTTAATAGCCGTAATATGTTTTATTATTTCTTTAATATGAGGATGAAGTTGTTTAGGAATTTCTTTCTTCATTCCTTCCTCATTACCAGAACGAGCCATAGCTCTTATCTTAGTACCTGAAACACCTTCAGTGCCCTCAGCTTCAGGATCTCTTTCACCTGACGATTTAGAATTGATGGTATCAAATTTATAATATCCATGCTTACTTTGAACACCATTATATTTCTTAATAAGATCAGTTACTGGTTCAACTTGACCCTTGCCACCAACATATGTGATATGCTTTACACCAGCAGCGTGTAATTTAGAAAGCTGATCTATAATTCTAGGATGCTCACTATCAGATGAATAAACTTTAGTAGTTGGTTTAGCAACCTTTTTAATCAATTCAATTTTAGTTTTAACTGGTAAGGGATTCTTACCAGTTCCCTCAGAATGACTAGTAATAAAATGTGCTTGAGCCCCTTGCTTCTTAGCTTCTGACTCAACAGTATCTAATACTTTTTTATGACCATTGGTAAATGGTTGATGTCTACCAAAAGAGACAACAGCTTTAGTATTATCTACAGCTTCTGAAATGAATGATTTAAAAGTTTTCATCCTCTACCAAACCTTGGATTGTTTATGATTGCTCTGGTGATAGCCTTAGGTACCAATTTACCAACTGGTCTACCTTCTTTCTGTAGAACGATTCCCTCACCTTGTGAAGGATGACCATCCAAACTAGTTTCCATATCAGGGTGCTTGACACCCTTAAGTACATGCTCTGTGGCTTGTTCTAGATGATGTCTAATGTCCAACGATCTTTGGAAATGATGAGCGTTTTGATCAACATGAGCAATCATAGCAGCATGAGAGGCACGTGTCTTAGCTTTACCAGCTTCTGTCTTTAATTTATTAGCAGCTTTTTCACCCTCGTCATGAAGATGCTTTTTATAACCTTCAACAGTTGGGGTTTCACCACGAGCAGTAGACCTATTATTGTAGATAGTAAATGCTTTGACATGCTCAGGTGTTAAATGATGTGAAGTATGATTTCTCAATAGAGCCTCTGCAGCATTCAAATGTGTTTCAGTTGCTTTTTTATCTGCTGCAGAATATGTATTTGGGTCAGCATGATATTCATGTTCCGGAACAAAAACATGAGGTGTCTTCTTCAATGCTTTTTTAGAAACTGCACGAGCAACACCACCTTTAACCTCTGTATGAACAGCCAAACCAAGAGGAGCTTTAGTTTTCATGTGATAAGTAAGTCTGTTTGGTGTTGTGGAGATCTTATCGCCATGTTCAGTTGGCTTTTCGTTTGGAGTATGAAGAAGATCGCCTTGAATATGATGACCTTTGTTTACAAACTCATGAGCATGTTTCAAAACGTGCTTTAAAGATTCAGCATATTCAGGTGCATGCCCAAAATGTTTATCAACCTCTTCTGGTGTTCTAGCAACAACACCGCGAGCCATTCTATGCTTATCAGAAACACCTACGCCATGTTCATCGTGAATTACGTGAACAGAAGCACCACCATCAGTCTTTAATGAAGCACCAATTGAGCTAGGCTTACCTTGTCTTTTATTATGAAAATCACGAAGGAGATCTACAGCCATTTTAGAATGTCTGGCATCTTCGTGTGGCAGATCCTTAACGTGTGTTAGGTGACCTAAAGCTTCATCATCAACTGAGGTGGCTTCAGTGATATAATTTAAAAAGGTTTTCATCATTACTTTTCCTCTGAATCTAAAGGTTTAACATCTCTACCTTTTCTAGCACCAGCTACATTGACACCAACAATAGCCCCTATTTTTGTACCTGGGACGGTACGATCAGTAGCATGCTTAGCTACAATTTCATATTTTTGATCTCTATGGTTTTTTCTATCAATATCTTTTTCTGATTTGATAGAAGATACACCACGATTATTTGTTTTTAAATTTATCTTACCATGAGATACCACGTCAACATTTTCCGGTCCTGATTTATCACTTTCGTGTTCAGAACCAAACAATGATTTCTTAATTAAATCAGTATGCTGAGTGTTGTTATGGTTTAAAGCCATGGTCTTTGACTTACCTTTGAGGGACATTAACTCATTAGGAACAGTCTTAGTGAGCTTATTAGCAAATTCACTTACTACTGGATGTTTAGTATTTGATTTAGAATTTAAAGCACCAAATCCCTGATGGCTCTCTTCACTCTTTTTATGACTGATATGAATTACATGTTCGCCTTTATTATTGACTAAAGCAATATCAGCCTTAGGATTACCTTTAATCTGAACTGCTCCAACAATATGATGTTTAGTGCCAAATCTATCATACATCATAAGAGGCTTTGTTTTATTATGTTCAACTATTTGATTATGCAAATCTGTTGTGGCTGCTGACTCAGCCTCTCTACCACCTTTTTTAGTTCTTCTCTCTGGTGGCTTACGTATCTTACTAATAGGAACTTCAATTTTTTTTTCAGGTTCACTAGCATGAGATATTGTAGCATAGTGAGTATCTGATGCTTGATCATATCTAGTACCATGTAATTTAACTCTCTCATCTTTACCAATATGTCCAACCTTAGCAGCTGTAACAAAAGTATCAGAAGGGTTTGAGAGATATTTTTTAGTATGTTCGCTACCTTTTAAACCACGAGCAATCATAGGTTGCCCTAAGGTAAATTCCACAATAAATTCTTGAAAAGTAAACATATATATCTCCGGAAATTAATTCTATGAGATATTTATAATAATAAAAAAGGACCCGAAGGTCCTTTTAATTATCTTATTTTATAATATCTTATTAACCTTTTGATTTTGGTATATAATTATGTGGTTTACCAATACGGTTAGTAAATATATTAGCTTCTTGACCAGAAACCATTGCTTGTTTAAAATGGTTTGCAAAATTTTCTTTGTCATTTTTATGCTTTAAAGCTTCTTTAAATTTATCAGCTGCTTCTTTATGCATACTACCAATCCATTTATGATCTTCGGCTCCTGATTCATCACCATCTTCGCCAACTACTTCACTGTGAATAGCATGATTATCCGCCATATTTGAATGAAATTTTAATCTTTCATCAGCTTGTTTTGCATTGAATTTATGATCCCTTTCAGCCACTTTAGCTGCCTTTTCTGGATCTACAGGTTTCTTTACCTCATTAATAATATTATTAATAGCTGATTGACTAGAAATAAATGCTGCGTATTGATTAATTTTGTTATTAGACATGGCTTCCTCCTATGAATTATAATCTATATGTTATTTATAAACCAATCATTTTAGATTGATATTTAAGAGAACCTTTAAAATCATTTCGAAGCCATTCTTCTAAGATCTCAAATCGAAGAGAAGAATCATCTTCACCTTGGGATGATAGATCATTCTTAGCATCTTTACAGAAATTAATAAGAGCTTGTAGAGTAACCTTATCATTATCTACAAGAGCGGCCGAATGTGTCTTACCTGCACGTTGATTCATAACAATCTCCATTTAAATGTTATAATTAATTATACAACATTTTTAATAATAGGGCAACAAAAAAAGCACCCGAAGGTGCTTTTAATGCCTGATATCATGAAGCTTTTGTATATTAGAACTTAGCAGTCAAACCAAGCATGAACTGATCACCAGTTGCAGTTGGGTTGGTGAAGCTGCCAGATGCATCATAGTTGCGATAGATCTTTGCGCTTACTGCATAGTTAGAAGCAAGGTCATAAGTTACACCAGTACCAATCTGATGAGTCTGATAACCATTGGCATCAGTATCAAATGCTGAACGGTAACGATAGGAAACAGCATTCCAAGTTACCTTATCCATCAACTTGACATCAGCTGCACCATACAATGCATAGTAGCTGAAGTTAGTTGTGTTAAACTTCTCACCAACACCGACCTTACCAGAAACAGTAACACCGGAGAAAGCAGGAAGAGCATAACCAACCTGTGCTTCAAGATTCTGCTTCAAAGCAGAAGATGGAGCTTGTGTAGTCTGAGCCATACCACCAACGCTAAAGCCATTGCCTAGCTTGTGTGAATATGTCAACTGATAAATGTCATCAGTCTTGGTACCAAGATCACCAACAGCAGTATCCTGACCATAGGCAGCAGTCAAGCTATCAACGCTTTCTGGGGCAGTAGTAGCAGCAACAGCAACTGGAGCTGCAGGAGCCTTGTTCTTCTTTGGAAGATCAGTGGCATATGCGGATGTTGCAAGCACAACAGCTGCAACAGTAATAAGTAGCTTCTTCATTTATTAGTACTCCTTAGTTTTTAAAATATGGATTAGCCTTCAACAACTAATTTCTGACCAGTAAGCTCATTCTTTCTTGCCCACTGGACGACTAATCCGATTGCACGTCCATGAGCTTCAATTTCCCATGGCGTATCCCAATAATCAATCTTCTCTGTATCAAAACGCTGCCCGTTAAACTTATAGACACTTCGTTCACGTTGAAGTTGATAAAACTCTCCTTTAGCCCATTGTTTGACATGCACCAATTCATGGGCTAGACTATTTAGCAGAAGTTGAATCTTCTGATCTGGATCAATTTGAATTGTAAAATCGAATGGACGATAATGGCCATCTTCCCAAATACAATTAGCATATTGATCAGTTTCTTCAAAGAGACCCTTTTTATATGTAACTACAATATTTAGCTTATCTTTTTTAGGCTGTGTAAAGAATTTGTCAAGAACAAAATCAGCTAGGCTCTTAAGAAGCTTGTTATTCTCTTCACCGATATGCTTTGTAGAATAAAATTTAATCATTTGGAATTCCAATTAACTTAATAGGTAAATCAACAATAAACTCTGGAGAATCATCAATCCAGATATCAGGAAACCAACCCATCTTGTTACAAAAAGATCTTTT
>Ga0164296_1003116_pt1 | contig 15862 bp, 13 predicted proteins | sample GEODES057metaG_FD_113533 | JGI IMG/M metagenome (GOLD analysis project Ga0164296, IMG submission 113533) | Dystrophic lake water microbial communities from Trout Bog Lake, Wisconsin, USA - GEODES057 metaG | ecosystem: Environmental > Aquatic > Freshwater > Lake | place: USA: Trout Bog Lake... | reverse complement strand
GTCCCTGCCACCGCTCACGCTGCCAAGAGATGTCTAGCGATGGTGAGAGCGAGCCGCCCACGGACGAGGACGCAAGCTCTTCCGACGCAGACGACGACTGCGAGGAGGAGGAGGAGGACGCCAGTCCATCAGCGTCGGAGGCGTCTGAAGACGAGGCGGAGGACAGCGACGCGCCAAAGAAGAAGCCAACCGCAAAGCGAGCAGCTCCAGCACCCAAGCGCGGCGCGGCGGCAGCGCCTCGCGGCCGTGCAGCCGCAGCGGGTGCACCTGTACCTCGCACAGCGCCGGTGGCTGCTGTACCGGCTGCTCTCCGCGCGCTGGCAGCGCCTGCAGGGCCGAACTTGGCGCCTCTCCCAGCGCCGCCAGCCTCGCGCCCTGCCCCTCAGCGCGCGGCCAGGCCCGCGGCTCGCCGTGTTGCTGACAGTGACGATGACGGCGAAGACGACGACGACGAATCAGGCGGCGACGGCGGAGACAGCGACAGCGAGGCGTCCTTCGAGGTGCCTGGCGGGTCAGACAGCGATGCCGAGGACGACCCAGCCCTCGTGTTCGCCACCGCGCAGGCGCGCAAAGCTGCCAACGTGAAGGCCATGCTGACGGGGCAGCTGACCGTGCAGCGCGCGCCGCTGCTGCCGCGCCTCCTGACGCTGACGGACGCCCAGGAGGCGCTACGCAAGCCCTTCAAGCCGCCTGTTGCGGGCAGCACCGCGACCGGGCCCAGTGGTGCGTTGCTTGCCCGGTCACTGTGTCTGTGTGTCTGGCCGGAGAGCGTGTGTGGACTCACGCGCGCTGTGTTTCTCTGTCTGTGTGTGCTCCCACACTTTGCGCCCTGACTGCAAACTGACAGACGAGCTGCGCACAAAGCTGGCGATGCAGCGCGCCTTCGTCCCGTGGGGCTCCAAGGGCGTGCAGATAAAACTGCCCACTGCGCCGCCGGCGAGCAGTGCTGGCGCGAGCGACGAGGCCCTGCCCCCAGGCGTGGAGCCCCTTCAGCTGTGGCCTCTGGAAGGGGACGCCCTGCCGGAGGGGGCGCAGCCCATCCTCGTGGACAACATGCTCGTCAAGTGGCTCCGTCCGCATCAGCGAGAGGGGTGCGTCTCGCTCGCTCTGTCTGGCTGAAAGACCCTGACGCACACGCACTCACTCGTGCGCAGTGTGCAATTCAAGTTCGAGTGCGTAACCGACCTGCGTAAGTTCGGTGGCCAGGGATGCATCTTGGCAGATGACATGGTGCGTCGCAGAAATGTGCTCGCTTCGCTGCAATTTTCCAGTTCACCCCGCACTCCGACATTCACGCGCTTGCTCTCTGTATCACGCAGGGCTTGGGCAAGACGCTGCAGGCCATCACGCTGATGTGGACGCTCCTAGGTCAGGGCTTCGACCCAAAGACGGGGCCCCTGGCAAAGCGCATCATCATTGTGTGCCCCACCTCCTTGGTCTCCAACTGGGACTCCGAGTGCGAGAAGTGGCTCAAGGGCCGCGTGCGCACCATCCCCATTGCGGAGAGCTGTCGCGCAGATGTCATCTCCTCCGTCTCCCAGTTCCTTAGCCCGCGCAACACCAGCCACGTCCTCATCGTGTCCTACGAGACCTTCCGCCTGCACGCAGAGCGTTTCTCCAGCCCCACCGCGTGTGACCTGCTCATCTGCGACGAGGCACATCGCCTGAAGAACGACGAGACGCTGACCAACAAGGCGCTGGATGCACTCACCTGCCGCCGCCGGGTTCTCCTGTCGGGCACGCCCATCCAGAACCACCTTGACGAGTTCTATGCCATGGTGAACTTCGCAAATCCGGGGCTGCTGGGCAACCGCGCAGAGTTTCACAAAAAGTGCGCGCGCCTCTTTTGTGGCCTCCGCTGCAGTGGCAAGCCTCCCATCCGGAGCTGACACGCCGCCTCATGTGTTCGCTCGCGCAGGTACGAGCGCCCCATTCTAGCAGGCCGTGAGCCGGACGCGTCAGATGCGGAGCAGCAGCGTGGCCGCGAGCGCGGGTTGGAGCTTTCAGCAGAGGTTGACAAATTCATTCTGCGGCGCACCAACACGCTGCTGTCCAAGCACCTGCCGCCCAAGGTGCGAAACTCGTGTGTCTGTCTCGCTTACAGACGTCCAGTGTGCTCACTCCCTCGCGGTGGTGCGCTGTGTGCAGACCATCCAGATCGTGTGCTGCCCGCTGTCGCCCCTGCAGACGGTGTGCTACGAGAGCGTGCTGAATAGTAAGACCACGAAGAAGGCCATCAACGGCGGCAAGGACCTGCGTGTGCTCAACACAATTATGGGTGCGTTTGCTTGACGCCGCCGAACTGCCAAAGTCTGACTCTCCATCCAATGCCGTGCCACAGACCTGAAAAAGCTGTGCAATCACCCCAAGCTCATCTACGACAACTGCATTAGCAAGAAGGCGGCTGACGGGTTCCAGGACTGCATGGCCTACTTCGAGCCGGTACGTCGTCGCATCTGATTGATTGATGTGCACGTAGAGCGTCGGTCCTGACCGCATGCGCGCTGGTGTGCACAGGGCATGTTCGACGATGGACGGCCTGGACGAGGACAGCCGCGCGAGGGATGGGAGGAGCTCGGGTGCGTGTTCACCATTGCATTGTTTTGTGCCAGTCCCCTGTCTCTGACTCGCGCTCGCCTTGTGTAGTGGCAAGTTCACTGTGCTGTGCCGCCTCCTGCACTACCTGCGCAGCAACACGGATGACCGCATCGTCATCGTGAGCAACTACACGCAGACACTAGATTTGTTCCAGCAGCTGTGCCGCGAGAAGTGCGTTCGGCCCCCCGCCCTTCTAATTGCGAGAATGAATGTGGCGCTGCATCTAACCTGTGCGACGCCTGCTGTGTAACAGGCGGTACCCGGCACTGCGTCTGGATGGCAGCATCACGGTGAACAAACGCCAGGCTCTGGTCAAGAAGTTCAACGACCCCAAGGAGAACCAGTTCGTCTTCCTCCTTTCATCGAAGGCCGGCGGATGCGGCCTCAACCTCATCGGCGGCAACAGACTCGTCCTCTTCGACCCGGACTGGTGCGTTCTCTACGCCCGGCGCCTGCGTGTGTGTCTTGCCGCGACCACTCACACGGGTCTGTCACGTTCTTCTTCTCAGGAATCCCGCCAACGACAAGCAGGCCGCTGGGCGCGTGTGGCGTGATGGCCAGAAGAAGAAGGTGTTCGTCTACCGCTTCCTGTCCACGGGAACTATCGAAGAGAAGGCACGCATGCCCGGGTGTGCGCCATTCCACACGCGCATCTCACGCGCCCCGCTGTTTCACGTGGCTCCACAGGTGTACCAGCGCCAGCTCAGCAAAGAGGGCCTGCAGAACCTGGTGGATGCCAAGGTCCGTCCAACATGGCTGAATCTCGGTGTTTGCATCCGCCGTGCCGTCTCTGACGCTCCATCGTGTGCATGTGTCTCACAGGGCAAGATCGACATGGCTATGATGGGCAAAGAAGACCTGCGCAAGCTGTTCACGCTGCGGGCATGCAGCAGCGACACCCACGAGTTCCTGAACTGCAAGCGCTGCCCACGCAAGCCGCCGCCGGCCACCCCGGAGGAGATGGAGCAGGATGAGGAGGCCACGGAGCAGGAGACTGCGGCAGCGGCACAGGCGAAAGGTGCGTCTGTGTGGGGGTCCTGGCATCGTGCGCGAATATGTGCGCGCCATCCCATTTCCTTTCCTTCCTTTCCCTACTTCCCTACCCCAACCACACAATCCCTTTCCCTTTATCCCCACTCCACAATCATTGCGATACGCAACACCAGTCCCGCCGGGCAAGCAGAAAAAATTCTGTCCGCCACGGGTGGTGCCCAAAGCGCCCAGCGACGACGACGCGCCTGGTTCGTGTGTTCTGCGCCTTCTTTCTCCCATCTCAACACACACACCCAGTCCAAATGGCCTTGTCGCCCGCTGACTCCCCGGTGCCTTCCTCTTGGGCGCAGATGAGCCAGACCCGAGGCATTGGCTGTATCAGCTGGGCAAGCCCGCTGAGGATGACTTGGCATCGTGGGGGCACCATGAGGGAAGCGCCGATGTGCCGGACGACGCGCTCAAATTCGCAGGCGCTAATGGTTTGGTGCGCAACTCTGGTGCTGTTTGTGTGTCACTCGTGCTACGTGTCCTGATACCATGAGCGCAGGTGTCATTTGTATTCGTGTGCAACATCGAGGGCAAGACAGTGGAGGCGCCGCCGCCTGGAGCTGCACCCGCTGCCTGCGCCACAGCAGGTGGTGCAGGGCCAGCACCCCGCCTGGGGCTAGGTGCCCGCCCACCAGCACTAGCAGCGCCCATGCGTCCAGCTCCGCAATCTGGCGCGCGTCCAGCGCTGGCGTCCACGCAGCCCAAGGTTGCATCTGCGCCACAGCCACCAGTCAAGAAGGCGCAGCTCACTCCGCCGCCTCCAAAGGCCGTTTCAGTCCCAGCGCCAGCGGCATCGGTCACAGATGATGACATGGATGCCAGCGAAGAGGACGAAGACGAGGAGGACGAAGACGATGTTCCGCCGCACATCACTGCAGCTAAGAGCAAGCGATCGGTGCGTCGGGTGATGACTCTTGGGCGGTGGTGCTGTTCTTTTTTCACACATCGCACGTCTAACGCATTCATGTGCACTTGTGGGCGCGTCTTGCTCTCGCAGGTCGACCCGGATGATGCAGTGGCTAAGCGGCAGAAGATGGAGAGCAGCGGCGATGGAGCCCCAGTCGTGACGGCCACCACCACCACCACGCCGGCATCAGGCAGCGCGCAACCTGCTGGCCTCGTCAAGCGCAGCCGGCTGACGCATTCGAGCAGTGGCGCCGCACGTGCTCCCACAACCCTGCCTCCGCCTCGATTGGTGGTTCGCATGGCCGATGATGATGATGACTTCGCCTGAAGCACTTGAATGCTATGCCTGACGATAGAAACCAGACACTGTCACGCGTGTCACTGCTCACAGCGGCTCTAGTCGTGGAAGCCGGCGACCCTCGAGCCAGGACTGCGGTGTACGGGCGCATAGAAGAGGAGTCAGGGAATGGTGACTGCTGGCCAATGCGTGGGGCTGTGCGCTGCGTTGTAGACCCAGGAGTTGAGACTCTACTCCCCCGAGCTCATGTTGCAGAGCGCCTTGCCGGGCTGGCTGCGTGAGCGACAAAACAAGGTCGTGCCCTGTGGCGACACGCAAGCCAGTCCGGCGTTTCTTTCCGCCAACGCAGTAGTCCCGCCAGCGCAGATGCTGTCTGCTGGGGGCATGAGGTTGCGTTGCGACGCGCAATTTCGCCCGCCTTTTCCGCAAAGAGAGAGCGTCGCGACTGCCCACGCACCTGATATGACACTGCAGTTACATGTCTACTGCTGTCGTGAAGCGCCTCCAAGAGGGTGCCTCGAAGCAGGCTGCCACGCGGGCAGGTCTCGAGCCTAGGCCCCGCCCGCAGGGGGCGTTGGCCGAGATGGCGGAGGCGCAGCAGGTGGCTGCCGCGATAACGACGCTGCTGTCTGGAAATGACCCGCAACAGCGGCGGGCTGCTGACACATGGCTGAACAGCTTCACATCTCAGCCAGCAGCGTGGGAGGCGTCGCTGCAGCTGCTGGGCGACAGGCCAGAAGTAGCTTACTTCGCCGCCAATATGCTGCTCACCAAAGTCCGGCGGGAGTGGTCGCAGCTTTCGCCGCAGCAACGTGCTGCGGTGTCCACCTCTGTGTCCCAGGCGCTGTTCGCAGCCGCGGCGGGGGCGACAGCTGTGGGTTCACCTCCTCTGGCTGCTCGCAGGCTGTGTCTCGTTCTTGCAGCTGCTGGGGCGCGCTCGCCGCCAGCTGAGGCCGTCGTCTTTGTGCAACAAGCTCTCGACCTTGGCCACGCGCGAGGCAGTGCGCCGCTGGCGCTCCTCTTGCTCAAAGCGCTCGCGGACGAAGCCGACGAAGCGCCCATGGGGAAGAGAAGTGCGCTGCTGGGTGCTGTCGCGCCGGCATGCCAATCTGTTCTACAGCTCGCAGAACAGGAGGCAGGGAGCAGCCCCGCCGCTCTGGCTGATGCACTGCGCGCCGCCCAGTCCTGGCTCCGTCTAGACGCAACTGCGCCCAGTGGCGGTCCACCTTCAGGCGGACGTCTGCTTCTCTCCCCTCCAGCTGTTGCTTCCTCTGCTCCTGCTCTGCACAGCCACGCACTCGCCAGTCTCGGCGGTGCTGATGAGCACCTCATGGATGCCGCCGCGGAGTTCCTGGCTGATGTGCATGCGGTGAATAATCCTAGAGCGGAGCAGGGTGTGGAAGCAGCAGCTGCATTGGCCACGGTGCGGGCTCTCGTGTCATTGACTCATCGCGCCGCTGCTCCAGATGGGGAAGCCCGTGCGAAAGGCATCGCACGAGTAGCTACTGCGCTGTGTGAGCGCCACTTGGACGCGGTTGTGGCTGGCGCGGATGAGTGGCTGTCGCTGGTATCGCATGTGGTGAACACAGTCGCCGCAAGGCCTGAACGCGCTTGCATGTCTGCTTGTGCTGACATGCTGCTACACATCAACGACACGCCTGTGGCGTCTAGACACCCGCAGCTCCGGGAGCCGCTGTTCAGTGCACTGGGGGCGCGATGCGTGGCACATGCAACGTTACCAGCAGCCTGGACCTGCTGGGACGATGCGGGCTCAAGCGCACAGCCGGGCGACACAGACGATGCAGATGACGTGCAGCGCTTCCGGGAGCAGACACTGAGCGACTTGTTGCAATGCTGCGAGTCTCAGCTGCGCACGTCCTGGCTCACCGCAGTCATTGCACCCGCTTTGCATTTGTCCATGGGCAACGGAGCAGCGGCGCCAGCAGCAGCGACGTCGGCACCGCAGTGGCCGCATGTAGAAGCAGCGTTATTTGTGCTGCGGGCATGCGCTCTGAATGTCCGCGCACGGGCTTTCGGGGACCGCTCCAGCTCGGAGGTTGGCGATGCGCATCAAGAGCGCGTGGCATCGAATGCGTTGCTCGCAGCAGTGTTCACTCGCATTGCCGCTGATGGTGGCGGCGGGGAAAGCTGGATGATGGGCAACCACCCGTGTGTCATTGAGGCGGCCTGCAGATGCACGGCTGCGTACGCCATGTGGCTCGGCAAATGCCCGCAAGGCCGGCCACTCGTGCATGGAGTGACATCATACCTGCTGCGTGCGCTGCGCGTGCCGGCCGCAGTGCCGCATGCGTCCGACGCGTTTCGGAATGTGTGCGCCAGGGCAGGCGAGACCCTCAGCTGCCAGCCGGAGGTGCTGTCATCGCTCATCGCGACAGCTCACTCGTGCTTCCCGCCGCCACCGCCGCCATCGACGGGTGTGCTTGCGGATGACACTGAAACCGCACTCCCTGAAGATCAGCGAGTGGCTGTCATCGAAGGTTTGGGGCGTTTGGTGGCGCGTCTTCCTGCAGCACATGCCAGTGCCGCGGCGCTGCAACTCGCCGGACCTTTCCTGGAGCGCTGTGCACAGCGACTGACAACGCATGGCGATGTCAGCGCAGCTGGCGCGCCATGGGTGCATGAGCAAGCCTGCGATCTGGGAGCCCTTGCATCCGCCATCAGATTCCTCGATGTCTCCGGCGGCACTGCACCTGGCGCGCAGCACGAGAGACCAGCGCTTGCAGTGATGCGCGCGGCGTGGCCCGTGCTGAGCAGACAAGGAGAGAGTCGCGGATGGCGAGAGCAGGCCCCCATGGCTTTGGCTGCTCTGTGCGACGTCTTCAGTCGCGCGCTGGCAGCCTGCGGCTCAGATGCGGCGCCGTTGGTTGCCCCTGTTCTGAGCTGCGTGCTTGCGGCGTTCGAGGCGCGGCCGCAGGGGTGTTGTCTCCAAGTGGTGGCCTCTGCCCTCGAGGCGTTCACGCCGCAGCAACAACACAACGGTGGACGCAGTGGGAGCGGCGTCATGCCTCCTCCGCCTCCGCCGCCGCCACCTGATGCTCATGTTGCGGATGCGCTCGTCACAGCAGTGGCGCGGGCCTCCGCTGTGACGGCCGCGCTGGTGGATAGCAGACGAGCCAGTCCTCAAGTCGTTGCTGCTCTGTGCGAAGTCGGACATCGATGCACCCTATTTGCGCCGGCGGCGCTTCTACGACCAGACACACTGCTGCCCATGCTGCGTGTCGCCTGCCATGCACTAGCATCCACGGAGCGGGAGCCTGTTGCTGCCGGAGCACTTCTCGTGCGATGCCTCGTGACTCCAGGCCGCCAAATGGCAGTCCTGGGTGACGCTTGGCGCCAGACCCGGCCAGCGGTGGATGCCGCCATGCACCAAATGGGGCGTCACCTCATGGCGGCCGCATGCACGGGTGCTGTGAACTGCCCTAGCGGTGGGCCCGTGGTGTGTCACCTCGTGGGTGACATATTGCGTGCTTATCCAGCTCCAGCAGCTGAGTGGCTCAGCGCCGTGGTCTTGAACCCGGCATTTTCGGCCGCGCAGGAGCAGACCGGCGGTGCGAATGTTGACGAGTCGACGAAGCGGATGTTTCTGCAGCTTGCCTTGCAGTCTCCGCCCATGGCGCCCACACGCTTCGACGCGCTCTTCACCGACTGGGCGAAACTATGTCGCCGTGAGGGGGACGCAGAGGCGCTGCTGGCATACCACCTGTGATTACACAGGTCATGCTCCGCATGCAGTCACTGACCGTAGAAATCTCGCGGGCTTGTACGGCCTCCCGAACTGCTCTCACAGCCCTACCTGCCCCATCCTCGGCTTGTCACAGCTCTGGTCTGAAGCAAGCATCCGACACACCTGCAACGATCCGGCGTCGTCCAGGAGATCTGATTCGTCCCCCGATCCAGCCTCGCACTTGCGTCTGCCACACGTGCATGCCGGAATCAAAAATACCAACTGTGACATTCCCCCTTCGCCGAGACACATGACCTCATAGGGCCCGTGTGATTTGCATTCATGCCTGCCATACCGCATCGCGCGTCGTCTGTCGCGGCGCTGGTGTCGTCCTTGAAGCATTTTGGCCCGCCTGAAGTGGGCTCGACCTCCTGGTGGATCCAGCGCCGCACGCTTGAGCGTCTGAACTCGTGCGCGCATACACCCGGCGACAGTGCAGACGCCGTGACTGCAACCTTCGCGCTTGCGCCGCAACTGCTGGACGTATGCGTGCAAGAGCTGCTCGTCATCGAAGCCTGGCGGGAGAGAGTGCTTCCCCGCCTTCTTGGTGCGTGCAGAACGACAGTGTCCACGCACAGCATATACACTGACTCACGGCGTTCCTGTGCCCAACAGAGGAAGCGAAGAGCGACTCTGCCCAGCTGTGCCAGTATTGGGCGCGCTACCACGAGGCGGTCGTCGCCAACCTGCTGGAGGCGCTGCTCTCGCACGACGCCTGTGCACAGGCCGCGTCTGACGACGCGCTGTTCGAGCTTGCCGACTTTAGCATTCGGGCGGTACGGCCTTGTGTCAGTCAAGAATGCCGGTCAACGATGGAGCTGGACCTCTCACACTGCGCCGCTTTCCTCCTTCTCTCTGCCCTCGCAGCTCCTGTATCTGACCACCGTGAAGCACAGCGACCGCAGCGCAGACGCGTGCGTCCCACACACTACAACCCCGTCAAAGCTCGTCTGACCACCCGCCACAAACAGGCAAACACCGGAAGCGCTTCTCGCTGCCGACGCCAGTGCCGCGGGCGATGACGCGCGTCTAGCTGCAGCGCTGAGTGGCCTCACAATCGCTCGGCTTCTGTCAGAGCGGCTGGCGGACGGCCCTCCATGCCTCTCATCACGCCTCCTCCGTGCCTGCGATGCGCCTGCGATGCTGACAGCAGTGCTCGCCGCAAAGCCGTGGATGCGGCGCCGGAGTCGGCCTCAAGGCCGGGGAGTGGTCACTCAACGCTTCGAGGGCGGCGCCTGGAGTGATGTGCATCCCTCAACACCTGGCTTAGCCATTGCAGAAGCACATGCGTGGCTGGCACTGCTGCACATGCTGTCGCACGCGCCCAAGGCCGGGATGGATCCAACGTCCGTGGCGCGGTCTGTGCAAGCGGCGAGCAAGGAGCTGCACACCACAGCGGTGGAGGCCCTCCCTGCATTGGAATGGATCGCCCGCGCTGCCGAGGAGGCACGCGGCATGCAGCACATCCACCTTGGCCCTGCTTCAGATGGCAGCGCAGCTACTCCAGGCCCGCTGCTTCTTGACCTGCTGCCGCCTTGGCGCCAGCCTATGATGCGGTCGACTCACTGGGCGGCTCTCGTCGCAGCTTCCACGTCTGGCAGCAGCGTGTTTGCAGACACCCCTGCCGCGACGGAGCGTGCGAGAGAGGAGGCATCCGCGGCGGCGGCGCTATGGGATGACACACTCAGCTTTGCAGGAGATGGCGATGACCTCCCGGGGCGTGGACACACGAGTGGCGAGCAGATGACACCACCGGAGCTTGTGCGCGTCCATGTGATGCCTCTCATCGACGGAGGCTCCAACAAAACGAGCTCAGGTGGCTGGCATTTCGACCTTGTGCCAGATGGTAGAATTGCAGGAGAGCCGGTGACGGTTTCTTTGCCAGCCGCAGAACAGGAGAAAGCTACCACATCTGTGCCTGTCGTTCGTGGCCTGCGTTGGCCGCTACGTCTGCCGGCACAGCTGCGGCGATTGGTGCCTAATGCAGTGCTGCGCTGCGAGACGCTGAAAGTGGCATCCGGAGCGGCAATTCAGCAGCTTGTGGCGCAGTTAGCGCTGCCTGGCGGCGGTGAAGCATCGCGAGCGCGGCAGGAGCTGCAGCGCGGCTCTGAGCAGACAGGCAAGGCATCGGAGATTGACCCCGAGACGGTGAACGCGTGGCAGCAGGCGCCGCCGGTGGTGTGGGTCACTCTTGGCACTCTCGCCGGTGATGGCTGCGTCCTGCAGCTCCGATGTGCGCGGGTGGCGGCCCCTACGGATGTGGGCCTGGACGCTCAAGGACAGCACCTGCTGTACCGCCCAGCTGGCGGCGCTCTCACTGTACGAGTGGGACGTTGATGACTTGCATCGGTTGTGCATCGAATCGGCGCTCGCATATTGGGGTAGCTTTAGCGAGTCGCATAGAGGCTAGTAACTCACCTACTCCGCGACCGGAACGTGTCCTGTTGTCTACGCAGCGTACACTCGTCGTGTTTGGCACTTGGCAGCGTCTTGGCACACCATCTGAGGCGCTCGTGGGGGGCCGTACTGAGTGTGTACAGATGCGCCGACAAGCAGCTGCAGGGAGCAGCCGGGAAACGGCTCCTGGGTCTGTACGTCAGGAGGTGTGTGACCACCCTGACCACCCTGGGTGCTCCCTGCTCCTGTGCATTGGCTGCCAACCTGTCCCTGCGCGAGTTCTGAGTCTCTGCAGGTGCAACAGGATGCTCCTACCAATTCCTCAGTCTGCCCGGTGTGCTTCGCGTTTGCGACAGACGACCCAGCAGCTCTGCAACAGCACTCGGAGCAGTGCTTCAGACGGCTCTCCACAGGGTCCCGGGACGGCGGCGCGAGTCCTACTTTGCCGTTTGACGAGGAGGAAGCTTACAAGCAATACTTAGCGCTGCGTGCCCTGCGCCTCGTCCAGACCGGGTCGCTGCTGATCACGCTCAATAGCTTGGGGACTGCGACCCGGCTGGGGCTGCCGCTGCTGGCGAGTCGGTGGGAACGGGTGCACAGCAGGGGGCTAGCGCAGTCCGCCATGCCTGTACTGTACTCTCCGGTCGCGGGTGACGCGCCTCTGCTGCCGTCTCACCTCCCTGACGGCGTCCTCCGCCAGTTTGCTCGCCGCTTGCTGCTGCCAGTCGCGCTGCTGCGTCTGCCCGCCTCCATTGCTGTGTTTGTACTTACCACTTCACCAGCCTGGAGGCACTGGTACCTGCGCCACCACGAGCGCGTCTGGTCCGCCATGCTCGTACTGGAGACCCTGGTGGCGGGCTTCTACCTGGAAGCCGTCATTTGGGATCTTCTCCACCGGGTGGTCGTGTGGCCAGCAGCGATGATAGTTACCATGACCATCGGCGACCTCATCGCCCACGTCACCGGGGTGCGTGCGCCGCCGTCACGCTGCACAAGGGGGAAAGCGCGCTACGGGATGAGCCACTCCGAAGGGGCGCGCCTGGGGGTGATGGCACCACCACAGCAAGGCTGTGATGTTGACTGCTTTGCACCCGCCACTCTCTGACCCCGCCACCCCATTGCACTGACGATGTGCCCAGATACTGCGCCTGCGTCCGTACGTCCTCATCTTCGCGCTCCACATGGTCCAGCTGAACACCGCGTGGCTGGTGTTGCCGCTGTCCACGTTCTGGAGCTGGAACATGTGGCATTACTGGCTGCAGCTCGCATGCCAGCTCTACATGCTCCTCGCTTCACCTAGCAAGGACTCGGTGCTGCGGGCCAAGTTCAGGGCGCAAGTATTGAGACGCGTCCGCGCGTTGTGAACTACTTTTGTGCGTCCAACTTTTCACTACGCTTGCCTTTCGGTGAGTCGCTCGTCCTTAGCGCGCCCGGGTGCCCGAGTCACAGGAAGACGTGGTGCGTGGGCCCAGGCGAGGTTGTCGCGCCGGCAGCCGGCGGCAGACAGGTTGTCGGGGCTTCCTGGCCGTAGGTCGCAGCGCCGGACGTCCGCCGAAAACGGCCTCGGCGTTGAGCCGCGCCGCCTCACTTGACTCCCCGACTGGCCTGGCGCTCACACACGGTGTTCTTGCGCCGCCGCAGACCGGCATGGAGGCTCAGGTGCCGATTGCTGGTGCACCGGACGGGGAGGCCCAGGGCACGGCCCCGGTGCTCCAGGGAGGCGCAGTGGCCCAAGAACTGGCCCCTGAGGTCCCGGGCCACGCGCAAGATGGTGCGTCCCACGCACGCTTCGCCTCAGGTGTGCCAGAGGCAGTTCTGACAAGTGCTTTGCGCTCAACCTTTGCCCTGGGCCTTTCTCGCCCCGCCGTCGCCTCCCCTGCCGGCCTCCGCGCAGATGAGCGCCTGCAGACGGAGGTGGCGCAGCCAGAGCTGCAAGAGCAAGGCGGAGACGCAGACGCGGCGCTCGGGACTCTCGTTGCAGCGGACATTGTGCTGGACGAGGCCCAGCCGATGGCCGTGGACGACGCAGGCGCCGCGCCGCGCGTGACCGCCAAGCGCAGCGCACGTGCAGCTGCGCCGTCTGAGGGTGGCAACCGCGCGCGTGGCGGCGCCGGCGGGCAGCACAAAGGCAAAGCCAACAAGTGCGTGTCCCGTGGAGGCCTTTTTGCGATGTGCACTGCCTCGCCAGCCGCCCTGTGTGTGTCGGGGCTGCCCTTCCCCCACCTGCGTGTCTGCTGCGTGTGCGTCTCCTCACCGCGCGTGTCCCCGGCCTTTTCTCGCCAACAGGGGCAGTGCCCAGGACCTGGCTCTCGCTGGCAGCGGTGACGCCGGCGCACACGGCGAGTTGGCGCTGCTGCCAGAGCATGAGCTGCCGATGTATGACCAGTACGCACCCCGGCGGAGCAAGCGCGCGGCTGTGGGCAGTGCCCAGGCGCGCAAGAAGGCGTCCACCACCAACTTGGCGGCAGCTGGTGGTTACGACGACTTTGATTTTGGCGGCGGCGATGACGACGACGATGAAGATGACGAGGGAGCTGGGCGCAAGCAGGCTGCACGTCGTCCCCGGCCGCGTGGCCGTGCAGCTGGTGCATCCAAGCCGAAGTCCAAGGCTGCTGCACGCGGCGGAGACACATCCGGCGGTGATGACTACGACTCCGATGCGCCCAGTCCAGAGGAGGATAGCTCCAGCTCCGAGGAGGACGGCGATGGCGACGGCGATGCTGCTGTCACTGACACCAAAGCAGGCACTGCTACCGCGACCGAGACTGCCGGCACCATTGACCCGGCCGTGCTTCTGTCGGAAGATTATGTGCCCGTGGATCGCGTGCTGGGTGTGCGTACCGCCGCTGATGGCGTGACTCAGGAGTACTGCATCAAGGTTGTAGAGCGCAGCTTCCGCGACCTCGTGTGGCGCCCCCACGACTGGCTGGTCGCCTGTGCGCCAGGCAAGCTGCGCGGCTTCAGATGCCGCACCGCGAGAGAGGGCCTCGAGGATGGCACCAACCCGGACGGCGTATTCTACCCAACCACGGAGGTTGCCAACGCCGAGGTGGTGCCCGCAGGCACCTTCTTCCCTGTCAGTTACCTGATCATCGACCGCGTCATCGCCTTCCGGCTGAACAAGCCGAGCAACACGGCGGAGTACCTGTGCAAGTGGACGGGGCTGGGCTACTCACACTCCACCTGGGAGGCGGCAGATCGGCTGACCAGCGACGCAGACCGTGTCGCTGTGGAGCGGTACCACTACATTAGCCGCCCGCGCTCCGCCACGCATCGCCAGCAGTGGCGACTTCCCCCGGCTCGGACGCTGGTGCAGCCCCCGGTGTTCAAGCCTGGATGCGAGCTGCGCGACTACCAACGTGTGTCCTTCGACTGGATGGCTCGCAACCAGCGGAGCAAGCGGAATGTCATCCTTGGCGATGAGATGGGTCTGGGCAAGACGGCGCAGAGTGTGTCCATCTTAGAGCACCTGCGAACCGTGGGCTCCCTTCCCGGCGGCCCCTTCCTCGTGGTGGCGCCACTCACCACGCTGACGCACTGGCAGCGCGAGGTGCACAAGTGGACGCACATGAATGCGGTCGTGTACGACGGCTCCGCGGCGGACAAGGACGCGTGCAAGATGTGGGACTTCTACACGGATGCGTGCAAGCCGGCCCGCCTGGGTGGCAAGCTGCGCCCGTGGCCATCGGGCACACACCCGTTCAAGTTCGACTGCCTGCTCATCACGTACGACACGCTGCGCAAAGAGGCGCCCGTGTTGAGCACCATCGACTGGCAGGCCATGGTCCTCGACGAGGCGCATCGCCTGAAGGACGTGAACAGCGCCACGAGCGTGGCGCTGCGCACGTACTACACGCAGTGGATGCTCATGCTCACGGGCACGCCGGTGCAGAACAACCTGTCGGAGCTGTTCGGCCTCCTCCACCTGCTGGACAAGGAGCACTTCCCCAGCCTGACTGATTTCCAGGAGCGCTTCTGCCCCGGCGGCGTGGTGGAGGCCAGCCGCATGCCAGCCCTGGCGGCGGCGCTCAGGCCGTACCTGCTGCGCCGCATGAAGGAGGATGTGGAGAACATCCCGGAGAAGGAGGAGTGTGTGGTATGGGTGGAGATGACTGCAGACCAGCGCAATTATTACAAGGCGCTGCACGAGAAGCAGATGCACGTCCTTCTGGCTGCCAACAGCCGCAAGAACTTGCCGAGCAGCCGCAATTTGCTGATGGAGCTGCGGCACTGCTGTAACCACCCGTTCCTGCTGACCGGCATCCAGGAGGACTTTGTGCGCCGCCGCGTGGAGGCCGCCTTGACGGCGGTGCCGCCGCAGACGCCGCCCAGTCCTGTGGACCTGCTCATCAGCGCCTCCGGCAAGATGGTGCTCCTCGCCAAGTTGCTACCAAAGCTCAAGGCTGATGGTCACAAGGTTCTCATCTTCAGCCAGTTCAAGCTCGTGCTCAACCTGCTGCAAGACCTCTGCTACGCCATGGGGTGGCCAGCGGAGCGCCTGGACGGTGACACCAGCTCCGCGGAGCGCCAGGCGGGCATTGATCGCTTCAACGACCCCGATGGCGGAGGCTTCCTCTACCTCCTGTCTACACGCGCCGGCGGCATGGGCATCACGCTCACTGCCGCTGACACGGCCATCATCTACGACAGCGACTGGAACCCGCAGCAGGATCTCCAGGCCATGGCGCGGTGCCACCGCATCGGGCAGACCAAGTCGGTTCGGGTGTACCGCCTTGTGACTCGTGGCACGTACGAGGAGGCCATCCTCAAGGCTGCCAGCCGCAAATTCGGCCTCGATGAGGCTCTGCTGGGCGCGCCTGGGGACGGCGATGGCGGTGATGGCGGCCCGAGCGGCGGTGCAGACCCTTTGGCGGATG
>Ga0164296_1003112_pt1 | contig 15878 bp, 15 predicted proteins | sample GEODES057metaG_FD_113533 | JGI IMG/M metagenome (GOLD analysis project Ga0164296, IMG submission 113533) | Dystrophic lake water microbial communities from Trout Bog Lake, Wisconsin, USA - GEODES057 metaG | ecosystem: Environmental > Aquatic > Freshwater > Lake | place: USA: Trout Bog Lake... | reverse complement strand
GTTGTCGCCGAGTCCGTGGTTGCTGAACCCATTGCCGAGCCGGTTGTAGCGGAACCAGTTTCCGCCGAGCCTGTTGCCGAGCCGGTTGCAGCGGAATCCATTGCGGAGCCGGTTGCAGCGGAACCCATTGCGGAGCCAGTTGCAGCGGAACCTGCCGCCCTTCCATCCATGAATCAAGAGGGGCCTCGCACAGGCGTCATCCAACTCGGAACGCGCTGCTTTTATGTCGGCACGGGTCATCACGGCCTGTCGCTCCTGTGTGAAAGCGCAGAGGAATTTGACCGCATCGTCACCCTTCTCGTTGAACAACTACGAAAACGAAATCACCCCCTTTCCAAAGAATCCATTACCGCAACCCTTCTGGAGCATCTGTCGTATTCCCAACCATCCTTCGAAACACTTCCTTCTATCAAAAAAATAGAGTTGCTGCACATCCTTCAAGCCTATTTGGACGTCGTCATTCTTAGCAGTGAATCCGCCGTTCGAGGCTCGATTCGCAATTCTCGCTATTTGCAAGACATTCAGCCCGTGAAGGACCTCATCCAGCGCCTCACCGCCACAACGAATAAGAAAGGAACCTCACTCGAATCGGCACTTCGACGCCTGCCCCTGAACGAGCGCACCATTTTTCTGATTCTGGCGCGACTGGCATGGTTTTTAACCCATCCACGCGAGATGTACAAAGCAAAAACAGAAGAATGGAGCACATTCCTCGAATCCATCAAGAACATCGGTCTTACGGAAATGATTCAATCCATTCAGGATGAAAAGGGCCTTGCGTTGAATGTCTCCACCGCACGCAATGCCGACACCGTCAATGCACTGGGTCAGGCGATGATACTACAAAGTCAATCCGACCCCTCCTATGTATCTCGCATGCAACTGCAAGAAGTACTGAGCCTATTGGCAGCCTTGGGATATTTGGATAAGGCGGAATACACGAATCGCACCACCCAGCAATTGTCGGCCCTCTTGTCACAAAGCATGATGCAAGGTGAACCCCTATCGAAATCCATGAAAGGTGGCGGCAGTCCCTCCCTGTATGGATTCCTGTCGCCCGTGTTTGAATCGGTCTATCGCATCTATGGAGAAGACGTCGCCACCTTTCTTCATCAAGAGGTTCCCTCTCCGCCCCGCCCCCTGCGAATGCAACAAGACTTGATTTCGTTTGCACGCCTGTCCTATGTGGTCAATGCCCTCTCGAATCAACCCAACGAAGAGAACCGTCCCTCTCGTCTTCTTCGCGTGTTTCATGTGGGTCGCGTCCTGTACAACGTGGTTCGTCAATCCATTCTGCGGCTCGAAGGCTACCTCCATCAAGCCATTCAAGGAATACAAGAGAATGCCTCCATCACGGACAAAGCTGCCGCCACCACGGCGGTTCAAACCCAATTTCAAACCATGAGCCATGTTCTCTCCTTGCCGTATCTGGAACGGGAAAAACGCCCCTACTTGTTTTTTATCCTACCAGGCGTGAATGCTACCATGAAGGATGTCGATACCGCGGACAGTATTTTCATTCTTCGAACGTATGATATATTGACTACGGTAAAAGATGGCTTCCTGTTTAAAATGAATGTTCCTGTTCGAGCCATTGACTTGAATCGGATAGAAATTCGAGAAACCGAAGAAGAGCTGGTCACCCTGCCCGATGAGAAAATCAAAACACGAACGGTCACCATCACCAAAGAGGACCAATACAAAATCTATCCCCACACCCTCTTTCAACTCCAGTTTCTTCGCGCCGTGCAGAATACGTATCCCACCAGCCCACTGGACGACGAAGCCGATGCGCTTGCCGCCCGCTTGCGATAAACTTCGACCACGACAATAGAATGAAGGACAAGTATGAATGGAATCGAGTGCTATTGAAGGCAAAATACAGTTTTTACAGTGCGCTGGTCTTTTTCCTGTTTGCCAATCCCGAAACCACCCTGATTTTGCAACGCCTGATGGGCTCCAGCCTCACCTTAATTTCATCGGGGGTCACCACGATTCACGGAATTTTCTTTAATACCCTCCTGTTCTTCCTGACCATGCTGGGACTCATGTTGTTGCCGGGCGAGTGAGGCGTTGTGCGGCAGACAGGATGTCCTCTTGTTCCTTGGAATACCGAAGACCTGGATACATTTGTTGAAACAGAATCATGTGCACCATGTTCTCTGCCTTTTCCACCGAAATGCCCTTTTTTTCTTTAAAAAACAAAAAGAGCGCTTCGGCTTGTCGTCGCTGTGCTTCCGAGCAGGCCGCATTCCATCCTCCTTTGGGCACCCACATCTCTCTATTTACTGTCTTGGGCACCCCAGTTTAGATGGCTCGGATAAAAAATACGGAATCAATAGAATGAAAACGATTCTTGTGCTGTTGGTATTGTTCTTGTTACTGGTGTTGATTCGCTCTCGCGCGTATCGTGAAGGATTTGAAGGAGGAAACGACGTATCGGTTATCATTTGCAAGGCAGATTGGTGCGGCCATTGTCAAAAAGCCGCGCCCGAGTTTGAGAAGCTCATGAAGGCCTCCCCGTTGTCGCTGTCCAATGGAAAGAAGGCAACCGTCACCATGTTGGATGCGGACAAGGACAAGGCCGCCCTGGCACCCTATCAAGTACGTGGCTTTCCGACCATTTTAATCATGAAGGACGGAGAAAAAACGGAATACCCTGGCCCACGAACCTACGACGGCGTGGTTGATTTCTTGAATCAGATGTAAGACGAACACACAGATGACTCGCTTCTCCGTCACACTCCTTCCCGAACGTGTGCGGTGCTACACCTGTACTCGTGAAGAAGCGCGACGTCTCGTTTCCCTGTCCCTGTTCGATGCCCTGGAAGACCTTCTGTGCCAAACGGTCATGTACAATGAAGTCACGTTCTATGTCTGGTTACGAGGAGGCGCCCTGCATCACGTCTTACAACAACAATGTCAAACCGACGGGCGAACCTATTCGGTATGGGACATCCACGAGGATGTTCCTGGTATCGACCACGTCGGCATCATTTCTCGCATTTCCGAACGATTTGCGCAACGGGGCCTTCCCATCCTCTACGTGAATACCTACGGCCATAACGTCGTTTTTGTATCGGAGGAGCACCGCGCCGATGCCATCGAGGTCCTACAGGGCATGGCCTGCATCGATGATTTCCATAAAATTGATAGATGACGTGTCGATGGAAACGAGCGCAACCCATGTCCACGCTTCAGGATTCCTTGCATGCCCTGCGTGATATGCCCTGTGCCACGGTATCGCATCGGGTTCATCTGACTTCGCGGACCCTTTATCGTGATGAATCGTATGGGCCCTATGTCCGATACCATGCCGGCCATGAAACCCTTCATCTTACCTTCCCCCACGAATGCCATCGCCTCTTGGATGTCACCTTTCATACAGGAGGCAAAGCCGTCTATTATAAAAAAGAAGGAGACGTTATCCAAGAAGTGTCCATCGTCCCGCATCAATCCATCCCACTCGTACCCGACCTGCAGCTTACGCTGTATACCAAACCGAACTGGATGATATCGTTTACCATGCTCCTGGTTCGACCACAGTGTCGTCTCTAATGAGAATGCCGCCGTCTCGGAACAGGCTTGGATTGAAAATAGGCACAGACGGCATCTTTTCCTTTTTTAATAATCAACTGTTTGGTGGGCTCATCGAACGAGAAGTCGAGAATGTTGATTTCCCCCAATAAAATCTGAATGCACCCCACGTCATAATACCGTGTTTCGATGTTGCTTTTCTCCTGTAGGGCGATGTACAGTGGACGGGTCATTAATTGTTCGAGTTCCAGTTCCATCAAATCCGTGGAGATGGTTTCCACCGACGTTCGAATCAGAATGCTGAGCGTAGACGACAATTCCTCTTCAGGAAGCACAAAGAGCGGATAATTGCTAATCACGGCGCCATCCACCAAATAATGCCCCGTTTGGGGACACAGAAAGGGTTGAAAATAATACGGGGCCGACATTGAGGCTCGCACGGCATCGGCCACCCGATATTCAGGCGTATCCGTTCCACTGTACGTAATGGGTTTGGCATCATTCAGGTCCGTTACCACCACACGCAACGACGTACCAAATTGTGCATGAAGTTCGCCAAAGGTAAGTTCCGAAGACAGACCCTTGACGTGCAAGCACGCCTGAATCAGTCGTTGAAGCCGCTCTCCTGTATCGAGACCAAAATGCAAAATCCATCCAGGAATCGAATCCATTTCTTTGATATGACGAAAATCAAATCGTACACAGAAATCATAGACTTCATCCAAGGTAAATCCAATACACAAGCACAGTGCGACAATGGAGCCCGCGGACACACCCATCCATTCTTTAATGGTCGTGAGGGGCACATGATTTCGTAATTCCATCAGGGCGCCGACATGCGCCATGGCACAGATGCCCCCTCCTGATAAATAGATTCGACGAGGCACCATTCTGATGATTCTCTTCGCTACCCGCCTTTTTACTAGCAATGCGCAGTATCTGCACCCTTATCAGAGAATGAAACGAGGCTGGCTTCCTGTTTCCCACGGGCACCGCCTCTATTATGAACAATATGGCAAAGGCCGACCCGTTGTGATTCTTCATGGTGGGCCCGGTGGTGGAATGGACCGCGCGGTCATGCGGACCTTTGATTTGACCCAATGGTGTGTTCTCCTCTTTGACCAGCGCGGTTGTGGGAAATCCACGCCCTCTGGCTCCCTGGCTCATAATACAACCTGGGACCTGGTAGACGACATCGAACGGTTTCGGGTTCACTGTGGCGTGGAGGCCTGGTTCGTCAGTGGAGGCTCATGGGGGTCCACGTTGGCCTTGGCCTATGCCGAGAAGCATCCACGCCGTGTGACGGGATTGTTGTTGCGTGGTACCTGCTTGTCGGATGAGGACTCCTTCCGATGGCTCTATCAAAAGGGGGGCGCCTCCGAGGTCTACCCTGATGCCTGGAAGGGCTTTCTTTCGGTGGTGCCTCCCCGACTTCATGATGCAGATTGGCATACCCTGGTGCGATACTATCAACGAGGTCTGTCGGATTCGCGCACGATGCAGCGGTATGCGGATGCCTGGTCCAATTGGGAGCAGCAGATTTCGTATGCACGGCCGCGACCCAATCGGGACACGCCGCAGACCCGGCTCCTTCTGGCACGACTGGAAAATCATTATTTTGTTCATCGATGTTGGTTGAAACCAGGGCAACTTCAACGCGGCCTCTGGAAGCTACGGCACCTTCCCTTTACCATGATTCATGGCCGATACGACATGGTGTGCCCGATTTCCGCGGCCTTTGCGGTTCAAGCGGCCCTTCCTCATGCGGTACTGGAGGTCACGCCCGATGCGGGTCACGCCTTTTCAGAAACGGGAACCACCCGACGCTTCCGTCATGCGACGCTGCGAGCCCTGAGGCAGGGAACCCGACGCACCCTTCGTGCGAAGAAGCACGATGCATAATTGTGTGATAGGAACAGCAATGAACCCGACCCCTCAACTGAATCCCGTCGAACTATATGATAAACGAAAGTCAAAAGATGCCTCTCGTTTAAAAGCGTATAACAAAATTCTGGAACAAATCTATCACCGAATTCGTGTCAGTTCGACGCTTCCTCAGTCTCCTTGCTATTTATTGTACACGGTCCCCCCTTTCATTTTGGGATTGCCGAAGATTGACATGGAAGATTGTATGATTTATTTAATTTATCAGTTGCGACATGCAGGATATGACATTCGTTATACCCCACCGAACATGATGTACATTTCCTGGATGCATCACGAGAAGTCCTATTTGGTGGAGCAATCGCCGATTATGCAGGCCATGATGGAATCGGCAGAAAAAACACAGGCGGAAGTGGAACGAAAAGAAAAAGAAGCGGCGAGACTCATTCAAGGACGAAAATCCCAACGCAAAGTGCGACTGTTTACGCCTGGAGAATTACAACGAAAACCCACCACGGCCATTTCTACCGTGCTGTCCCGCCCTGTTGCGGGTCCGGCCCCTCCCTCGGCGGCGGAGTATGTTCCGCCTTCGGTGTTTCTACAGAACGTGACGCAGCCCTCAGGGGGCGCCCCGCCGATTCGGTCGCAGGTGGATTACTTTCGGACCTAATGCACTTTTTTGCACTTTTTTGCACTTTTTTGCACTTTTTAGAAAAAAGTGCCCAAAAACGCTTTTTGGAAAAAAGCGTGGCAAAAAAGTCAAACGTTCCTACGTCCTAACTAATCCCAACAGGCGCTTCGAGACCACCGGTCCTACCTTTCGTGCCCCCACTTTAATCTGTTCCAGTTCCGATACAGTGGCCGACATCAGTGCCTCCAGTGACCCATATTGGGCCACGATGGCTTCCGCCATGTTCACCGATACACCTGGGCATTGTGTCAAGCAGCGCACCGCAAATTGACTCGGCTCCGCCACATTGGCCTTCTTTTGTACATGAATTCCATCCGCCACCCGCACCAATTCCGTGGTACGCTTCAGTGAAGCAGGGTCTTCTTTCCATTGCTCCACCAAGGCTTCCACCAATTCCGCGGTTTCTTGAACGGATGCCGTTTGCATGACCGCAATCTGATAATGAAACACCAGTCGATGAATGAATTTCAGCAGGGCCTTTTTTTGAAGACGACCCGTGGAAGACGACCATGCGCCCTCGAGGACGTACATCGGTTGCGCTTTTTTCTCATGGCAGAGTGCCAAGATGCGACCCCGTTGTTCTCGATATCGTCCATCCAAAATGGAGGCTTCTAGGTCTTTTATGGATTTTCGCTCGATAATGAGCCCTCCTTCTTGAATTCCCTCTGCATCGGTCCCCACCCAAATGTCACCGACCGGCAGTGCTTTGATTTCCGTGGGGGTCAGTCGTCGAATCAATTCCCCTTCTCGTGTATCTAACCAAAACATATTCTATGTTATCACATGACCGTTTTGTTTATGTCGATAAAAAAATGAACACGTGGGGTAGAACCATGAGTCATCTTCAATTGAAAGCAGGTGAATTGGAACGCTTAACCAAGAATCATCCTGATAAAGTCCCTGTATTTGTGTCCAAATCTACGCATTCCAAGGATTCCACGCCCGATATCCGCAAGAACAAGTTTTTGGTCCCTTCCGTGTTTACCATGGGAGAATTCTTAGCCACACTTCGACGTTGGATTCAATTGACGCCTGAACAGGCCGTCTATGTCTTCATTGGGAATTCACTGCCAATGACGGGTGCAACGATGGGAGAATTGCATGCACAACACAAAGGGTCGGATGGCGTATTGCGAATGACCTATGCACTAGAAAACACATTTGGATAAAGGGGTTAGGAGTGTTTGCGATGGCGTCGATTAAACTTCTTGATGGCGGCCGATTCGGGCGCCGATTGTCCGCGAAATTCAGGCACACGCGGGGCAGGAGAGGCAGGGACAATGGGTTCGGATTCGACTTCGGTAGGAACATGGACCATCAAGGGAAGAATCTCCTTGGTTTGTATGCATTCCTTGCGTACGATGGTCTCCACCGCGTCTTTCGGTTCCACCGCGTCTTTCGGTTCCGCCGCACGGCTCGGCGCCTCCAGCACCAGGATGTCGCCCTCCTCATGAATGGCCTCCATGGGTTTCAGAATCACTTGCGGGATTTCACTCGTAATCGACGGCACAGTCGGCACGGTCGGCTCCAGGTGCACCACCTTTCGCGTAGGCGTCGAGAGGTAGGCGCCCATTCTATACCCTACTGTCCATTTTATTCCGCCCATTTTCTTATCATCGTTGTATCATAAGAAAATAGTTACATTCATCGTCTTGTATTATTGCCATTGTGGAACCGGATGGGTTGGCTGAAACATGCGGTCCACGCCAGGCGTCCATTGTTGCACCTCATGCGTTCCATTTCCCACACGTTGACGAGGATTCATAAAGGGATTCAAGCCCGCCGCGAGGTCCGAGGCCGGATGGGGGACCGTGATGGTTTGTTCTCCCCGAAGCTGCTGTTTTTCCTCGGTGTCGTCTTCCCATACAATCTTGGGGTTTTTCTCTATCAACTCTGTGATTTCCCATATATTGTCCCCCTGTTTGGATTTCTCGACGACAGGAAGAAGCCCACGTTTGACATAGACTTTCTCGAGCATGGATTTGACATCGTCCACCGAGTACTGTAACAGTCCCTTACTGGATTGGGGCTGATAGGTCTTCAGAATGGTGCGCTCTTCTTCCTCCATGGCGGCTCGGTCAGGCAGGCTGGCATCACGGGGTGCCGTGGGAGAATAGGGGGCCGGTTGAACGGCATCTTTCTTTTCTTTCACGTATTTTACCTGATTCTCCTGGAAAAATTGGGAATCCGGATTCTGAACCGACCAATCCAACGGATAGCGCGTCATGGCGTCATTGAGTTGTTGTTTGGAGGCTTCTCGGGAGCCACGATTCTGATAAATGGCACCGACTTCGTATTCATCCTTGGGCTGGCTAAGGGCCATGGCCTGTCCCGCAGCAGGGTCCGAATTGTCCGGCGAAGGCATCGCGGCAGAAATCGTGGTGGTGGCCGAAGAAACAGGGGGAGCTGCCGCCGTCATCGAGGCCGCGGTGGCGGCATCGGCCATCACCATGCTCGGGTTATGCTTCCAGGTGGTTTGGCCGCTGGTGGATTGATAGTAGGTGTTTCCTGTCACAGGGTCTACCTGGGCAGCCCATTGTTCCTGTGTAAACTTCTCTAGATAGGTACGAGTGCTCACATACAAATATAGATAGGCGCCCACCACGAGTAGCACGATAACAAACAACAGATTATCCTCCATGGACTCTATCTCTTCTCTACATTAATAAAACCACACCAACATAGAATGCCACATACCCGTAGAACTCGTACGCAACGCGCTCGGGAATCGAATGCCGGCCGCCTCTTTCCTCCCTTGGATGTGCAATCCGAGGCGGACATTCCTGAATTGATGAAGCGATTTCAGAAAAATGGAATTACCATTGTGCTCATCTACGCGAATTGGTGCGGACACTGTCACCGTTTTATGCCCCATTTCGATGAGGCTGCGGCGATGAAGACCCGAACCAACAATGTCGCAAAAATCAATGCCGATGTCCTTCCCGCCGTGAATCATGCCCTTTCGAAGATGAATCAGAATGAAGAAAGCATTGCCGTAGATGGTTATCCGACGGTCATCGCGTTGGACGAGAAGGCCAAGCCCATTACAACCATTCGAACGGACCCTGAATTAGTACAAGCCAGCATGAAGATGACACCGCCTTCTGCATCGAAGTCGAATTCCGCGATGGAGGCGGAGGCCGAGTTTGCCTCACGTGTGACCCTTCCTGAATCCTATCCGCCTCGCCCTGTCTCGGAGGAGACCAAAAAGGTAGAAGGTGGAAACTTGTATGCAGCGATAGGACAAGCGGCGTATACCTTGGCTCCTGCCGCCGTGCTCTTGGCGACCGCTTCGGCCATCATGAAACGCGGCAAACGCAGTACCAAGCGCAGGAGCATCCGCAAACGAAGTAGCAGCAAGCGTCGAAGCAGCAAACGAAGTAGCAGCAAGCGTCGAAACAGCACCAAGCGCAGCACCAAGCGCAACACCAAGCGCAAATAAAGCCGCCAAATCAAACAGGATAAAATTGAACAAATTCATTTGCCACGATACGGTAACCCAATCGTATCATGGCACAGAACGATATTATCTTTCACCTACTGGACATTCAGTCCCGCGACATGTGCATTGAATCCGAGCAGGACGATGTGGTGGAACTCGTGTATGAGTCTGCATCCGACGACGATGACGAAGTGCAACGGGTACGCAAGAAGAAAGCCACCGCGCCAAAAGGAGACCGTCAGGAGTTGGTGCTTCATTTGTTCGGCTCCACCGAGAACGGCCAGCCCATTCGATGCGATGTAACGGGATTTCGCCCCACCCTGTACCTTCGTCTCCCTGAAGAAAAAACATCATCCGCCATCGACTCGATTAAACAGTACTTGGTTCAACAACACATCTCCATGAGCCTGCTTCGCATGCAACGCGTCACCAAAAAGGTATTTTACGGATTCACGGCCAACACCTTTTATCCCTTCCTGCAAATCGAGGTACCCTCTCTTCGCCTGTTTCGAACCCTTCGAGGCCTCTTTCTGGATGACAATCTGAATCCGATGACCAAGCGCCCGCTGAATCCTCCCTTGCGAGGCAAACCCGTAGAGGTCTTCGAAGCCAATTTCGACCCGATGCTGCGATTTCTCCATCACCAGAATCTCGCCCCCTGCGGATGGGTCGCAGTCAAGGATGGAAAAAGCTCTCTTCAAACGGACGGTCGGGAATGGGTCATCGACTGCGACTACGAGCAACTGGTTCCTGCCGCCCCGCCCCGTGTCTCGGCACCCTTTCTGACGGCATCGTGGGACATAGAGTGTTTCTCCATGACGGGTGATTTTCCCGTGCCGCACCGCTCCTGGTCCAAAGCCGCAAAAGAACTGTTAAAAGTGGCCTCTACAGGAAAAGAAGCCGCCGACATCTTGGTTCAAAGCATCTCGCTGGGCCAAACGCCCGTGGAAACCCTTCCCAAAGGAATGACACCCCTCTATGCCACGATGAAAAAGTCCTTGGAGTTTGTTCGAAAAAAGCTCGCCCCCTTGGAAGGAGAACTCGAGGCCTTTCTGGGAACGTCGGGAGAAGAGGCGGTGGCCGCACTGGAAGCCTGGTTGGAGTCCGTTCTCGGTTCGCTGGTCAAATTGGTGGGTGACCCCGTCATTCAAATCGGTACCACCCTGACGCGCGGCACCGCCGAATCCGTCGAACGCCACCTGTTCGTGTTTCCCGATTGTGCGCCCCTTTCAGACATCGTCGTGCACGCCTATTCCACCGAGTCCGAGATGATTCTGGGATGGTTTACGTGGTTGGCAGAACGAAATCCAGATGTTCTCATCGGATACAACATCTTTGGTTTCGACGAATCCTATTTATGGGCCCGCGCCGAAGAGTTGAAACTGGTCAAGGACAATGCACCCTATCATGCCCTGAATCGATTATCCGAATTGGCAGGGGAATTGAAATTGGAAGAGAAATTCCTGAGTTCCTCCGCCATGGGAGACAATCGCATGTACATCTGGACGATGCAAGGACGACTTCAGATTGATATGTTTCATTCCATCAAGCGCAATCATGTTCTGCCCTCGTATAAATTGGATGAAGTGACGAAGCACTTCATGTCGGGCAAACTCAAGAGCTTTCACTATGAAGCAGGAACGGGACAATTGACCCTGACCGTGGCAGGCGCCATTAAAGACGTGAAAGAGGGACGTTCCATTACCTTGCTGGACGATACAGGAGAAACCGTGTCTCCGAAGTTGATGGTAGAAGAGGTTCAAGGCTCCACCCTCATCTTTCATGGGGTGTGGGAGGAAGAAGTGGTAGAAGAAATGCAAACGGCAACCAAATGGGTCATGGTAAAAGACGATGTCAGCCCGCAAGACATCTTTCGTCTTCATCGAGGTTCGGCAGAAGACCGTGCCACGGTCGGCCGATATTGTCTTCAAGATTGTGATTTGGTATTGGACCTGTATAAAAAACTGGAGACCTTTAACAATTCCATGTCGATGGCCAACGTCTGTTCGGTGCCCGTGTCCTATATCTTTACCCGCGGTCAGGGCATCAAAATCGAGTCCCTGATGTTCAAATACTGTCGAGAGCGAAACATTGTCATTCCCGTTCTTCCCGTTCCCTCTCAAGGACAGGAGGATTCGTATGAGGGTGCGATTGTATTGGACCCTGAACCAGGCTTTTATGCGACGAGTCCCGTGGGCGTCTGTGATTTTGCCTCTCTGTATCCTTCTACCATTGTCAGTGAGAACATCAGCCACGATTCCTTGTTATGGGTAAAAGATTTCACCGACGAGGGAGAGCTGATTGCGCATCAGTGGGGCTCCGAGGTCTACGATGAATGCCCAGGATATGGCTACACGGATATTGAGTTTGACATCATTCGCCCGGACCCGAGCGATGGTCGCAAGCACCCGCGTAAAATCAAGTGTGGACGGCGAATTTGTCGATTTGCCCAGCCATTGGACGGAACCAAATCCACCCTTCCCCAAATTACGACCTGGCTCCTGACGGCGCGAAGTGCCAAGAAGAAAGAAATGAAAGCCGAAAAAGACCCCGAACGATATGCCCTTCTGGATGCGGAACAATTGGCCTACAAGCTTACGGGCAATTCCCTGTATGGTCAGCTGGGTTCAGGAACCTTCAAGATTCGATTGCAGGCGTTGGCGGCGTCGGTCACGGCATATGGTCGCAAACAGATTCTGTTTGCCAAGGCGGCGATTGAACAATTTTATGGACCCGCCGCCAATGACCCACGTTGTGCGGCGCGATGCATGGCAAAGGTCGTGTATGGTGACTCGGTAACGGGTGATACGCCCATTCGGATTCGATGCAAGGGACACATTCAATCCTGTTCCATCGAACACTTGTGGGCCTGTGAACCTGGAAAGGAGTGGGTCACAGAACGAGAGAAAGATTTCTATGAATTATCGGACTGTGAAAGTTGGACCGAAAAAGGATGGACTCGAATTCATCGTATCATTCGTCATCGATTGCCCGTGCAGAAACGACTTCTTCGTGTTCATGTTCAAGAAGGCTACATTGATGTCACGGATGACCATTCCCTATTAACTTCGGATGGAAAGACGATTTCTCCTGCGGACCTGCAGATGGGTACTCGACTCTTATCCACACGATATTTGGAGGGAGACAGGGTTCAACGCATCGAAGTTCTTCCCTCCTCGGCGGATACCCTCGTCTATGACCTGACCACAGAGAATCACCATTTCCAGGCAGGACCCGAAGGACTCATCGTTCACAATACTGACTCACTCTTTGTCGAGTTTAATCCACGAAATCCTGAAACGGGAGAGCGCCTCGAGGGGCGCGAGGCCCGCCAGGCCACCATCGACATCACGGACGAAGCGGGCCATTTCATTACGAAAGCCCTGGCCGCCCCGCACGATTTTGAGTTTGACAAGGCATTTGACCCCCTGCTCATGTTCTCCAAGAAGCGGTATGCGGGCAACATGTACGAAGAAAACGCCGACGACTATGTTCACAAATACATGGGGATTGCCTTGAAGCGCCGCGACAATGCGCCCATTGTGAAAACCATCTTTGGAGGTGCCATGCGAATGCTTCTGGACAAGCGCGACGTCATCGGCGCCTTCCATTTCGTAAAAGAAAAATGCATGGAACTGGTGGAAGGCAAAGCCAGCTTGGGCCAGTTGACGGTGACCAAATCCTTACGCGCGGATTATGCCGACCCTGCGCGAATTGCACACAAGGCCCTGGCCGACCGAATTACGATTCGAGACCCTGGAAATGCCCCTGCTGCAGGAGACCGCATCGGTTATGTCTACATCGCCGCCAAGGCGGGACAAGAAGCCTCCAAGTTGCAAGGAGAACGCATCGAAACACCCCAATTCATTAAAGAGCACGGTCTCATTCCCGATTATCGACATTACATTGAGCATCAATTGCAGAATCCGATTTCCCAGGCCTTTGGCCTCTTATTGGAACAGGTTCCTGGATTTGATAAAACCATGATACGAGATTGTCCCACCGCGGCAGAGAACCTGGATGGATACCTGGCCTTTCGAGAGGGAATTGCGGCACGGCTTCTGTTTGGCGAGAGCTTGAAACGGTTCGAACATGCCAGTCGAAATCACGCCCTTTCATCTATGTTTCATGGGAAAATCATCATACAAAACAAAGAACAAAAACGCCAAGAACACCTATCAGAACATCAAGAACAATCACAAGACCACCCATCACAGCAAAAAAAGCCCTCGCGCCCCTCCACGCGACAGACGGTCATGAGTAGCTTCCTGTTGGATGCTCGCATCGTGGACGGCATCAATAAAAAACATCGGTCACAGCGTGCGGCCAAGAAAAAAGAGGATGCCCAGGAATAAAAGAGTGGCGTCCGGAATTATCGTTTACGTGTGATACGGCGAAGCAGGGCTTTGGCCTTCTTGGCCACAGTGGCATGTTTCCACTCGCGCGCACGGATGTAGGCCGATTGCACACCGCGCGGGTTCACCTTGCAGGTTTGTCGTGTGCAAATGGGAAACGATTTCTTCGGGCCCAAAAAACATTTCGTTCCGCAGCGGGCCTTCATCAGGGTGCGCTCGTGCACGCTAGGCTTCTCTTTTTTCCATCCTCGAGTTCGAGAGCGAGTTTTTCTCATCCTTCTATTTTACGAATAAGATATTATAACATAGACCCCATGGGCCATTCCACCTCCAAAGAACCGCTTCGTATTACGCTCGTCGAAGACAAACCCACCGCGCAATCCTGGTTGAATGAGGCCGAAGCCATGGATTTTTATCAAGAAGAATGCCGAGAAGACCGCCTGAATGCCATAGCGCGCCGCAGGATGACCTATTCCGCCAATTCCATGACCACTCAAGAAGCAGCCTATTATCGCGCGATTCTGGGGCAGGCTCGTTCTCGTCTTCCGCGTCGGCTTCGAATGGAGTTGGGCGAGGTTCACGTGGTGTCCTTGATGCCCACGGCAGAGGGTGGAATGCCCCATACTCGCCCCTTCTCCCTGGTCTGTTTCCCTCACATCGAGCAAATCATGTCGTTTACCACCCTGGTTCACGAATTATGGCACCTTCATCAGCGCCATCACAAGGATACCTGGACCGCCGTCTTTGCGGCCTTGGGATGGACACCCTGGCCGCATGCCCTTCCTGACGCCATGGAATCCCATCGACGATACAATCCCGATACACTGGATGAACCCCTGTGGGTCTATCAGAATACGTGGGTCCCTGTTCCCGTGTTTATGGACGACTCGTACGCCAATGTCACCGAAACCACTCTCTGGTTTTATCATGTGCACGACCATTATCATGTGAAGACCCTTCCTCCCGAATTCACCGAACAATTTCCAGAGATGAATCCGAGCGCCTACGAACATCCGCGGGAACTCACGGCCTATCTCTTGGCCGAGCACGAATCCTTTTCTTCCTCTCCTGGATTGGCTCTTCTTCTTTCTCATCTAGGGAAGAATGCCATTGAACCATGAATTATCCCATGATAGAGAAGAGAGAATCCATTTGTGTGTGTAAAAGACATGTGCACGGATACACAACGATGCAGTGCATGGGTGTCTCTGCAGGGAATGGAAGGGTGCCTCCGTTCTCCTTCATGGCTCAAACAGGTGAGGATTCCGATTCAACATTCTACTGCCCATCCTTCTCTCTATGTGGATTCGGACACCGAGCGACTCACCTGCGTTCGAACCGTATCGCACGGCGCGTTTGGGTACATTGACTGGGGAATCTATGAACACGAGGAGTGCAAAGAAGGAGTCTACATCAAACGCCCCATTCACGCGGGAAAGAGTCTATTGTATGAAGCCTGTATGCAACATCTGGTTCATGCCCGCTTGTTGGACATTGGATTTCCGCAAGGAGCACCATCCGTACGTCGGATATTTCGATTACAAGATGAATCCATTGGGTTTGCCATGGAACCCGTGGAAGGAGCTTGCACCCTAGACCACTATTTGGCCACGCTTCCTGATTCTTCTCTCTCCTACGTACTGGTGGAGTGTCTTCTTCAGCTCTGTGCCATGATATGGCACCTGAGTGTTCGAGTGGGCATCAATCATCGCGATTTGACACCGAGTAATTTTATGGTGGTGGACCATCCGACAAGGCGAAAGGTGTTGACGGTCGATACCCACTTGCTCGAAATCTCCTCCACACGGTCCCTGACCCTCATTGATTTCGGGTTTTCTTGTTTGGGGTCACCCGATACCCACCGTGCCCAACTGTCATTAAGTACGGTGTATCCTGCAGAAGACCCTTGTCCGAAAGAAGGGAGGGACCTCTATTTATTAATTGGGTTGCTCTATATCGAGTATCATGC
>Ga0164296_1003109_pt1 | contig 15890 bp, 19 predicted proteins | sample GEODES057metaG_FD_113533 | JGI IMG/M metagenome (GOLD analysis project Ga0164296, IMG submission 113533) | Dystrophic lake water microbial communities from Trout Bog Lake, Wisconsin, USA - GEODES057 metaG | ecosystem: Environmental > Aquatic > Freshwater > Lake | place: USA: Trout Bog Lake... | reverse complement strand
GTGCCGCGCGGGGCCGATCGCGATCCGCTGCCGATCGTGCTCGGGCTCGATCAGAGCCAGCGGACGTGGAGCGGCGGAGCGGCGGCCGGGCAATTGGCGGCAACGCCCGTGGCCATGGCGCCCTCGGGGCAGTTGCTGCCGCTGGGGGCGCTGGTCGATGCGCGCAGCGAAAGCGGTGGCCAGGCGATGTTCCGGCGCGATGGACGCGGGGCAACGATGGTCATGGCTGATCTGGCCGGGCGCTACGAAGCGCCGATCTATGGCATGCTCGCGGTCGATCAGGCGGTCGATGCCTATGATTGGGCCGGGCATGGCCTGACCAAGCCGGTGATCCTGCTGCACGGCCAGCCCGATGACGAAAGCCATGCCAGCCTGCTGTGGGATGGCGAATGGGAAGTGACCTGGGTCACGTTCCGCGACATGGGTGGCGCGTTCATGGTCGCCCTGCTGGCGATCTATGTGCTGGTGGTGGGGCAGTTCGGATCGTTCAAGCTGCCGCTGGTTATCCTGACGCCTGTACCGCTGACGCTGATCGGGATCGTGACCGGGCACATGCTGTTCGGCGCGCCGTTCACCGCCACCAGCATGATCGGGTTCATCGCGCTGGCCGGGATCATCGTGCGCAATTCGATCCTGCTGGTCGATTTCATTCGCCATGCCCGCGCACCCGGCAAATCCTTGCGCATGGTGCTGCTCGAGGCGGGGCGGATTCGGGTCAAGCCGATCGCGCTGACCGCCGCGGCCGCGATGATCGGGGCCAGCGTGATCCTGACCGATCCGATCTTCCAGGGCCTGGCGATTTCGCTGCTGTTCGGTCTGGCATCATCAACGCTGCTGACTTTGCTGGTGATCCCCGCCATCTATGTCGTCTTGCGCGATGACGATGTGCCCTTATCTGTGGAGGCATCATGAAACCCACCGATCTGACCGAACTCAAGGCCAATGCCGGCTACATGGCGCAACGGCTCAAAGTCATGAGCCATCCCGAACGGCTGCTGATGCTGTGCCGGATGGACGAGGGCGAAGTCAGCGTCAACGAACTGGTTGCGCTGACCGGCCTGTCGCAATCCGGAGTATCGCAGCACCTTGCCTTGCTGCGCGCGGAGGACGCGGTGCTGGTGCGCACCGAGGCCAATATCCGCTGGTACAGCCTGAAGGACCGCGTGGTGTCGGGCATCATCCATGCCTTGTGCGAACTGTGTGATGGTGCTGCGCTCGTTCCGTCCGCTGCCAATGCGCCGCAAGTCTCAGCCTAGACCCCACAGCGGCTGCGCGCAGCGATGGAGCATGCCATGAGCGCGATAGTCGTGTGTCCGCATTGCCTGACCGGGAACCGGGTGCCGCCGGAACGCCTGGTCGAACTCCCGAATTGTGGCAAATGCCACCAGGCGCTGTTTTCCGGGCATCCCGTGTCGGTCAGCGCGAGCGCCTTTGCCGCCCATGTCGGCAAGGGGAGCTTGCCGGTGCTGGTCGATTTCTGGGCGCCGTGGTGCGGCCCGTGCAAGGTCATGGCGCCGGCCTTTGCCGAGGCCGCGCGCCTGCTTGAGCCGAAGATGCGCCTGCTGAAAGTCGATACCGAGCAGGAACAGGCGCTCGCCGGCGCGCACGCCATCCGTTCGATCCCCACGCTGGCGCTGTTTGTCGGCGGCAGGGAAATCAAACGGGTGTCCGGTGCGATGGGCGCGCGCCAGATCGTGGACTGGGCCCTGGGATGAGCGCGGAGCAGGCTGAACCTGCCTATGCGGTGCTGGGCGGCGAACCCATGGTTCGCGCATTGGTCGCCCGCTTCTACGCGCTGATGGATATCCTGCCCGAGGCGGCGGCGTGCCGGGCGGTTCACCCGCCATCGCTCGCCCGCGCAGAGGAAAAACTGTTCGAATACCTCACCGGCTGGTTGGGCGGGCCGCCGCTCTACACCGACAAATACGGCCATCCGCGGCTGCGCAGCCGGCACTTTGTTGCGCCGATCGGGCAGGCCGAAGTGTCGGGCTGGCTCGCGTGCTTTCACCAGGCCTGGCGCGAGATCGTCGTGCCATCGCCGCGCGCCGATGCGATCCTCGACCAGGTTGACCGGCTGGCCTGGCACATGGCGAACCGGCCGGCCTGATCGCACGGATCAGGCCGTGGCCGAAACCAGCCAGACGGCAAAACGCATCATCACCCCTTCGCCGACACGGTGGTGCCGCGCATAAAGCGCCATCATGTCGGCCTCAACCGTCTGGCGGATGCTGTCGGGCTGGTCCTGCAACAGCCGACCGGTGGACAGCGCGTTGACGGCAAAGGCCAGCGCGACATCGGGCGTGCTGCCCGGGCCGCCGACGGGCAATTCGCCCGAACAGGGCTCGATTTCGATGCCGTCAAATCCGGCGGTGGTCAGGATCGAGCGCAAATAATCCGGATTGTCGAACGCAAACGGGCCGGGCGTGCCGGGCACCGGCGCCGGCAAATCGACATATTGGCGCACCAACGCCATGACCGCGCTCATCCAGGGATTGTCTGTCGGTGGTGCCCAGACGGCGAGGTCGATCCGCCCGCCCGGCTTCAGCCCGCGCCGCAAATTGGCAAACGCGGCTGCCGGATCGGCAAAGAACATGCTGCCGAACCGCGAACAGAGCCGGTCGTAGGGCCCTTCCGGTACATCTGTCGTTGCTGCATCGGCGCAGATGAACCGCGCGTTGGCAAGGCCGGCCGCTGCGGCACGCCGGGTGGTTGCAGCAACCAGATCGGGCGAAATGTCGATTCCCAGCACTTCGCCGCCCGGCGCCACGAGCCGCGCAATGGCAAGGCTCGATGCGCCGCCGCCAAAGCCGATGTCGAGCACACGTTCACCCGGCCGATAGGCCGCGTGCGCCAGCAGTGCTTCGCCAACCGGCGCAATCGTGCCTTCAAAGGCTTGCAGATTGGCCAGCCAGCGCTCGCCCATCGCGCCAGCCCAATCCTCCATTGAAATGCCTTCGGGGGCGGTATCGCTGACCTCGGCCATGGGCGGGTTCTCTTTCGTGTCGCGGTGAACCAATATCGTGAAATCCTGATATTGGCTCGCCGCGTCGCACGCAAGCGCTATCGGCCGGTCATCGATCAGCGCCGGGTGGCCCAAGTGCTGATGCCCAACAGCCGATAGGCGGGGCAAAACCCGACAATCCCGGTCAGCAGCGGCACGAGACCGATCCAGCCAAGCGGCGTGTGCGGCCCCGTGAAGACCAGCGCCAGCAGCGCCAGGCCAACGAGACCCCGAAGCAGCCGATCGATATTTCCTTCATTGCGCATGTCCATGCCTCCTGTTTGCAAGGCACGGCATAGACCCCTGGCATCCGCCTGTATGTGACATGGTCACACACCCGCGCGATCAGGCATCGCCCGCCAGGACCTTCAATCCTGCCGGGCTGACCAGCCGCACTTCGCCGCGGCCCAGTACGATCAATCCGCCGCGCGCGAATGCCGCAAGCTGGCGGCTCACCACTTCGCGTGCGGATCCAATTTCGCTGGCCAGTTCCTCATGGCGGGCGACAACCCGTCCGTCCTCGCCGCCCAGCCGCAGCAAGGCCCGCGCCAAGCGGGCCGGGATCCCGGTCAGCGCGACATCCTCCACCAGCCGCTCCAGATCTTCAAAGCGGTCAGCCACCGCTCCAAACAACCGAGCGCGGAAAGCCTGATCCTGTATGACCCTTGCTTGAAATTCTGCCGGCGGGAGGATTTCGATCTCCAGGTCCGTCTCGGCCAAACCCTCGGCAGAATAGGGCGTACCGTGCACCAGTGCGCTGAAGGTCTGCAGGCAGATGTCGCCCGGCTGCACGCGATAAAGCACAATTTCCCGCCCGTTTTCCCCCGTGAGCATGACCCGCACCGTGCCTTTGTGAACCACGACATACCCGGGGCACTCCTGCCCGGGGCGAAACAGGACCTGGCCTGCAGGGATCTCGATCAAATGGACCATGGGCAACTCCAGGCAGCAGATGACCTGTGGGTTCGGATGGCCACCCGGTCAAGCAGAGCTTGTGCACGCCTCCTCAGTCCTCGGTCCTCAGCCCAGAACCCGGATCACGCCAAGGGCGCTGGCGATCAGCACGCCAAGCGATGCCGCGACGCTGGCGGAGACCCTAGGGCCAGCCGCTACGAGCAATCTGAGATCGACGCCAAGGCCAAGGCCAGCCATCGCCATCACGGTGAGCAGCAGGCTGCCGTCGTGAGCAAGCGCTGCAGCGACATCGGAAATGAGACCCGCGCTTCGCAAGCCGGCAAGCGCGATGAAGGCAAGGATGAAGGTGGGCAGGAAGCCGCGAATACCTCCTCGTTGGCCTCGATCCTTGGTGGTCCCGTAGATGAGCGAGAGTGTTGCGACGACGGGGGCGAGCATCAGCACCCGGACAAGCTTGACCACGGCGCCAACCTGAACGGCCACAGCCCCCATCGGGTTGGCCGCCGCCAATACTTGCGGCACGGCATAGACCGTCATGCCCGCCAGAACGCCACCTTGCTCTGGAGAAAGCTTCATCAGCAAAGCCAATGGAGCAACCCCAAGCACGACGCCGATCCCCATCACAGCGGTAAAGCCGATCGCCGCGCTCACGTCTTTGCCATCGGCATCGATCGCGGGAGCAATAGCAGCAATCGCGGAATTGCCACAAATGGCATTGCCGCAAGCTACGAGCATGGCCATCCGCGACGACAAGCCAAGCACCCGCCCGATCCGATAGCCCATAGCAATGGTCAACGTGATCGCGCCCGCAATTCCGGTGATCAGCGTGCCACCCGTGTGGGCCAGTACGGCGAGGCTGGTTGATGCCCCCATCAAGACAACAGCCACCTCCATAACAGGCTTGGCCGCAATTCGGACGCCGGGCCCAATACCATCGGGCAAACGCAGAAATGTGCGAAGGATCGCTCCCGCCAGAATGGCAAGCACCAGCGCTTCAAGCCAGACGTGGCCCCAGATTTTGACCTCGAGTCTTTCCAGCCCGAAGGCCAGCAGAGTGAGGCACAAGCACAGGCACAAGCCTGGCCATGCGCGTTTGGCTGATAGCAGAAGTTCCATGCCGACGAGATGGGCTTCGGCTCATCCAAAATCCAATCGATTGATTGTCTAGATTTGATAGTCTATGTCTATTGAATGACGCTCGAGCAGCTTCGCATCTTTGTGGTGGTAGCCGATTGCCTGAACATGACCCGGGCGGCGCAGACGTTGAACCTGACGCAGCCTTCGGTGAGTGCTGCCATTGCTGCGCTGGAGGGGCGGCATAAACTCCAGCTTTTCGATCGCGTTGGGCGTGGACTTGAATTGTCGGAAGCAGGGCGGGTCTTTTTGACAGAAGCGCGCGCGGTTCTTGCCAGCGCCCAGAATGCGGCCAGTGCCCTCGATGATCTGGCGGGATTGCGGCGCGGCAGCTTGCGTATCGCTGCCAGCCAGACGGTGGCCACCTATTGGCTGCCCGCGCGGATGGCCCGATTTGCGGAAATTTGGCCAGCAATTTCGGTTGTCTTGGAGGTGAGCAATACCCGGGAGGCAGGGGCGGCGGTACTGGCGGGTAATGCTGATCTCGGCTTTGTCGAGGGCGAGGTCAATGAGCCGCTGCTTGACCACCAGATCGTCGGCGGAGACTGCCTCGGCTTGTTCGCGAGGGGAGATCATCCGCTGTTTGCGAACAAGCCCTCGGAACGGGATTTGCAAAGCGCGGCCTGGGTAATGCGCGAGCGCGGATCAGGCACACGCACGCACCTCGCCGAGGCCTTGGGCAATGTCGGGTTGGCGATTGGCGATCTGCATGTCCGGCTGGAATTGCCGTCCAACGGCGCGGTGCTGGAAGCGCTGGCGGCCGGCGGAATGATCGGTGCGGTATCGGAACTGGCCGCAGCATCGCGCATCGCTGCCGGACAGATCGCAAGGCTCGAATGGGCATTCCCGCCCCGCCCATTCACCCGGTTGCGCCATCGGGCGCGAAGGATGAGCAACGCCGCTGAGGCCTTTTTACAAGTTTGCTAAGGTGCGCAGTCCGAGGTGAGCTCGGCCGCCATTCCGGGGAATTCCCGGGCACCGAACTGACCTCATTAGCGATCCTGCGTTGGTCGCAGGAAAGCCAGGCCAAATGGCACAACTCGCGCCGGGCAAGACGATGCAGAACGACTTCGTCGAAAGCTTCAACGGTCGCCTGGGGACGAATGCCTGAACCAAACGCTGTTCACGTCCCTGGCTTAACCGCGCAAATCCCTGAATGCCTCGTCATAGGCGCGCAGGTCCCGGCCGCTATGAACGGCATCTCCGTCACCCTCAGGGTACCAGCCTGGCACTTCAACGACGCGGCAAAGTGAGCCGACACACACCGTCTGCAGCCGTGTGTCGCGCCGTAGTTCTTGACCTGTTTCCGGGTGAATGCGCGGCTCTTCCATTTCAGCGTTCCTGCACAGATGTCCTTACGCTTTCAACCATAGTGTGAGTTACCACGAGGAGGTAGCGCGCACGCACCGCGCTTGCGATTTCAATTACACCTTGAAGGTTAAACTGCCAACTGGACTAGCGTTGTTCTGGCGCTTTCGCTTATGCGCCCAATGAAGTCTCGCATCTCGTTGCGAACGAGATGATTGGCCATTGCAAACCCATGGATTTGAGGGCATTGGCGCACTTGCACCGGCAATGCAGCGCTTTTTTGGAAGCAATTTTGGCATTCTGCGGCACACCTCGCTGTCCATTGCAGAATGGACTTGATTCAAAACGGCTCAAAAAGCTGTTTTAAATCAATGGCTTGGGCGGTTAGCTCAGTTGGTAGAGCATCTCGTTTACACCGAGGATTAGACCCAAAATTTGGCCGTTTTCCGTTTCTTCATTGAAGAACGGAGCCGGTTCATATGGCGAACAAAGCCATCCCTGCGGACCATCTGCGGACCACTTTTTATTCCACGTGCATCCGAACTCGGCGGCCATTTAATCTGGCCGATGCGACTGTCTGCGCCCTCCGAGAAGAGGCACAGCCCTTTCGAATGGGCCGCCGGCCAGAGCCGCCGCCGATACGAAAAACCGCTGGAAGGGCGGCAACCCTTCGCAGCGGCGTAATCGATAGCTGTGTGGCTATGGGAGTAAACTACCTGCTGCGCGATTCTGGCGCAAGGGCAGTTCTCATGACAGGTGCAGCATGAGCACAACCCTCTCGCACCGCGGGCTGCCGCCAGGCGTTGGGCGCTTCGAGCTCCTGCGGCTGTTCGAACAGGTCGCACGGCCGGGCTTCGGTTTGTCGTCGACGGCAGTAGCCTTGGTCCGAAACTACATTCTCCGGACCATGGACGGTGACTACCTATCTGGCCGCATCTGCGCTGTGTGGACCCAAGCCTGTCGCTTTGCCGAAGCCTTGGGGCTGACTCCGCGCTCGATCAATTCGGCCGAGCGCGAGTTGGAACAGGCTGGCTTCATCATCCGCAACGCCGGTATCAATGGTGAGCGCGCTGGCGACCGGAAGGATGGTGTCGTCGTCTGGGCGGCGGGCATCAACTTGGCGCCATTGGTCGAGCGCTTTGCCGAAATGAAAGCCAAGGCCGAGGCATTGGAATTGCAGGCCCGCGCTATCCAGCAATGTCGCGCCGAGATCCGCCAGTTGGGCCAGCGCATCCGTGAGGCAGGCGACGACGAACTGCTCGAGCGGGCCGAGATCATCCTGCCCGATGGTCGCACGGCGCGGATCACCAGCATCGACCGCCTAATCGCCATCCGCGAGGCCCTGTCCGCTATGCTCGCCGCCATCGAATCTGCGCCCGATCGCGAGCCCCGTGCACTGAAAACTTCCGACGCGCCGGAAGAAAACTGCGCACCCAATATACAGGACAAAAACTCATCACGAATGCGTACCGCGCGGCCCAGCGATCCGCTGGAGCGCATCCGACCCGCGACTGCGCTGGTGGTGGCCACCGAGAGCTATCGCGGAATCGTCGAGGCTCTGGGCGGGCCGACCTGGCCCAACCTTGTCGAGGCGTCGTGGCGCAGTTGCGGACGACTTGGCATCGCCCAGAGCACTTGGGGCCGAGCTTGCCAGCAGTTCGGGCGGGAACGTGCGGCGCTCAGCGTGTTGCTGATCGACCGGAATGCCGAATTGCCACTGGGTCACCGCTATCGGGTTGGATCACCGGCGCGCTGTCTGGGGGGCATGGTGCGGAAATCAGGCTCTGCAGGGATGAACCTCGCAGGGTTATTTAGGGCAACCGAGCGGAACGTCCAACACGCACCGACGGAAGCCACTCTGCCTGAGCAGACGGTCGAGCCGCAGGCTGGGCCTTTGGCGCATCTCACCGCGACGCTGATGGCCAGCATGGAGCGGCGCGTCGCACCGGATGGTTGAACCTGTCCAGCATTTCAGGTGTCCAAAGGTCCATACTCTCACAAGCCCACACGTCCACATGTGAACGGACAAGGAAATCATCATGACCATTATAGCCATTGTCAGCCAGAAGGGCGGCTCAGGCAAAACCACCCTGTCGGTAAACCTCGCCGCCGCAGCCGAAGCCGCAGGGGCCGTCGCCCTCATCATCGACACCGACCCGCAAGCAACTGCCAGCCAATGGGGCGCTTGGCGCACGTACAAGGCGCCAGAGGTGATCGACAGCGCTCCGCCGCGCATTCAGGCCAAAGTCGATGCGGCCAAGGCCCAAGGCGCGACCTTAATCGTTATCGACACGCCGCCCCACGCCGACAGTGCGGCCAGCAGGGCAGTAGAGGTTGCCGATCTTGTGCTGATCCCCTGCCGCCCCAGCGCCTTCGACCTGGCCGCAATCAAGACCACCGTCAGTCTCGTGCGCCTGTTCGACAAGCCTGCCTATGTGGTCTTCACCGCAGGCCCTCCCTACGCGCTGCGGATGTATGAGGAGGCGGTGGAACTGGTGCGGGGCTTCGGGGTCGAGGCCTGCCCGTATATCCTGCCGGACCGTGCCGTTTACCGCCATGCCAGCGCGGCGGGTGCCTCCGTCATTGAGTTTGAGCCCGAGGGCAAGGCCACTGCCGAGATCACCGCCCTACACATGTGGGCCATCGCGCATGTGAACATGTCCACAACCGTACATGAGGGAGTGTGACGCATGAGCCGATTTGCCAATCTTGCCGACAAGCCCAAAACGAAGCCGGCGCGGGTGGTTCACATGCCGGAGACGGAGGCGGAAGATGCCGCTGTCAGCTCATCGATTTCTGGCTCACGCCCCAATCCCGTGCCCAGCAGCCGGGTGGGCCGCAAGGCCATAGCCGCCTACTTCTCGCCTGAGATGTCGGTGGCCATGCATATCTGCGCCCGCAAGCATGGCCTGAGCCTCCAAGAGCTGATGGCCGAGGCGTTCGATGATGTACTACGAAAGTATGGTCAAAGTCCGTTGGGGGAATAACCTAGGTTGGGCCGTAGCCGTCGCTCACGGGTGCCAGCGTTTAGGACTTTGCAAAAACCGGCTGTTTGCGACGAGCCCGCAATCAGGCCAGAATGGCGAGGGTTCTCTGACGATGATTGGTTTAATTTTCAGCCGTCATCAAGTTGCGGCGGCTGGCAAAGATAGTCTTTGATGTTGGCGAGGGAATTAGCAACTATCTCATAGGCGTTTCCATTTGGAATGGCACGCAGGATATCATGCAATGGTTCCACAACGAGTTTTCGCACGCATTGAGTACTAGTAAGAAGATCCAGTGGAACTGCATAAAACCAGTCTAAGGAGTTGCTGCTTTCATCGCGCCAGAAAAAACCTTCAGCGACGCAATCTTGGCAATATCCAGCCTCGTTTGGGGCGGCCGTATGAAAATTCCATGATTCATTTGTATTATTGACTGCCGCGTACCCGACTAGGATCTTGGACCGCTTGCCATATATCCAGTTGGCCTCAGCCCCTTCGTCCGCCGTGAGTTGAAGTGCAATCGTCACGACGCCTAGCGTTTTAGCGTTGGCGCGGCCGTTTCTCCGATGACGGAAGAAATAGTTCCAGACCGGCTGAAAAAAGTCCTCATTTGACGCGTCTTGATCAAAATCTTCGATATGAAGACTATTGTCACTGCACTCAATCTGCCAGAAGGCTTCGCAAAGCTTGTATAGGTTACCTTGCGCATCGAGCAGATTCCTTGCTGATTGCCAAAGTATAGCATCGGCACTGGTCATTCGTTAACTCCAAAATGATATTGGTTTGCAGGCACATCTGTCATTGGTGGCAAATAGAACTGCTCATCACTATTGAAAATAAAACCACCTTCTTCCGGCATCGTCATCGTCGGCCAGCGCCCAAGTAAAGCCCCCTCAGGTTGCCCGACAAGAAAGTTGGAGGACAACCGTGACCATGCCTTGAGTCCAGGATCGGTTGCATCATTTTCCAGGGTCTGTAGATGCGCGCTGGCCTCCGTCCATCTTAGCGATTTAATGCCTTCGAATGGGACATTCTCTAGCCCATTCCGAACCGTGCGACGCAATTCGTCCATCGCATGCTGGTGCTGAGGCTCTGCTCCCAGTAGCGTGTAGCCAAGTACCTTTCGTTCTCCGTCAGGCACATTGCCGCGACGGCAATGCCCATGCACCACGGTTCGGATTTCGCGAGCACATTGGTCCGCACCCAGCGGGGCTCCCCATTTCACTTCGATAATCCAGAAGACCCGTTGCTCGCCCAGTCTAAACTCCAGCACGACATCGGGTTCGGAGGCCTCGCCCTCACCGACAAAGAAAGGCCAAAGGTAAATTATGGCATCGCTCGGCAGTGTATGGGCGCACAAAGTTGAAAGCGCCGCCTGCCGCGAATCGGGTGTTAGAAGTCGCAGCATTCCGAAGAGACAAGAAGTGACAAGGTCCTCGCGGGGATTACGCTTCGCGTCATGCAGTATCTTCTCCATCCTCGCTTTTTTAGCAATCACGGCATCGAACATAATCTCACACCTTAGTGAATATTATTGTTTCGAGAAAGACACTTAGTGATCTCATCGATATCGGCGCTCAAAATGTCAACGGCACTCATCCAGTGATTAGCCCGAACCGTCGCCGCACATAAGCGTGCCGCATCCGCACCCGCCCGGTGCGGAGCTGCACTCTCTTCGAGGATTGTCCTGTAGCAGCGAAACAGCGTCCGATTATGCAGAAAAAGCCGAGCCAAATCCCACAGCTCGAACGCGGGTTCGATCCCCGCCGCTTTGAACAAGCGCTCGATCCAAAAGCCATCGTAATACCCGCCGTCGCAGTAGGCGTGGCCTACCGGGCCCACGATGATGTTGAGCGCCTTGGCCACCTCGAAAGGAGATCGCCCAGTCGCCAGAAGGGTTTTGGAAATGTGATGCACTTGTTCTGCTGCCGGATCCCAGTCCGGACGCGATGCCCAATCGCGACCAGGTCTGATAAGACTCGACCACACGCGGATCGGCCCGTCCGAGTTGAGTGCCAGCGCCACGCCGACCTCAATCGGATAGCTGTCGCTGCTAAGGGAGCTAGCCTCGAAGTCGAGCAATATGAGCGGGAATTTCACGCGGCCTTCAATTCGCTATCACGACAAAGCTTGGTGGGCTCGCAGGCGGTTGGCACCTGGAAACCCATAGTTCTGCCCGAACTACCATCCCGGGCAACGACCTCTTCGAGCAGCCAGCGAACCAACACCGACGGATCGCGCTCGCCCAACAGCTGTGCGCGATGCGCAACCACCGCAAAATCCCCCGGGGTCTGATCAGCGTGTAGCGGCATGTGCTGCGGTAAATCCTGCCCAAAATGCGCGCGAAACAGAGCCTTGGCCTGCCCAGGCGACATTGCCTGGAAAGCCACGCGCATCGTGAAGCGACGCTGGGAAGCAGGGTCGAGGTTGTCCGCAAGATTGGTTGTGGCCACGAAAGGCATACGCAGGTGCTCCATCTGCACCAACATCTCATTGACCTGACTCACCTCCCAACTGCGTCGGTCGCCTGCGCGACTATAGAGAAAACTATCGGCCTCATCGATAAGCAACATCGCCCCGCGTTCAGATGCTTTGGCAAAGGCAGCTGCGATATTTTGCTCCGTCTCCCCCACAAATGGGCTCATCAGATCGGAGCAGCGCTTCACCTCGATTTCCAAGCCCATTCGCATGGCCAGGTGGCGGGCAAAGGCGGTCTTGCCGGTTCCCGATGGGCCAGACAGCAAGAGGCTCCAGCCCTTTTCGGGCGCGGCCGACAGGCGATTGGCAAGGCTATCCAAGTCGGTATCCGCACGCGACAGAGCGGGATCATAGACAGCCAAACCCTCCATCTCGGGTGCGAGCGAGTGCCCCATGGCGCGCATGACAGAATGAATGGCAGCCTTGGCCGTTTCAACGCCTCCATCGGAGAGGCGAGCAGCCCTCAAACCTGACGCGACAATTGCCGGCGCCGTCTTGAGGCACGCAATGTCGCGTGCTTCGGAAGGGTTCAACTCGATGGAATGAGCCGCTGCTGCACGCATCACGATTCGCTCGCGGACGGGAAGACGAGGCCTTTCGAATCCAATCGCCAAGGTCATGCGGCGCAGGACCGCCGGATCCAGACGCCCACGCTGGTTTACGATCCAGATCGTTATGGCCTGCGGATCCTCAACAAGTCGGTTGATCCACTGCTTCGATGTCCCCTTGCCATCACGCAACACCAACACATCGTCCGCCTCATCCACTACGACGATCTTGTCCTTTTGGTGGCGGCACAGGGCGCGCAACATCATCAGGTGGGCTAGCCGCTCTGATCGTTCCGGTTCCATTCCATCATCATCCGTAAGTCCGGCAAAAATCGCATCGCGGCCTAGCTTTTGCGCCAGCACTCTCGCGAATTCGGTCTTGCCGGTACCAGGGGTGCCGAACAGCAGGATGCTCACCGGTTCACCAGCTGCGGCCACGCGCAGCGCCACATCCCGAAGCGCGCCCAGATGTTCGAAATCGCCCCATTCCAAGGAACTTTCTTCTGCAACCGGCATCAGCCATCGCAGCAGTTCCTCACGGGTTTCTGCGTGGGTGCGCACAATCCTGCGAAGCATCGAGCTAACCCGGTATTCGCCATCATGATCATCACCGACCAGACGTGTTGCCAGCAAGGCGCTGCCAGGTGACAGCTTCTGCTCCACCAAGCTGACAGGAAGGTCCGCGAGACGGGCGATCACAGCAGGCGTGAGATTGCTGCATCCGTGCGGCACAAGGCGCACGAGTTCGCGCCAGCAATCGAATTTGCCCCAGCGGCCGAAGATGTTGAGCATGGTTCGTTCAACAGTGTCGAGCCCGAAGATTTCACAAACCCAGCCCAGCACTTTATCAAGTGCTGACGCCTTGGTGCGTTTACGCAGCAGCTGTGCCGCCACGGCTCGTACCTCGTTGAGCGTCGGTTTCTCGCGATCAGCGACGTTTGCTAAAGAAGGAACCGCTGCTTCTCGTTCAACGAGTTCCAGCAGATCTTCTCCGCATTTCCCAAGCTGTTGAGAGCTGACGGTCTTCAGCACGTGCGCCAACGCATGCGCGAAATGCGCTGCTTCGCCCGGTGGCGAAGATTCGAACTGCTGTCGGTCTTTGAGTCGGTGAGACATGTGTTTGACGATTCCCGAGCGTGCTTTCGGCATGGATCACTATCAACACAGACATACGACAAAAATGGTCGTTATCGCTGCGAGCCGCCTTTCCCTTGAACAAATCTGGAGCTACCTGGAATCCTGCATGTATTTGTAGGCGCCCATGACCTGGCGCTTGCGACTTGGACGGATTGAAGGATCGGATGTGACCCAGCGGATGAGCAATCTCGATCGCACCCTCAAGCTAGTTCACGCATTGACCGAGAGCATCGAAGGTTTGACCCTCGACGAAATGGCTTCGTTACTCGAGGTTAATCGCCGCACGATCGAGCGGATGCGCGATATAATCTTGCTTCATTTCGATCTCGACGAAATTGTCGATGGGCGCACAAAGCGTTTTCGGATCAAGGACAGCCCGGGCCGAGCCTACAGCCGTCCGAGTGCGGGTGAGGTAGCGGCTTTGCAGGCCGTGGTAGATGCGGGTCGACACGACGGCACAACGAACACTGCGGCACTCGAGAAACTTCTCTCCAAGATCAAGATCGCCTTTGACAGTGATAGTCGCCGCCGGCTCGATAACGATCTCGATCTTCTGACCCGCCTGCAAAGATCGCGAGTGTCTGCAGGGCCGGCGGTGATTGCCTCGCCTGAGCACCTGACCCAAATCCAATCGGCAATCCTAGCCAGTCACTGCGTGGATTTCGATTATGTGCCCGAGGGGGCGGAAGCTCCTGCATGGCGCCGCGTCATACCTTACGGTTTGGTCCACGGTCCCATCACGTATCTCGTCGGCAAAATGCCGGACCGCGACGACCCACCCTATGTATTCCGTCTCGATCGAATGTCTGATGTAAGGGAAACAAGCATCGTCGGATTTCCGCCAGAGGACTGGGATCTGGATGCCTGGCTTGCAGAAAGCTTTGGTATTTATCGTGAAAACGCGGTGGACGTCGTTTTGCGGGTCCGTCCGTGGGCAGTTGATCGCGCTAAGGCCTGGCGATTTCATCCCAAGCAGATTGTCAAAGAAGACGGTGACGAGCTGGTGATCCATTTCCATTCTGGCGGTTTGCTCGAGCTGGTGAACCACCTCTTCTTTTGGGCCGGTGACCTTGTCATTGAGGGGCCTGCTTCACTTGAGGCGTTGATGAAAGAGAGGTTGGATGCTGCCCATGGCCTTTTGCGACCAGATTTGTCGTAACGCTCATGCAGGCGATGGCCACTCAACTTTTCGCTCAGTCCACTCAGAAAATGGCAGACATCACGTGAAGTCAGTCCACAAATACATCTGTCCGCACTGTCGTCAGCGTCAGGGCATCGACATCACCTATGGGATGCCGGGAATTGAACTTGCCGACATGGCCGAGCGTGGGGAAGCGTGGCTCGGTGGGTGCTGTCTTTCTGAAGACATGCCAGATCGGCACTGTCTGGCCTGCCACCACGAATGGCAGATCAAACGACGCCGCGATCCTTGGCCGTTGCCTGAACCTGCCGGACCGATTGCTGGATGACTTTCGATGTTTGATGATTGCTACCTCCGCCTCGGCAAGGGCCGCTTTGCGAGTTGCACGCCGCTGACCCCTGCTTTGCTGGCCAGCCTCTATGCCTTGCCCGAGCGGGCGGATGTCCCGCTGCGCCCGGTGCTGGAGGCGATGGGGGAGGATCAGCCATGGAGCGAGAGCCTTGCGGTCGCACCCGAGCAGACCTCAGCGGCGGTAGCGGCGATGCTGCGGCAGGTGATGCTGGCGACACCCGACCTCGATCCCACACGGATCGACACCTCGGCTTTACCCGCTGGATCACGCGCGAGGACACATCTTGAGGCATTGGTAGCGCTTTGGCGCGCCAACCCCGAGGTCACCCCGTCCGAGATCCGCAAGCTGGGCGATCTGTTGGCCTTTGACGCTGGCGATGCGCTGCAATCCATGGCGGTTATCCGCCGTGCTGACGATCCACGCCACTCCGCGCTGGAACGGGCCGTGCTGGCCCATCTGGAAGCGCATCATGGCAAGATTGCTCCAGACGATGCTGACTATCAGCGATTGATCGCAGATCGTCTGGCTGCCGCCGCTCCAGCACAGACCATGTTGGGCCATGTACAACGCCATGCTCTCGATCCCCACGCCAAGCGGCAGGCGCTGGATGACAGTATCGCCATCCTCTCCGTCCGCGACAGTTTGACCGAGGCTGAAGCTGCCGCCGCGATTGTCCAGCGCTGGCTGCGATCCGACGCGACGCTGAGGGCCAGCGATGTGGCCGTGATCCTGCCGAACAGCAGCGAATATGCCTTTGCCCTGGGCGAGACCTTTGCGCGGGCGGGACTGCTTGTCTCTTCGCTTCCGGGTACGCCAAAACGCCGCAATGTGGGCGGCGAGGCTGTACTGCATTTCCTGCAATGCCGCCGCCGCCCGGCGCCCGCGATGGCGC